>Ga0307930_1001102_pt1 | contig 21726 bp, 18 predicted proteins | sample OrgLakmetageno46_FD_203161 | JGI IMG/M metagenome (GOLD analysis project Ga0307930, IMG submission 203161) | Saline water microbial communities from Organic Lake, Antarctica - #46 | ecosystem: Environmental > Aquatic > Non-marine Saline and Alkaline > Saline | place: Antarctica: Organic Lake...
GCACATGAAGTGGCACAAAAAGCCCATCACGGTGACGATGCGCAGCATCCGCACTACCGTCTTGGTGTTGCCGTTTTGCATGAAGTCCTCGATGCTGCATTCGAGGGCAAAACAAACACACCACGAATAGGAAAGAGAAAAATTGCATGAGTTTCGAAGTGGCGGCTTAAACCACAGAAAAAGGATCGTTACCAAGGTGTACACAGAACACGCGCATGAAAAGAAAACCACGGAGGAGATCGTTAACAAAGGTAGGCACATTCCTATAAACAGCAGCATTGCTGCTGCGAAGCCAGACTCAAAAAGATGATTTTAGCTACTCGCAGCCGATGTAATCTCAGTGAGAATCATACTACGAGAGAGACAATGCGCGCACCGGTCAATAACTTCGGCATCCATACTGCTCAAAATTTTGCTGCCCTTGATCAATCGGCTCAGCTTCAAGAAACGAAGCAACTTCACGGCTTTCAAAACACGAGAGCCTTTCAAAATTTTCAAGGTGGAAAGGCCGGACAGCTCGGGCTGGTCGAGCAAGCCAAAAGGAATGCCCGACACGAGATCGAGAGGAAACCACCCTTTGAAGTAGTGCTAACATGCGTAAGCACGCAGGTGACCACAAACGCCAAAAAAGCAGATGAAGAGGAAAATAAGCAAAAATAAGATGAGCACAGAAGAAAAATAAAGCATGGGCAGAATGCAGGCAAAAATAGTTTCTAGCTCCAAACCTATGAACAGTAAGGCAATGCGCAAGTAACTTCGTTTCTCCGCAAGCGCTAAACTACTTCGACGCAGCACTCGTGTCACACACAAACGTAATATCTTACCATCGCCACGTCGCCGGAATCGGTCACCAGCGCGCCGCTGACTTCGTCCACATATGCCGTGCGGAAGTTGATGAAAATATCGAGAATGAACAACAAGTCGAAAACCGTCTCCACGAGGCTCATTGTGCCCCTCGCCTCTGCGTGCAAAAGAAAAAAAGATGACAGCACACGCAGGCACATCGACGAAAAAAATGTGAGCCATGCTCTAAGAAGAAACACAAGTGCTATAAAAACTTCCTTTCCTTCTGATTCTGCTCTTCGTGCTTGCATGCAATTAAAACACACTTTCGCATGCGAATCAGCATTACATTGAAAGGCAGTTTTCTTCAACCGGGAATTCTAAAAATGTCTCAGCACTTGACTATAGAAACCTGCGCTTTCATTAGGTCAAAGACCTGATATTGAGAGAACCACACAAGGCAGCCTTCCTTACCGTTGCCAAAGCACATGCGGAAGGGCATGGAGAGGGTGAGGTACGCTAGCAGAGGCATGATCACGAAGAAGTCCCACGCCATGCGGGAGTTGGCGCTCGGGTCGGCCATGCAATAGCCCAAAGGGCTCCCCTCGCTGCGGTACGCATTTTTGTTGCTGCGGTTCAAAAGCATCGCTTCGTCAGCTTCGGACTCCACGCCGCTGGTTAACTTTTCAAACGAACTTAATCTGGCCCGCTCCGCATCATCCATGCTATCTGCTTTCCCAATGCTGGCAACCCCTGCGGCTACGAATTTCTTCTTGGTGGCCTTGGCTGGTGCAGTCCCGTCGACTTCAGCGGCAATTTTCCGGAGAATTCCAGCCGCGGTGACTTTTTTGGACTTCGGCATATCAGCTGGCAGCACCGTCTGAACGGCCGCTCGCAGCTTTGATTCCAGTTCCTTGCTCATGGTGCTTTAGCCCGCTGTCTCGGCTGATCGCTTGGCAGACTTGCGCACGAGCAGCCGATGCGCTTTGTTACTTTATGGTCAGAAGCTTACTGTTGTGGTCAGAGCCTCGAATCTATCTCTCCTCGCGGACCTCTACTGACTCCACAGTTGCCCACGACTTTTAGAAACGAAAAGAATGATCGGTAATTTCAGCAATTTTCGTGCACGTATTTTCCAACATGTACAATATATTAGAGGTCGGGGTTTTCTCATTTTCACTTGAGCGGTCCACCAAAAATTATTGAAAAAACGGTGCATGGAACAAAAGCCCCTCCGCTGAAGCTGCGCCCATACGCCTCCTCTCGAGAAGCGGTTGAGCGTTGAGCTTCAAAATTTCGGACTCATTGGGTCCCTCTGAATGAAAGGTTCGAAGTCGCAGGCGCAGGCAAGCTCTCGGAAAAAAGCTTCCTCCTCGCCACCGTCAGCTACGAAGAAGAAGGCCGCACAGACTGCTCCGATGTCGGAGTCGTCTTCCACCTCCAGTGGAAGTAGCGCCGGTGCCCGCGCAGACGTGGGCCACACCGACGGGTATGTCGACAACAACAAGCATGAAGTATACTTGCGGGGCGTGAGTAGAGACTTCGTCACTCCGCCTAATACAACCACCAAAAGTTCAGGAGCGAAGTCCCGCGGCAGTTCCGCTGGGAAGGCCAGCGGCGGGCGGGCGAAATCCGCGGACGACGTCCTGGGCGACGAGCCTGCTGAGCGGTCCAGCGGAAACAGTAGTCGCAGCAGCAGTAAAGGAGCTCCCATTGGGCGCTTGCCGTCCTTTGACCCGAACGAGGAAACGGAGCTGGGGCGGGCCACGAAAAAACGGTTCGGGGATAAAGTGGGGCCGGTGATTCATGCCCACCTGCACATAATGGGAGTCGACACCGAAGACGACTTGAGGTATTGAAACGAGTGGCTGTCGAAGGCGAATTGTGTGCACTGTAGACGTCTGTTCTCATTCCGTTTCCTTTCCTAGCTCAATCTTCCCTCCCGCCTCCTATTACCTTCCCCTCCTCATTTCACGCTTCCACTACGATTGCCTCCGTACTGTAGGTTCGTGGACGCCAAGAGGCTGATGAGCACCGCCGAAACCAGCGGCCTGAAGCAAGTCCAAATAGTCAAACTTCAGGATTGGGTGAACCAAGCGCAGCAGGTGAACGCAGACCTCGAAGTGCGGTTTGCCACCAGCTTGCTGTCCCAGCTGCACGGAGAGAAAAGCTTGAGCGCCGCCAACCTCGAGCGGTGGGCCAACAAAGCCGCCACCAACCTGGCGCGCGAATTTTCGGTGCTGAAAGCCGAAGCGGACACGGCCCGCGAAGGCGGAGTCACCATGCTCAAGGACACAGGGCGCCTGGAGAGTGCGGCCGTGATTGCATCGCCCATCAGTTCTGCTCTTCCATCGGCATCTCCCTCAGAAAGAGAGCTCATTCTCCGGGAACTCGGCAGTCCGGGTGGGAAAGATGAGCTGGAAATGAAGCAGAAGGCCCCGGGCTGCTTGATGGCGAACCCTTCGAGCATCAAACGCATGGCGTGGGATTTCGTGCTCATCATGCCGTGCTTAGCGTACTTGACCATTGTCATGCCCTTTCGCATGTGCCTGGGAAATGAGCCGATTCCAGACTCGCCCGTTTTCTACCTCGAAATGGCCATGGATTTCGTCTTCATCGTCGACATTTTCGTGAACTTCCGAACGGGTTTTATAGATGACGCCACGAATTTAATCGTGTACGACTACTATTCGGTAGCTATGAACTACCTTCGCACTTGGTTTGTGCTGGACGTAGTCTCCGGCATTCCCTTTGGCCTACTAGACATTCAGCAGTTTCGAAAGATTGCTTTCATCAAAGTGCTCAAAAGCTCTCGCATTCTCAAAGCCGTGAAGCTGCTTCGTTTCCTCAAGCTGAGCCGCCTAATCAAGGGCCTCGGCATCATGAACCGAATCGGTTCGTGTAATATACAAAATCGCTGCTTCGAATTTGAATTTGTGCCTCTGCTTGTTTTTGTTAACTTTTCTGGCTCGTGTACCTTCGACATTCCTTAACAGATCCCGAAGTGGTGGACCGCATCGAAGACTTCTTAGCCGAAGGCGCCACCAAGACTGCGCTGCGCATTTCGAGAATTTTGCTCATCATGCTCTTCACGGCGCATTTCATGGCGTGCGCCTGGATTCTGGCGTCGAGAATGAACGGCGATTTGCATCCTGAAGAAGCGTCCTGGATCAGCACGGACGAGGTAAAACCCCCCTTGTTAGATGGTTGTGTGTTTGTCAGTGCATTGTCGCGCTCATGAGTATATCAATAAACAAACAGGGCTGTACATAATTCAACTGGAAGGCATCTTCTATATTTGTGGCTTCTCAAACCATTTCTCTCGGTTCAAACTGATAGGTGGTGCTCGACGCAGACTACACGATGACCGAAGCAGGAAGTAGCATTGTGATGGACATTTACCTTGCTGCTTTCTACTACTCTTTTACCACCATGACCACCGTGGGCTACGGCGATATCACTCCAAAGAACAGCACCGAACGCATCTTTGCCATTTGCCTTGAGACCTTAGGAGGTTTTATGTACGCCTATGTGATCTCCAGCTTGACCTCCATCGTCACAATGGAAGACGCCAACGCTAAACACACGCGCGAACGGCTGGATGCGGTGGCGTCGTACATCTCGAAGATGGAACTGCCTCAGGACTTGGGCCGCCGGGTGCGCCGGTACTTTCGCGCCCGGAAGTCCGAAGCCATGGACGAAGCGACCATTCTCACGGACCTTTCGCCATCGTTGCGGGGCGAAGTGTCGACCTTTTTGGTAGAAGGTGGCTTCCTCGCCGACGTAGTGCTCTTCAAGCAAATGAATGCGGTGTTCTGGCCACGCATTTTGCCGATTTTGCGCCCTACCCCCTTGATGCGCGGTGAAGTGATCTGCAAAGAAGGCGAAGATTGCATTGAAGCCTTCATTGTCGTCGACGGCGAATTGTTAGGCACTACCCGCATGGACGGAGGCAACTTCGACGATGACGGTACTGGTTCTGATGCCGGCTCTCCGCTCAGCAACCCTAATGACGACATTCAATTGACCATCACAAACGGCGGTGGAGAAGGCGGCGGCGGCGCAGTGAACACTGCAGATGCAGCACCGGTGCCCATGCGCCGGCGTCGCATCAAAGTAGGGCAAATGGTGGATCCTCTGTGCTTGGTGAAAGTGTGGGACAAGTCACTGGAAAAAGTCGTTGCTATGGAACGCACCGACTCGTACGCGGTGACCGCAGAAACGTTTTACAACACCTTTGTCAACGACGAAAAGCTCTTTAGGTCACTCCAGGAATTCGTAGTGAGGACGCAGTTCGAGATGGACGAATCCCCCGAGTCCAAGACAGAAGGGCGTGAGTTTGGGGTGCCCATGTATGCCCTGAACGACGAAGAGTCCAAGGTGAAGGAAGCCATGTATCTTGCCGACAAGGCAGCGCGGAGAAAGGAAAAGCACAAGCACCAGAGGGGGGCCAACAATGGAAACACTTCACGGAAAATGCCGGCCCTCGGAGTAGTTTATGAAGATGAATATGCTGGTGGCCAAGAAGGCGCGCCGGGCGCTCAAGCTCGCTTGTAAGCTGGGAGGCTTTCTGGCAATGGCGCTCATGCGACCACGTGCAGATGCCAGCAGTTCTTGTCTTTGTTGGGGGTTGCGAGGAAGGGCAAGCACATTTTTTCTGCCCATGAGGAATTTTATATTGTCTAGAAGAGAGTTGGGGAATGAGAGAAAGAGAGCCGCAACGCAAGTGAGAGCTAGAGCTAGGGAGATGAACCTGCATCGGATTCATAACTAAAGGGCCGTCTGGATTGTAGATTAATGTGAGCTGTGGGCTTTTGAGATTTATCTGATATGGAATAGAATATAAATGTAAGATACATAAGTAAAGCACCTAGGCACTAGGCACATAGCCTTTAATAGTAGAGGTGTAACTACGTAACGTGCGATACCAAAATCCACCTCATAATCGCGCTCGAACCCGGTAACTCGAGTTCCATTTCCAATGGCCATTTCCATGTTATTGCCGCGCATTTCGCATTTCGCATTCACCACCCACCCACCACCCGGTACCCTCGGACCCCGCCCCCCTCTTTTCCCCGAAAGCCCCGTGTTCCGTAACTACTATTTTTCGATTAGCTGCGAAATAACAGAAAATGCGTATTTAGGAAATATTGATGAATTCAAGTAAGGAGTTGCCGTGGTTTCGAAGGGGCTTGTGTATGCGCGTGTTTTAGCCACGTCATATGAGTGCCCATCGAGAATCGGGCTCGAAAGACGGCGTGGCTTCCAGCCGATAGCCGCGCCAGCCCCGCAAGGCTCCCCACAATTGCACGCTCTGGTATACACCCGGGATTAGCACTGAATGAAGGCACACAGAAGCACAAGAGAATCGTAAGATGAAGAAGAAGGAGCATACTGTATATGAGTAGTGACAGGCTGCGCAGTATGTAACGAAGTAAGAAGACAACGAACCCCAGATTTACAGCGAACGAAATGCTTCAAGACTTTGGCTACCAATTGAAATTGAGCATGAAAGTCTGTTAGACAAACATTTGGTTACGGAAAGACTTACCCAATGATGCTAAAATAAGCATGGGTAACGCGCCGTCATGCTCAGGCTGCGAGACGTAAAAATTGATAGCTAGGGCAAGAAAAACCTAGGGAAAGAGGTTGCCAACACGCAGGATGCCGAATTAAAGAAGCTATTTTCGTTTTGTGTAAAGCTGTATGTTCGGAGATCAATTCTTACCACGCCTGCAACGAGTAACCCAACTGCTGCTAGGCACGTCCTAGGAGGTATCCGGCGTTTCTGAAGATACAAACGTAGTGCAGTGTTTGCAGTCAGCTGATGTATGCCAAACTCAAAGCAAAGCCGCAAAGAAGGTTGCAACCCTAGCTCTAATGTATACATCAGTGCCAACTCAATCCCCTAAGTTGTACTTACCAAGATTCTTCGCGAAGTGCTCGGTCGGTCAAGTGATTCGTGATGTGGATTGTCCGATCGAATTTCAAGAGGGGTCGACGGAAATGTCGAAGGCGGAGTGCTCAAACTTTGATCAACATTTGAGGCAAGGGTGAAATCGATGGTGAGCGCGTCTGCGTCGCCTCTCAATGGGGTGGGCTGCATAAAGAACCTTATGCGGCGTGGCGTGGCAATGTCTGTGACAGCTCAGAAGATATTGAGTCGCGAAGTCGTATACTAGTACGTAGTATCTAATAGTGTGAAAATGTGCCAAACGAAGATGATGGCCTGCTCGTCTGCTCGTCATTCCTCCCTGTAATCATCTAATCTGTGCCCGGTCCAGCGTCCAGCTGTCCAGCGCAGCATTTCCAGCTTCGAGCTCTTCACGAAGAGAGAGAGCACATGCTGGGGAACGAGCAAAGCTTAGAAAAACACAGCAGCTAAAGGCTTTACTAAAGGCGAGTATCGTAGATTGAGTTGTACTTCTCAAGCATCTTCTGTCTAGCGACTCTAGCTTGGTGCAGCATCTACATTGGAAGCGTAGTTTTGTTCAGAAAAGCATAGGCTCAGTAGCCTGCTCATTATAATATCTGTAGTTAATCCAAAAGACTAAGCAGTTTTAGTCATAAAGAAACGAAGTTGAGTACAATGGACACGCTTGATCGAGAGCGCGAGCGAATCACTGTGGTGCCAGACTGGGTTCTCCTCGCGATAGGCCTCGTAGGCACGGTTGCCATTTCAGTTTTAGTCATGAAGTTTATGCCTAAAGACGAGAACTCCGGAGCTGCACCACCGCCTGTCCAGCCGCCACCGCCTCAACCTCGAAGGGCAGGAGCGGCAGCCCAAAATGACAGCAGCGGCAGTGAGAATGACGATGACGACAACGCTCAAAATGGGGATGGTGGTGTGAAGCCGCCAAGAGGCACGAAAGAAGAACGGCGCGCGCAGAGAAAGCAGGAGAAGGCACGCCTCAAAAATGAGATGAAGGCCCGTAAAGAAGATATTAGCGATTCCTCAGACAACTTCGCCGGTGAATTGGAGAGCGCTCGCCGAGAAGCCCTTGTCAGGAAGAAGATGTCCGCCGAAGCAGAAGCACAAGAACTGCGAGACGAAGCCAATAATATTGCTGCTTGGCGAGCAGCGAAGAAAGGCAGTGGTGATAATAGCAGCAGTAGGGGTAATAGTAGTAATGAAAGTAGCAGCAGCGAAAACAAGAGTGGTGTACTCGATCAATTAAGAGTTTCTCTCAGCGGCGGTGGCGTGCTCGGTTTAGCGGAATGTGCTGCTAGCTTTGCCTGCAGTGAAGCCTCGCTGGTGCGACGGTTAACGTTTCTAGTCGAGGAAGGCGACATTCTCGGTATTTTTGAAGGCGACTCGCCTCCTAAACGATTCGTAGCGTGGACCCGAGCAGAGCTGGCTGAGCTGGCGAACCACGTGCAGGAGAAAGGGCGCGTGAGTTTTGAAGAGCTCTCAGAAATGGCGTCAAAATTGCAAGTACAGGACCTGGGCGATGACGCCGAGTGAATCGATAGAATTTCACCGGGTGGTGCTCCGGCACCGAGAACATCCGACTGGCTTCTTGTTTGTGGTGGGGCGTCTGCTTTTAGATGTAGATTTTAAACCTAGCGGCATGATCCAAATTCAAATCGTGTTTGAGTTCCACATAATTAAAGGCGAAAATAGAGATTGAAACTGAAACCTTCGTTCTACTTTTATGCGTGCGAATTAGAATTGGCCCATTGTGAATGATTCTGCTCTTATCCTTCGTGCCTTCATCTTTGGCGTTTGTATTGGTTTACTAAATCATTGATCATGTCTATCGAGCTATGAGCAATGATGCGGGATCGAAATGCGCAATGAATGGAGGTGAATTGTACGTGCGTGTTATGTAGAGCTGTATCTCTTAAAACCTGAGGAGCTTCCCACAGCCTACTATCCTTTTTATTTCTAAGCTCGCCATTCAGCCAGTGCTGCAATCCGGCCCTTGGTTGCATGGGCTTCAGCGAGTGCATCCCCATCGAGCACCCCCGCCACCGCATGAGCCAACGAGGTCGCGTTCACGTGGTCGGGGAAAGGGCAGTGTGCCAACCCTGCCTCCACCAACAGCAGCACAGGCAGCACTGCTGACCAGTCTAAACCGCCGAAGGCTTGCTCGCCATTCGTGCTGGACCCTGCAGGAGCTGCAGCAACCGAAGAAGTTGCAGCCTTGGCAGCGACAACTGTCGAAGGATAAGGAGGAGGTGGAGGTGGTGCTAAAGCTCCGAATACCAGAGAAGAGGCCAAAGTTGGCAGAGCAGAGTGAGAGCTCGAGCTTGAAGACGAAGCTGAAGCAGTGTTTGTGGCTGCATGCTGCTGCGATGACGCCCCCTTGTGGGAGTGGTTGATCCTGTGCTGAAGCTCCAGGAGAGGGCGGTGCAAGACCTTCTCCCACACGTGCGCCAGCTCTACTTCGTGCTTCTCCGCCCATTGTGGGCGGCGCGCCATCAGCACCGGCCCTAAGCGTGGCAACAGCTCGAGCATGTCTCGCCACAAGTTTTGCTCTTGCAGCGCGCTCAACAGGCCGAGCCAGAGGGCACCGTCATTGATAGCTTGATTGTGACTGCTAACACTGCTGCTGCTTATGGTGCTCTCCTGCACAACTCCTCCCTCAGCAGCGTCTGCTGCAAGCAGCATGTCCGCAAGCAGAGGCGCGAGGCGCGTGTGGGTGCGGCGGTGGTCCCGCCACAGCGACTGCGCCAAGCTTGCTCCCAAGCCCTGAAGCAAGCCCGTGAACGGCAGCCGGAGTTCCTGGAGCCACGCCGCGTGCGCTAAGCGAACCCCCCATAGTGCCAGGTCCCCCAGAGGAGGAGGCGAATGCCCGCCGTCGGTTTTTTTGGCTTGCGCGCGCAAAGCTTCCTGTACGAGGCCAGGGGGCGCTACCAACGCCAGAGCACGAAGGGCTCGCAGCTGGGTGCGGCTGCTGTGCTTGGCGCCTGCCAACTTGCCGTGCGCCACTTCCAGCAACAAGTACACAGCTTTTCCCTTGGGGCTGGCAGCGTCATAGCCCAAAAGGGCGCTAGCCGCCGCACGAGCTTTCGCAGCGCTCCCATCATCGGTGGAATCAAGGCCGCGGTCAGGTGAAGCCTTGGGCACAGAGGTTGTTGCGGATGACGACAGAGGGGCTAGGAGGCAAGCAATCTGGAGAGCGAGGTCTGAGTCTTGCTTTTCGGCGACCCAGCGAGCGGGCAACCGGAACACAGACGCGCGATCGTCGAGCACAATCGAGTTCGAGCCTCCACTGCTGCTGCCCCAACCACCACCAACACCGCTCGTGGAGGCACCCTTCCCGGCAGCACTAGTCATTGTAGAGGGCGTCGTAGGTGAGTGATCTTCCCCCGAATGAGTAGAAGCAGGGGCCGCATCGGCAGAAGGCAGTGCTTCCTGTGACAGAGGCCGCTCCAGCCATTCTTGCACCAGTTTCTGACGAACAGAATGTACCACCAACGGCTGTGGCGCAGTCGTCCTGCTTCCTTCATCTTCATTGGTAGCTGCATGCGCGCCATACTCCGAATGGCCTCGCACGATTTGCCCCACTGCTGCGTCGAGTTTGGCAGCAAAGGCATGGAAATCTGCAACAGTGAAGATGGAGCTTGGAGTGCCTACGATCGTGCCTTCCGTGCCGCTTGTTTTGAGGCCACTGTGCATGTTAAGCGTCGAAGAAAAGGCACCACTTCCACTGCTTGCTGCTACCGCATGGGTTGCCGCTGCCGCATAGAGCGCTTCCACCAGGGCCATTGAATCTTCAAGCAGGTCCCGAAGCAGCCGCTTGGTGCCCTTGTTGTTGTCGCTGGCAGTCGCACCGGCGGAAGCAGACGACGACGGTGCGAGCGCGTCGAGGAGGCTTGGGTGCACGCTTCGCACCGCCTCCTGATTGGTCAACACTATTAGGTAGGTTGCGCACCGCTGCACAGTCGCGCTGGCTTCCTTACTGCTGTCGTTGCCACCACTGCTCTTGGTCCTGCGCTTCCACTCTACGGCGAGTTTGAGCGCACCCTGTAAGGCTGCTAGGCGCTCCGTTGGCCTAGCGTGCAATTGGCTGCAAATCCACTCCGCCGTGCTGCACGCGAGGCCGAGGTCAGTCACTTCGCTCAACCACGCAAACGCTTCCGAGCGCGTCGGCAGGCGCTGCAGGGCGGCAGTGTTGCTGCCCGAAGCCGCATGGCCGTACTGCGCGCGCAGCAGCAAAGCGTGGGCTTCCCCCGGGTCGAGGCCCAGCGCGCCGCACAAGAGGCCGACTTTGTGCACGTTGTTGGGCTCCACCAGTGCCACGAGGCAATTGCGCGGATCCGTAAGCAGCGCAAACAAGGGCACGCGCGCACCGCTTCCTGCGCTACTACTTGATGCTGTAGGGCGATGCACTGCATCAGAAGTGACATTTTTGGCAGGCATCCGGAGGTTCAGGCCTCGCAACAAGCCTAGCACTTCGAGCGCACGCTCGGCATTTGTTCCTTCCGCGTCATGAGACGCGGCTAGTTCAGTGGCCCCTTCTTGCCCGTGCTGCTGTTGTTGCTCGATGTCAAGAGCCTTGAGCCAGGCTTCGTAGACAGCTTCAATGCGCTCGTAATCGTCGTCCCGCAGAGCTCCTCCTGACACTACCCCTCGCAACAGCCGCAGCACCAGGGCCACAGGAGGTGCTTCTCGCGGTGATACAGCTGATGCATCGCACATAACACCACCACTGCTGCTGCTGCTGCTAGTGTTGCTGGTAGAGGAAGCGGCAGATGAGTCCCCAAAGAGAGCCGCATCCAGCAGCTTGACTTCTTTGGGCTTCAGCGGATACCGGCCGCGGCTGCTGCTGAAGCGCTCACCCCTTCCTTGCTGTTCTGCACCCTGCAATCCACTGTCACTGTTGCTCCCATTGCCAGCCCCCTGGTGCGCTCCCAAGTCATTGGTTGGGCGGTTGCGTGTCAGGAGGTGTTCCGCAAAGAGCAGGTCGGGCACGAAGGACGCAACGCCGAACTCACCGCTGAATTGCCTCGCCAAATGCAACTTGCGAGAGGCTGACCCTTTCCCACATCGCTCCAACAAGGCAGGCAGCAGGCTCGAGGCATAAGTCGCGCAGGCTTCAGCTTCGGGGCTCGTGCTTGGTGTGCTTGGTGTGGTGTCGCCGGAGTTTGCACCGGCAGCAGCGGCGGCTGTTGCTGCGGTGGCAGCAGTGGGCAAAGGAGGCGTCAAAGCGCGGTGGTCAAAGGGCACTCCATGCTGTTCCAGAGTGCGCCACCAGCCGGCTTGGCCTTGTCGTTTGGCGTAGGACTGCGCGAGTTTGGGTTGCCGCCACGCCAGTGCGACCGCTTGGGCCAGCTGCGCCAACACCGTCAAGCGCTTGTAGTCCCGGTCGCCGTGCACCACGGCTGCGATGAGCTTATTGCAAGCGGCAACGCCTTGCCGTTGTGGCAGAGCTGCGAGGGAGCCGAAGGCCAGGCCAAAGTCGGGGAAACGGCGGGCCGCGGCGGCGTCGGCAGCGGTGGCGAGCACAGGCGCCATCCGGTCGGCAATAGCTCCATCGGTAGTGGCTGACAACCCCCCTAGCAACAGGCGCATCGCAAGCTTGCTCGCACCGTGCTGCACGAGCATTTCCGACAACTGCACCAATACCCCGGGCGAAGATGATGGTGATGATGTTGCTGCACCGCCTGGTGTGGTGAGGTATTTCGCAGGCGTAGCAGCAGAAATAGAGCTGCTGTTGGCCGAAGAGACGGCGCCGTACTTGTGCACTTGGCCCCGTTCCTTGAGCTCTTGAAACGCGCACGCAGCGGCGAGCTTTTGTGCTTCCACCGACGGCAACAAGAGACCATCTCCGCGGTCCCAGGTGTCGTGCAATGGAGCAGCGTTACTCAAGTAAACATCGACCGCCGCGACAGCGGATGCTGCTGTGGTCGCACGCAGGTTGCTGCCACTCCTGCCATTGCCACGACTGCTCCCACTGCTACTGCTGTTCCAGTGCATGATGCCTTGCTCAAACTTCTCTCCTCCGGGGGTCCGCGCCAGCACAGCAGCCACTACCTCCGCCGCTCGCAAGAAGTCCATGGCATGCGGCAGTTGAGACGCGTGGCATAGAGCTGCTGATCGCTGCAGCAGTGTGAGCGCATGGCTGGCTGCCAGAGGGGCTGGAAATTTGGATAGAGGAACATCCACCACACTTGCATTACCAGCAGTAGTACGGGAGGCGCTCCCTGCTGGAGCCGTTTGGCCTTTCACAATGGCCACGGACAGCGCTTGCGCAACCTCCTTGAGGGCTGCCGCCGCGTTACTAGCGTCCCGTGCACCGCTCGCAGCAGAAGCACCGCTACTACTCTTACTGCCCTCTTGGGCCCTGGCGCGACCTCCTCCTCCTCCTCCTCCTCCTGTACTGGTGGTGGTGCACGCGCGGAGGGCAATGGCGCCGCTGGCCCAAATGTCGTCGCACAGCGCGAGCGCGTGCCCCACCCCCACCGCTACTGGCGCTGATGCTGCTTTGCCTTTGCTAGATACGGTAGTGGAACTGCTGCTACTGCTCGTCGTAGTCATCGCAGCCGCAGCAGGGTCAGTATTGAGAGCCCGCTTGGCAACGGCACCAGCGACTTGAGACCACGGCAATGAGAGCAATTCCGCAGCGTGCCGAAGGGACTCCAGAGTGAGGAAAACGACACTATTACCTTTGTTGTTGGTTCCAGTGCTTGCGTCGCTTCCTTGCGTGGTTGCTACATCTTCACTACGAGTGGTTGCCTCCGCAATGGCCTCTTGGTCCACCAGTGCTTGCAAACGGTCTACCAGATCTGCTTTGAGACCGCTGCTGTCCGCGCCCCGTGCTTCGAGGGCTTCCTTCAACGCTGACACTTTCATTTTGCTCGGCGGCGTCGTCAAGGTGGTAGTCGCAGCAGTGTTATTCGTCTTCATCGCAAGTGTGGGCGTGTTGCGCCGCGCTCCTCGTCGACGCTCGCTACCACTGCCACCACTGCCACTGGAGTTGCTCTTGGCAGGTGTCATCATACTGGGTTCACCGTACGCCCATCCAGGAGCACCACGGCCACTAGTGTTGCTGCTACCGTTGCTGCCGCTCATGGCAGTCGTGCCCTTGTTCATCTTGTTGTTGTCCTGTTGGCTGAGGTAAAGGTCGAGGAGGTACTTGAGCACTGCTTGCCGTTTCAAGGCGCACCGGAAAGACGACAAGGTCAACTCAACGCCAAACTCCTTTGCCAGAGCTCGCAGCCGGGTGAGCTCAAGAGCTAAACCAGCAGCTCCCAAGCCTTCTTGCCCACATCCCGACGATGAAGAAGAGGCTGAGTATGACGGCTGGCCTCCAGCGCCGGACAGCACCACAAAGGCAGCGCGCTCCGCTGCACTTACTCGTGCATCGCCACTCGGGTCATCGCCGCTGCTGGACGAATGGTAGTAGTGGCTCTGCGCCGCCCAAAACGAGGCCACGCTAAGTGCCGTTGCGGTGAGGCGGTGGTGCGCGGAGCTCTTCTCCACAATGGCTGGCTCTGCAGTCTCACCTCCAGAGAAGGGATTCACGACTTGGTCTCGAAGGCCGTCCACACAGTAATGAAAGAGCTGGTCGGAAATGAGCAAAGCGTCGCCACGGCTGAGCTCTGGCCTCGTCAGCAAATTCGCGAGCTCTTGATCGGAAGGAGCGCGATGGCTCGTAAGATGAAGCAAGTGCCGACCAACGACTCGGCTAGGGGCCAAATGTGCATACGCTGAGCACAACAAAAGCGCGTCAGAGAGAGCAGCAGCCCCCGATACGCAACCGCCGCCTTCGTCCTCTTCGTCTTCATTTTTGTTGGCGCCGTTTCCGCTAACTGAGGTGGGTTGATCGTGGATGGTAGCGAGGTAGTCCACGAGCCGAGTGGCGTGGCGAGGGTCCATCACGTTGAAGTGAGCCACGTGGTGCCGCGCCACGATCTCTTGAATGCGCAACAAACGAGCGGCTTCGCCCAACTCGTCGCTGCCCGCGACCGTCGCGCTGCTGCTGCTGGAGTGGTGGTGGCGAGTGCCTGGACCATTGAACGAAGAAGAGCCCGAAGAAGCTGCCGAAGCTTCATCCCCATTACTCGTGCCAGTTGAGAGGCTGGTGGTTGCATAGCCAAGCCCCCATGCCACCCGTCCCTGTGCAGAGCCAGCGTCTTGCGCCAACGCTCTCAGCCCGGGCGCCAGAGGCGGCACTGCCGCTCGCAGCAAGCAAAGCGCAGCAGTGTAGGCCCGCTCTGCCGACAGGGCTCGCGAGGTGACGTCACTGTCGTCTTCATCGCTCCCTTGATTCTTGCTGTTCTTACCGCTGCTTGTGCTTGCGTCACCATCGCCGCCTTTGTTGCCACCCAAAGCAGCTTGCCCGAGACAACGAAGAGCTGCTACACCGCGCTCCGACAATTGCATGTGCTCGTCTGTGAGCGCAAGCGCAGCCGCGGCTTCTGCGGCGACTTCCGCGTCTTCCAACGGATCTACCCAGGCTTCGGGGCTGCTAGTCGCAGTGAAATCCGCCGTAGCAACGCCGCCCGACAACGATGAATTCATCCCATTCGGCGTTGGAGCTCCGCCAGCTCCTGCGGCCACTGCGCCTTGCTGCTCTTGTTGTTGGCGTGTCTTTTGGCGGCGGCGGTGGTCGTCTAGCGCCATTTTCAGCTGCGCGCGCGCGACCCGAGTCGGGGGGCGGCGCGACATCGCAGCGCTCGCCGTGCGCACGTACGCTAGCAGCAGTGCTCCCGGCTCCAAGCCGCGACGCCGCGCGTATGGCGTGACATGCACTTGGTAGGCTTCTGCAATTGCGTCGTTGACCGCGGCGCTTACATCTGCGCCACCGCTTATGCTGGAATCGTCCTCCAAGGCAGACGTGCCCTTTTTGGAGGCCACAGCATCGTCAGCAGCTCGGTCGAGAAGCGCAAAGGCAATGGCGTCGGATGGAGCGGATTCGTATTCCTCCAAGGTGAGGCGCATGCCATGGTCATCCCACAGCGCAGCTAACTCCGCTAGCCGAGGGCACAACATTGACAGTCCATCTGCTTCCCACACCATGCCATCGCCTTCGAATGCCACCGCATTCATGCCCTCGGTCAAGAGGTTGTCGGGCGTGCTGCGCTGCTCCGCTACTCCAGTAGGGCTAAGCCTGGCCCCGTTACCAAGCGCACCAGTAGGCCCAAAAGGCGTCGGTCCTCCTGCTGCTCCTGGTGACTGGCCTTGCTCTACTTGATTGAACTTGTCTGCTAAGGAGCGCCGGGGCGTGGCACCACTCATTGGAGTTTCAACCCCATGGTCAGCCTTACTCAGAACGCTGCTGCAAGCGTGCGAAGAAGACGAAGAAGGAGCTTGCCACCGGCTGAAGTGCACGTTGGTGGAAGCTGCTGCACCGAAGAGGTTGACGGTAGCCGCTTCCACTTTGAGAGCCAAATCGAGAGCCAAAGCAGGGTGGCCTTCTTTCGTCCGGCTCCTTTCTGCCCTTGCTTTTGCCTCTGCGTCACGACTGCTGCTGGTGCTGCTGGTATTCGAGGAGGATGAAACTGCGAGGGCACGGCAGCGATGTTCAGTCCAGTGCCGCACGTGAGCCAAAGCCTGCGGAGTGCAGCGAGACACCACGTCACTGGAAACGAATTGCGCCAAAGCTTGCTCAAACGATGGGCCCAGGCCAAGAGGTGCGCTCTGCAGCAGAGCCACAACACTATAGCCGTCTTTCACGCGCAGTTCCGTCGAGCTTGTCACCGTGTTGCCTCGAGAAGTTTCTGGCATCACTCCGATGACGCCATCAACGTCGGCTGCCGTCTTGTTCGAGTGGCAGTTGAGGAGCTCCACTGCGGCGTGACGGCGCCACACGAGCGCTGCAGCAGCCATATTCCCCACCTTAAGGGCATCAGCAGTGAGGCTGACAGCGTTGCGCTCCCCACTCACCAGCGCCCAAACTGCCTTGGGTGCCAAGCCCTCATTAGCTGATGGCAAAGCCAGCAAGAGAGAGGCGGTTCGGACGCGGCGGCGCGTCGAACGAGCAGCCATGAGTGCAGCTGCCGCTGTGAAGGCCAAGGTCCCAGGGTGAATCTGAGTGCCAGCATCGTCGGCGGTGGACGTTACTGCTGTGAGGGACTCTACTAGAGCATCCGTCACTGGCAGCAGCAGCGGTTGAGGAGAAGGCGCCGGTGTCTGGGCAGACGCTGGGGCTTGTGTCACATGAAACAGCAACTGAGCAGCGAAATTGTGTCCATTGGCAAAGCGAGTCAAACTACGGCGGTGATTGTTTGGTTTGTTCACTTGCCCTGCTTGCGTCGGCAAAGAAGCAGACAGAGGCACAACAGGAGCGAGGGCGCGCAGACCTTGGGCTAGAACAGAAGGGCAGCCGCGTGACACCAAGGAAGTGACACCTTCGCGCACGGCCACTGCAAAGGCAGCCACAGCAGCACTCTGGTGAGCAGCTTGACCTGAACCTTCCCTAGTGTCGCTCATGGCAGCCAGAAAGGTTGCGCGGGCTGTGCGTAGTGCCAGCACCGCAGGCTCGATTTCCTCTTCGTCTTCTTCTTCGTCGTCCTCGTCGTCGTCATCAGCCTCTACGAACGATTCCCCATCCTTGGCAACCAGCTCCTGGCTAGCAGCTTTGGTAGCGGCAGCACCAAACCTAGGGAGCTGCACGAGGCGAGGCAGTTCTTTGCCTTCGTCATCGGTCTCAAGGCTTGCCCCCCACAGGATCCCTGGATGATAGACCGACGATGCTAGCCCACATACAGGCCCTCCTGGCAGTGACACGGGGGCGCTGGCTGTGATCTCTACGATGCGCTGAGCGCTGCTTTCTTCGCCAGGCGCACGCGCAGCAGCAGCTCGCAGCTGCACGAGAGCAGTGCCATCCATGAGCACAGCTACTTCAGCATTCCCCGGTACTGCTGCGAGGTCAGTGATCGCACCACTCCCGTTACTATCGTCCTTCCACGCTCCAGCAAGACTCCAGGCCACTGATGACTCCGGTGAATCAGCATTGCTAGCTTGATTGACATTGGGTGAAGGAGCAGCCCACCATTCAACCGAAGAGCCAGCGACGCGCGCGACTGCGTCGAATGGCAAAGAGGCTGTCGATTGTGGCACCAGCGCGAAGGAAAGGACACTCGGACCACTGCTGCTGCTTTCGTTCGATGCCGCGTCAATTGGAGGCAAAGATCCACGTTGAGTGCAGCGAGGTGGCTTTGCTTGACCAGCGTCACCGCTAGCATCGACCTTAGAACGGTCCATTTGAACTTCCCAGCTCTCCACGGTAGCTGCCCCATCGGTGGTGGATGCAAGCACAACAACGCGTGTCAAGGTGGGCTGCCACTGCGCCACCAGCTGAATGGTTGCAATCGCAGCTGATTCAGCAGAGTCTTTCAGTAGGTGGAGCTGTGCCGTTTGCGTCACCATGCGGCGCTTCAGAGAGGCAAGAAGAGTAGCTTTAGGGGCGCCACCGCCAGCTGTAGCTTCAGCGAGGAGGCGTGCTGAGAGGCGAGAAAAGTGGAACAGGCGGCCGCTTGTGTCAAGCACCACAAGCTCTTCGTCTTGATCAGAATTCAGCGGGCCGAGATTTGGCACAAAAGACATGGCACCGAATGCTTTTGCGCCTACGGGAGTGTGCACGCGATTTCCAGAAAGATTATGAGGAAGAGAGTGGATGAGATAGCAATCATAATGACGCGTTCCAACGTTGAAGGGCCATAGTCTGGTCTTCTATGAGCCAAAAACAAAAAAAAAACACGTACCAGATTCGACCTTCACGAGCGCGTGTCGGAAGAGAACCTTGCCACTCTCCAGCACAAAGTTGAGGCCGCCGTTTGCGTCCGCCAATACCGCGTATGTTCCGGTGGCAGACCAAGCCACGTGTTCAATAGGTGCTGCGACTTGAACTGATGGGCCAAATTGCATCTTACTATCGCTAAGGTCATAAGTATTTAGCACAGCAGAGCCGTCGACTATGGCTCCGAGGCGGGGCCCCAGAGAAATCGAAAGCGCGGCCATGTTGGTTGCTTGTGACTTGTGACAGTTGTTCCTTCTTCTTCGCTTTTTTTGGCAGTTGCTTTTTGGTCTTTTCTCTAATATGATACTTGGAATTGACTTGGAACAGGGAACAGATTTTTGTACTTTCTTCTTTCTTAACTCTTTGCTTTCTTTTCTATTCCTATTCCTTCATCTTGCATCTCAATATTATGATTCTACTGGCAGGTATCTTTCGCTATATAGATCTCAATTAATGAATATTGAATCATGTATGTCTTCTCGCCGTCGCCGTCGCAAACACAAGGCACAATGTTTTAGAAATATAGAAATAGAAATAGAATTGGCCTACAACTCTAGGTTAGACGTGAGACGTTTCCACCTCTCAGCCGCACAGAGCATAGCCGCTCCTTTTCTGATTTCTTCTCGCCTCGACTTTCTTTGGTTTTCTTAGAACCCTTATCTGTGTCTGTCTTTACGCATGCTGCGCCGCGTGTGCAAATGCAGCAGTGAGTCGGTCGCGCTCAATGAGCAGTGCTTTATACTGCGCTTGCATCACTTCGTTGCGTTCGCTTTCTTGCTTAGTCAGATCATACAAGTCCGTCAGCCGCTGCGGCGCTGCGATGGCTTCTGCGCTTGCCAGAGTCGCGAAGCACTTTTCTTCGAGGCTCCTCTTGGACCAGGACGCGTGCGCGACGGCACACTGCTCTCGCAAAGAAGCCGCCTTGTCCTCGTAGCCCATGGTGCGCACTTGCAGCTTTTTCTCCAGCTTGGCGCACTTCTCCGCGTGCTTGGCCATGTGCCCTCGGCAATTTTCAAACGACCACGCCAGGCTGCTCAACCGCTCTTTGGCCGAGGCAGTCGTCAAGCTGGCGACCTTTTGGCGCTCCGGCAAATACGCAAAGCCTTCCTGCGTCTCGCTCCACAAGTCCCCAAGCTCAAGGGCGTTGGCCTGAGCCGCCGCGGCCGCCGCACTCGCCGCTGGGTCCGCCTCCAATTCCGCGGCGACCAATGCTCGCGCTGCATGGAGCTCGTCGTCTTGGAACTCTTCGAGAGGGGCCGCCACGGCAGCTGCGTCCTTGCGGGCCTTCTTCGCCCGTTTCTTGGCTTCCTTGTCGTTGCCGCCATTGCTGCCACCACCACTAGTAGCCTCTACGGGGTATTTCGCGCCGTCGTGTGCCAGCAGAGTCGCCATTTCAGTTCGCACCAAGGCATCGGCCATCTGCGCCGGGTCACTACCGCTGCCACTACCCCCAGAAAGGGTTTGTTGGGCAGCTTCCGTCAAGGCCGCACTGGCGCCCGCAGCATTGAACGGGCGAGGCAAGCCCCGCCGCACCGCGGCACTCCTGCGCGCCAGCTCCGCCTCCAGGGCCGCCGCCTGGGCTGCGGCCGCGCGCGCGTCCCGCTCCGCGGCGTCTTCCACCGACAAAGCCGACCCGCTTTGGCCGTCGGCTCCGTCGGTCCCGCTGCCCATGGGCACGTCGGGCACTTCAATCTCGTACGCGTACTGCGGCTCCGGCAAGTTGCTGAGAGCCGACGCAAGCTGAGCTTTCTGGTACCGCGCCGCTGCAGCAGCACTCATGCCAGGCGGGTGGCCGCCGTTGCCACCGCCCCCACTGCCCTGATTGAGGGAGAGGTCGTCGCGCAGGGGAGTGCCCCCACCCGACCCGTCCAAGGGAGTAGCACTACCCGCGGCGCGCCCGCCGCCACCGTTGCCTCCGAACATGAGGGGGGTGGCCATGGGGGTACCCTGCGCAGCAGCGGCAGCGGCGGTGAGCGCGTTGGGGGTTGCCACAGTGCCGGCGCCCTTGGGGGCCGATCCCGCAAAACCGGTGCCCTCCTGGAGGCTCGGGGTCTCACCCCCCAACAGGGGGGTCTGCACGTCCCGCATGGCCAGCTGGTTGCGGGCTTCCTGGAGCACCACGTCACTCCCCATGGCGGCGCGCGGGGTGCGCTGGGGCGTGGGCAAGGAAGCTGCGTAGGACCGAGGATCGCCCACGAGACCGCTGGTCGCGCCACCTCCGCCTGCCCCTGCGGCAGTGACCATCGCCATGTTGCCCACTTTCAGAACCGCTTCAAGCTCCGCGTCGCCCACCTGTCAATTAGAAGTGGCGGTGGTGGTGGCAGCGCGTCCCAATGTTAATCCAGGTGAGGAAAACACCCTGGGTCCAAACGCCATATTCTCGAAGTATGTAAGAACGAGGCAATTCTTTCGCCCTCTTTCTCTCTCAAGCCCCCATCATTTCCCTTCCTCTCTTGTCTCGTATTGTTCACCTGAGGTGCCGGCAAGGAAAGCGCCGTTCGCGCGCGGTAGGTCATGGGGTCGTTGTGCTTGCTCACTTGGGCCATGATCGAGGCCGGGTTTTCCGCCTCGATTTTCCGCACTTTTTTGCGGTCTTCCCGGGCGGCGTCTTTCTCTTCTTTCTCACGTCGTTTCCCCTCCAGCTGGTCCAAGCGCTGCACCTAATGTGGTAGAGTACAAGGAAAAGAGGAAAGACAACGACAAAGGGCGGAATGTGGTGGCGTAAAATTGGCCTAGATCTCCTTGATAGACTGCATTGGATTTTTAAAAAAATAGTGCTTCCATCTCGTGCATCACAGCCAAATTCTCCCAATCATTTTCCTCACCTCAAAATCTTTATTGGCTGCGAGCTTGCTGAGCTGCGCTGACGCGTCTCGCTCGTCGTCCACGGCGTAGAATCCCGCGGGGACTGCACGCTGGAACGGAATCTCCGCGCCGTAGTCCACGTACTTGCGCTTCCTCTTGCCCGCCTTCTTCTCGACCCCCGCTGCTTTCAGCTCGCGCCGCTTCTGCAAGTTCGCCAGCCGCTTCGCTTCTTCCAGTTGCTTTTCGCGGGCCTTGCGCTTGGCCTGTTGTTAGTTTGGAGGAGCAGTGTGGGTTGATTAGTATGAATGGAGAGGGGACAGGAAAGCTTAACGAAGCAGAGTCTAGGTGGCATACGACGAAGCGCCTAGGGCTAAAAGAAAGGTCACTGACACTGCCAAATCAGTGAGAATCAACGCACACTAAAGAAACAACCACAAGCCCCCCA
>Ga0307930_1001103_pt1 | contig 21715 bp, 11 predicted proteins | sample OrgLakmetageno46_FD_203161 | JGI IMG/M metagenome (GOLD analysis project Ga0307930, IMG submission 203161) | Saline water microbial communities from Organic Lake, Antarctica - #46 | ecosystem: Environmental > Aquatic > Non-marine Saline and Alkaline > Saline | place: Antarctica: Organic Lake...
TCTAAACACCTTACCTCACTAAGTTTGAGATCCCGGTTGCACTCGAAGCGTTTATAGCTTCGAAGGAGGTGCTGGTCCGCCGCCCAGCACCTCCCGGCATTCGCCCATTTTTGGAAATAAACGGTCGGTGGTAAGTACGTACATACCCAGCGACCCAGCTTATATTTGTAGCTGGTACGTTCTTATTAGGCCTCCGGAAAAAAGGCCGAGCCTTTTTTCGAAGATTCCTTGGAAAAAAAAGGCAGCAAAAAGGCAAACCAACGGACAAATTCTTAGCCCCAACGGACAAATTCTTAGCCCCAACGGACAAATATTTGACGCAACGGACAAGTGTGTTTCCTCCCTGTAAAACATTTACGTAAAAAGTACGGTAGTTACGCGAAAATCCGTTGGATTGCCTTTTTGTTTGCCTTTTTTCGAGCTTTGACTTGCCTTTTTTCCGGAGCCCTAGTTCTTATAGTAGGCAGGCTCTAGCGTAATGAGTACTACAGTTGTGAACCGAGAGAGAGTACAACAGTGTTGAACAGCGTAAAGCTCGGAACAGCTGTGGATATTATCAAGATGCCAATATCTCAAGGAGACACTCTTGGCTCTTCTATAGTTCCTGGCCTCGGGAGTGTTATCCGTACATATGCTAAATATCTTAGTGCTTAGAGATAGATCGCTACCTTTCCAACTATTGGATTTCCTCGAGTATAGGCTACGCATTTTGAGTTGTAGAGTACTCGTTACACAGGGGAAGAAGAGACTGGACTAGACCGCAGCAATTATCGCGCTATTTGTTTGCGTTTATTGTCAAAGTACCAGTATGATCACCATAGCAATACCCCTGGTTTTCATTGCCATATGTCCTTCAAAAGCATTTCGTTCCACTACCGTCTATCATAAAGACTCTGGAATGATTAATGGTTGGGCCTCAAAAACACATTCTCGTACTGCAGTTCAGTTAATGCCCCGTAGCTTCAACAGAGGCCGCAGAGAAACTACTACCCATGCGGCGTCTGAATCAACCGTGACCACCGAACGGGTTGCACTAGGAGACATCTTCGACACTGGCCGCAAATACCTCTTTTCAACCAAGATGAACCTTCGAAGCTTCGAATGGTCGAACGACGAAGCTGAAACCCTTTTCGATGATATATTGTATGAGGTTGAGAGCGATAATCCTGGCGACCTTGAGCTCAACGCTATAAACATTCTTCGCAAGAACCTTTCCGACAAGGAAGAACGGAGCATCGGAAAGCCTTGCGCCTTATATGATGTGCGTTTTTGCTGCATACTTTGAGCACCCTATTGCACGTCTTCACAAGTGCATTTGATTTATCGTCATCGTCGTCGTCCTCCTCTCCTTCTTCTTCTTCTTCTTCTTCTTCTTTTCATTTCTAGGTCCATGACGGACAACAGCGACTCGTGACGTTGAGTTTGTTGATTGCTGCATTGCGCGACAATTTTGCGAAGTGGCCCGGGGAAGAGATGTCGGATTTTGCTAGCGAGGCCTCCATGATGATCAAACCTGACCGAAACAAAAAGGAGCTACGTCTCCGAATTGAAATGCGCGAAAAGGACGGACGGTTACTTCAGACGTTCAGACCATTCTTGGACGTGGGGCACTTAACGATGAGACTCAATCCATGGCTTACGACGTTGAGTTGAAGACACGCAAAAGCAGTAACTTTATTTCTGATGTTGATCGAAGAATCAGTGAAGTTTACGGTCTATTCAGTAAACGTGTGAACGAACTCGGCGAAGAGGGTGCAGTGAAGTTTTTTGACTACTTGAGAGGGTCAGTGTTTCTGCTGGTGAGCATACCTCCAAATGCGCGGATGGCTCGAAATATGGTTGTTGGCCAAAGCAGAGGCAAAAACTTTGAACCTGTAGATGAAATCAAAGGCCGTGTTTGCTTTTCTCTCGTTGCCGACGAAAGCAAACAAGACGAAGCTCTCAATAAATGGACCGAGCTCCAAGATTCAGTTGGCCGCCGTCTGTTGGAAAAAGCATGTTTGGCGCTAGCCCAAGGAGAATTGTGCGAAGCTTTACGCCGTGACGGAGAATTAGATCTAATGGAAAAGTATGCTCGACTTGACACGTATGCCAACGGATATGACGGCTTTGCTTTTTTTGATTGCAAGGTCTACCGTGCAGCATCCTTACTGAAAGACTTTCGAGAGAATAGAATCGACTTCGATGGCACCGTAGATCCGCCAAGTCTTCCTTTCTTGAAAGCCGCATGCGATATCGCGGCCTCGAAAGAAATGGAGCTTGTTATTTTAGCTGTGCTGATGAGTGCTCAATCACTTGATGTACTTGCAGCACTTTTGAAGAAGCTTGAGCGGATTGCGTTGTGGATGATGCTTGCCAAACCAAAGTTGCCCTTGCGCCGAAAGCGGTGCTTTAGCATTATCAATGGCCTTAAGACTGACCCTATATTGCTCGAGAATAGTTTGAAGCTTTCTGGCGACGAGAAAGAGTCGATACGGCGATACTTAGATGAAAGCAACTTTGGAAAAACAAGTTCGGGTCGAAAACTGGCGATGACTTTGCTGGACGGGTTGAATGAGCACCAAGCGCGACTTCATAATCAAGCAAACATCCAGCCTGTTCTCTCGACGCTGCAAGTGGAGCATGTACTTCCACAAAAGTGGGAAGGAAATCCAAGCTGGAAAGAAGAGTGGGAACGCGAGGACGCTGAGAGGTGGTTGCATCGCCTTGGGAATTTAGCGCTCCTCAACCAAAAGGTCAACAGTAAAATAAGTAATGGCGCCTTCTCGATAAAGCAAGCAGACTTGGGAAATTCTGTGTACCCACTCACTCGTTACATTTCCAAGCAAAAACAATGGAATACCAAAGTTGTTGAAGCCAACCACTTTGAAGTTTGTCGCTTGGCAGCTGATGTCTGGAAACTATAGCGCTTCGCTATATTTCTTATTGCTGGCTGTTGTGGGCATTCAAATTGGAAAAAAAAAATAAGCCCTTTCAGAAAATCTTTATGATATGGAAGAGCGAGATTTGCTGAGTGGTGATCTATTATTTATGAGCAAACTAGATACCAGTCAGACTTAGTCTAGCAGGAATTCTTTATCACATGGAAGAACGGGATTTACCATGTGATGATTTATTTTTTATTAAGAGAAAACTGGATTCCAGTCGGGCTTAGGTTACTGCTCATTTGAGCCTGCCAGGCTCCTACTCGCTCTGTTCTCTATTCTTGAAAGTTGGTAGTTGCAAAGGCCGTCATTACTTCCTTTGTTGCTTTCGTTTCCGTGAACGTGTTCTTGGTTTTGTACCAGCTGGGTGTAGGCTGGGTTGCGGGCTAACGTCTCGCAGAGGTAGCAGTGTACGCAGCTGTTGAAGTTGATGTCTATGGGGACGATGCTCTGCTTCGCGCCAAGCCAAGAGCTTGATTTCGAGGGCGGTCTCGAAAGACAGTACTAGTGTCCGATGTCGCTGGGCTCCTATCAAGAAGTGCGCTTGGAGCGCACACAGCGCGGCGTAAAGCCGAATCGCCGATTGGGTCATTGCATTCAGCCTCCTTGATGCGTACTTCAAGGATTTGTGAGGTGTTGTCCCTTTCCTTGCGGTTGTTGCTGATTTCTTTTGCCATATCAAGCATGTTTCGCCATGCAGACGTGGTACGAAGAGCAGCACGCTCAGCACCTGACTTTACAGATTTTGCAACAGCGTTTATGCAATCTGGTGCCGATGTAATACGCCTACTGTTGTGCCACTTTCCGTTATCAACAGTTTGTTGAGCTGGAAATATGTGTGGCAGCGGGCTACGTACCCCAGGGCGATGTCTGGGCGCTCACAAAGGCGTGTTGGCCTGGTCGAGGCAACTTTTCTTGGTGAGCCTTTGTTGTGGCACGTCCGGCAGGTGAAGATGCGCCTATTACCTTTCTTCTCATAAGCACCGATTTCTTTTCGTGCTCTTGGGGCGGCCTTTCAGGCGCTTAAGGGTGCGAGGCAGGCCGATGGACCTGTTGATGGCGCTGGCGTGCGCGGACAGCAGCGGGAACTTCGTGCCTGCGAACTGCCCTTTCCAATTTGCCGTCCTTAACAACTCCGGGCAGGCGATGAGTTGATTGTGGGCGATCATTATCATTAAAACCACCTAAAATAATTACTACTACACACGAAGGGTTCGGCGTTTCATAGATTTCATATCGGCAGAATCGTTTTTTAGAAACTCGTATAGGCAGAATCGTTTTTTTAAATAAAATTGTATAATAACATAATCGATGTGATAAAGAGACTCAACGTGAGTACTGCTGTCTGAATATCGTCCGCGTCAACCTGATCATCAGCAATACGGTTGTTCGGGTTTAAAGGCGTGTCTCTGGACCAAGGAAGTTATTGTCCAAGTCTTCGACTGGATTTGAAGCCGTTGCATTCAAGTCACCAAGCATGTCCAATAAAAGCGATCTCGACGGCAGCGCACTAAGGTGCTCTGTTGATAACGGAATGCCATTGGCTTCTTTAGGAATATTATATGCCCTTACTTGCTCGCCTTCAGAATCAGATCCGTCTTCTTCGGACTCGTCAGAACTTGATGATGAGCTTGACGATGAAGAACTGGAGATGCTCCAGAGGGCCGGGCTCTTTTGTGGTAAGGAGTAGTTGCTGGCATTGTGTGGCGGAAGAATGAGAGTTAAGCCCCAACTTTCGTCGCCTGCTGCTGTTGCTGCTGCTGCTGCTGTTGCTGTTGCTTGTAAATCCTCTACTGGTCTTTGAACCTCATGAGGAGGCGGTCGTCGCGGTGACGTCATGCGTGCTCTAGCTTTTGCACGGTTTCGTGCGGCTATGCGGCTTTCGGACTTCGCAGTAGTCTGTCCTTGCCGTCGGTCGAGACTGGTTCCGACAGTGCCGACCTGGTGGCTTGTCGAGTCTGCTGGCGATTCCTTGTGCAGACTGCTGTTAGCATTTGCACTCAATGCTGGCACATAGCCTTTTTCTTCAACACTTTGATCTCCTCGTTCGTCATCATCGAGAGATAGAGCCATGTTTTTGAAGTGCCCGCTCGAGCCTGCCATAATGCCGCTCAGCTTGTCTTTGAAGCTTGACTTCCTTGCAGGCACCCTGCGTGATTTTGTCTGTGTCTTCAAACCTGTCTCTATGGCACTATTATGAATGAGGTCGATCCGAGAGTAATGCTCACTTGGCATCGATGCAGCACCTTCAGCACATTCTTGAAGGCTGAGAGTATCAGTTATTGGTACTGCACGCGAAGTTGAAGCCTCTTTCCTTGAATGCAGTCGTCGCGGTGAGATCGTGCGAGCTCTAGCTTTTGCACGGTTTCGAACAGCTATGCGACTCTCGGTTCCCGCTGTAGCTTGAGCTTGACGTCGGTCGAGACAGGTTCCACCCGAGCTTTCTTGATGGCTTGTCCAGCCTGCTGACAAGTCGAAGCATTGGTTGTTGCCATCCGCAGGATCTCCCACTCCGCATATATTTTCGAACGCTTTTCCTTCCTTGGCATCGCCGAGACTTTGAGCCATGTTTTCTAAATGCCCATTTGAGCCTACATTCATACTGCTTAACTTATCTCGAGCAGGCAGTGTGCGTTTCTTTGCCCTTGTATTTGACTTTGAATCTTCACTTTGTGAAGGTTCACTCTTCGAATGCTCACTTGGTTTGGACGCGGCTTTAACAGTTCCTTCTCCTTTTTCTACTAAATTTGTAGTTGCCTCCCTTGAAAGAGATTGTTGCGGCGACACCGTATGTGCTCTCACTCTCGCACGATTTCGAGCGACTATGCGGCTTTTTGACTCAACGCTTTGCTTTTGTTGTTGATCTTGCACATTTCCAAAGGCATCGCCATGGTTGCTCGACGGCACAAAGAAGTGGTGACCGTTCAATTTTTTGGCATCTTGTACAATCTCTTCCTTCTCGTCTGCATTGTGATATAAATCTTGGTCATCATCAAAGGATTGGGCCATGTTTTTGAAGTGCCTGCTCGAGCCTGCCATCATGCCGCTTAGCTTGTCTTTAAAGCTCGACTTCCGAGCAGGCACCCTGCGTGTCTTTGTCTTCGATGCTACAGTCATCATTGACAATGATTCAATTTTCGATTGCTTGCTTGAATTTGAAGCAGCTTCGTGTACTAATTCTTGGAGACTGAGTGGATCATCTTTGAATATGGTCGTTGCCTCTAAGGGGGAGCACAATGGCAGAGAGCTGGAGATTTGTAAAGGAGGTAGAGCACGCAGCTCTGCAAGTTGAGTAGGGTAATGCTCTGCTTCGCGCCATGCTAACAACTTGACTTCCAGCGCTACTTCAATCGTCAGCCGTGTCAGACTTTGCCGCGCTCCGGCCAAGAAGTACTCTTGAAGTGCACGTCGCGCCGCATATGCCGATGTTCCATGAGGGTCGATGACTTCAGCCTCCTCTATGCTTGCTTCGAGATTATTCACGATGCTATCATACTTGCCACTGCTTCGAATGATACTAGATTGACCCTGGCCACAACATGTCAGGACCTCATCGACAGCTGACTTGGCATCAGCAGCAGCACTTTCAGCAGCAAGCTTTGTAGTCTCTGCGAGCACCTGACTGCGTTGCTCTTGATTTAGTGATAGATTTGCCGTTGCCACCCATTCTGCAGCTGTAGCTGCCCTTGCAGCTGCAGTGAGGGCAGCTGTCGAAGAGGATTCGGCGACTAGCATCGCTTGCGTTGCGCGACTTATACGACGTATTAGAGCAAGTCGAGCTGCTAACAATGGTCGACGAGCTAAAGCTACAGCGAGCCCAACTTCGTTCAACTTGCCCGACTCCAAAAGACTGTCCATGTGCACTGCTGCTGGACCCGACTGTGAGGACGTTGAGGAGCGCTGCTTGATTTCAGGATTGTCGACGACGACGTCATTGCTGAGGCTAAAGTCATGCTTCGCATGAAGCGCGGTTGAGGCTTTTAGTTTGTTGCTCGTTGCGAAGTCATCAGAAACACTATCTAGAAATACAGCTGGGGGACCGGTAAAATTGGGCAACCAAGGTTGAAACAAGGAATCCAGATCAGACTCATCCAATAATTCCTGACAACTTGCAGCCGTGCACCAAATCTTGAGATCACTCGAAGACACTAGCCCGTCCCGGTTTGTATCAAGCTCTTGAAACCATTTCTGCAGTGCCACTTGCCCAAACGCGCGCGGTAACTTGTGCATAGTTTCAGCCGCAAACATCGGCACAAAGTGGTTGTTTGTTTTAACACAAGAAGAGGAAAGCGATCCTGGATGGCCTTCATGCTTGAAAGATTGATCCTGAGAATTGGCTGCTGCCTCTGTAAGCATTTCAGCCTGTTGACGAGCTGCTATCCGTTCACGCATTCTCGATCGTGCACTGGTTTGTAAGTCAGAGGATCTAGCTGTAGGACTCATACGTTGAAGGCCAGTCGTTCTTTTTCCTTTTGTCCCTGCTTCTACTGCTTGTCGTTGAGCGTATTCCTGCTGCACTTGCACGAAACGATGCAGGAAACTGGCTATCTTTTGATGAGCTGGTTGGCTAAGGACTTTCTGCAACGCAGTTTGATCCAATAAGTTTTCGAGCTCAGTGTAGCTAGCGGTATCAGTTGGCAGAGCAGCTTCTGAAGTGCATTGGTCGAAGGCCTTTTTACCGTGGTCGTAATCGTGTAGTACATAACAGCACAAATCATTCACGGACACAGCGTGTAAGCTTGCATGCTTCTGCAAGTAAATCTGTATGTCGTGAGCGTTGATGTAACCACAGCACGCATAATCAAATGCACGAAATATGAATTTCGTCATAGACTCGTCTTGAGCAGTGGCCTCGCGATAAGCACTAGCAAGCCGGCACAGTTTGAGCTTTGCCGCGCACGTGAAAGCACTAATCAAATTGTCTGAAGGCACATCATTGACGGTGAGCATAGACGCGTCATTTTGCAGGCCCAACTGCTCAGACCGTGCTATGCTTCCTCTGATGTCACAAACGCCTTCGAAATCAAGCAGCGTAAAAAAGTCGTCTCTATCATCACCCATGCCAGACGAAAGTGCGCCGCTAGTCATGTCAGTGCCTGTTTGGTTGACATCTTCATGGTGCCCGCCACGCACGATGAAGTCAAGCAGTGCGACCTGCGTGCATAATTCGGCGACCAACAAAGGGTTGTCTCGAAGTACCATGTAAAATTTCCATGGCTTCAATCCAGGCAACTCCTTTGCAGCATGAGTAGGGACCACAATCCCACGGCCATGAGCCTGGCTTTCCAATGTCGTCGTAAAGAGGGAGCTACGGCGGCGCGTTTGGGCCTTCTGCGGTGCAGGAATAGTTTTGGCATCAGTATTCACAGGAAAGAAGCTCAGCACGAGGTCATCCTCGGAGCGTCCCAGTGAGAGCATTCGACGCCAAACCCGCAAGTCTGCTGCCGTGATCCGCCCATCTGAGTCTGAGTCCAAGCGGCGGAACAGGACTGCCGCGTTTTCGCGATTGAAAGAATTCCCTGGCAAATGGCTCTGAAAGGTGGTGGAGGTGGTGCTGCTGGTGCTGCTTGCAAAGCCTGAAGAAAGCGGGGCTTTCCAGTCGAAAGCTAGAGAGGGGAAAAGGGCCAAGCACGAGGCAAGACCTGCTTCGCTGAGCCTGTCGCTTTTGTCGCCATTCCCTGAGGATTGTGACTGGTTTGGATTGGCACCGTCGTCACATATCCCTGTGCTTAGGAAAGCTGCAACCTCGTCAAGATGCAGCTTGTATGGAGAAGTCTCATGCCTCAACCAACGATCAAGGTCTTGTGCACAGAGGAAACCGTCGCCGTTCATGTCGAGAGCTTGAAACATGGCGTGAATTGAGTCTTTGCTGAAACAATTAGGCGCGCTTTTTTTATGGTCACGGCGATGCGCATCAGAAGCAGTAGACGACTTAGAAGATGCCCCGAATAAGGCAATCATATGCCATTGGGCAAACCTAAACGCAGTAGAATTGAAAAGATGTAAGTGAGGAGATAGAAACTAATACACACGTAAGGTATTTGTCGAAACTTCAACATGTTGAGGAGGCTCACCGCATCAGGTCCTTCACTGAAGAAGGCGAATCAAGTCCACTTCGTTTGGATGACAAGAGCACCATGTGTCTGGTCGCTAGTCCCGCGCACACGAGGGCATTTGCAAAAATCAGCAACATAAGCCCTGTTGAAGCAGCCATCAGTTTGACCTGTGTTGGTAGCAGCGTACATTTTAAATAAAGGCATGCTGGAGAAAGATGATAATAGAACAATAGACATTCTAGCAAAAACAATAACAAGCATGTGCATATGTGGGCACACGAACGAAACAATTTTTACTTCAGATCGGAGTGTGTAGTCAGGCTGCTTCGACGGCGCAGGTGTGTGGGTCAGCGATGGCGCAAATGAAGGAACTGACGAAGATGGCTCAATAGTAGGTACAGAAGTGGGTAATGCGGAAGGTAGAACCGATGGCAATGGCGAAGGCGTTGGCGTCGGCAGTGAGGACGGCACTGATGATGGCCTGATTGAAGGTACCAGAGTAGGAACTAGGGTGGGCCCTTTAGAGGGTAATTGCGACGGCACAGCAGTAGGGTTGTGCGTAGGTGGATTGGAGGGCACTTGCGATGGTTCAATAGTAGGTACAGAAGTGGGCAATGCTGAAGGTAGAACCGATGGCAATGGCGAAGGCGTTGGCGTCGGCAGTGAGGACGGCACTGATGATGGCCTGATTGAAGGTACCAGAGTAGGAACTAGGGTGGGTCCTTTAGAGGGTAATTGCGACGGCACAACTGTAGGGTTTTGCGTAGGCGGATTGGAGGGCCCTGGAGACGGCGCCGGTGCGGGCAACATAGAAGGAATCGATGATGGAACTGGCATAGGTGCAGGGGAGGGAAGTAGCGAGGGCCCCAGTGATGGGACAAGAGAAGGTGACAGCGTAGGAATTGCAGAGGGTGCTAGTAATGGCAACGCAGTAGGTGCTGGCGTGGGTACAGATGAGGGCTCTGGGGACGAGATGGGTGTAGGCACAAGCGTAGGTTCTGGAGAGGGAATTTGGGAAGGCACAGGCGTCGGAGCATTAGTGGGCATTGATTCGCAATACGTCTTCTCCAGACTAATCACATACATCGCACCAGAAACATCTCCACCATCATCGTCACCGAAGGCACCGACAGCCAAGTCCATCACGCCATCGCCATCGATATCACCAAGTGCGGCTATCGAATGACCTAGACTATCCGAGGGGTCAAGCGTGTAGAATGAATTGAAATTGCCGTATAACATGGAAATCTTTCGTGCATTTTTGACAGTCCCATCTGCATTGAGGAAAAGAATATACAAAGCGCCAGCATTATTAAAACTTCCGTCAGCGTCATCGCGATAAGCACTCACAGCCAAGTCCACATTGCCATCACCATCAAGATCTCCCAGCGCTGCGACCGAGCTGCCGAAATGGTCTTCTGCTTCTAGGGTGTAAAAGGAATCTAAGTTGCCATACAGCACGGAAATCTTCCGGGCGTCCTTGACATGCCGATCGTTCTTGAGGAAGAGCAAGTAGACTGCGCCTGCTTGAGTGCCTCCGTCGTTATCTCTGTACGAACTCACAGCCAAATCCACCTCATTGTCACCGTCGAAGTCGCCCAACGACGTGACCTTGTTACCAAACATCGTGTCCGCTTCAAGGGTGTAAAAGGCATTAAAGGAACCGTATAGAGCGGAAATCTTTTGCGCATCTTTGACATTTCCGGTGCTGTCGAGGAGGAGCATGTACACTGCGCCTGCAGCGTTGCCACCGTCATCATCCGTACGGGCGCCTACAGCTACGTCTTCCACGCCATCACCGTCTATATCACCGAGCGACGCCACCAAGTGGCCAAATTCGTCACCATCGTCGAGAGTGTAGAAAGTGCTAAAGTCGCCATAGTCCATGGAGAGCTTTTGAGCCCCCTTGACGTCAAAACTCGTAGTGAGGAATAGCACGTACACCGCACCAGCTCTTGTGCCCCCATCGTCGTCCCAGAGTGCGCCCACGGCCAAGTCTACCACCCCGTCGCCGTCAAAGTCGCCCAACGACGCAATCGAACTACCAAATCCATCACCATCTTTCAGGGTGTAGAACGCGCTAATGCCTCCGTAGAGCATAGACAGCTTCAGAGCATTCTTGACGTTTCCACTGCTTTCAAGGAGAAGTATATATATTGCACCAGCACCGGAAGCCCCATCGTCGTCTTTAAATGCACCAACAGCCAAGTCTCCGACACCATCACCGTCAATGTCGCCTAATCCTTCTGCCGCATGGCCAAAATAGTCACCCTTGCGAAGGGTATAAAAGGAGTTGAAATTACCATATAGTGCAGACACTTTCTGGGCGTCTCCTACAGTACCATCCGAATAGCACGCTACAGGCGCAGTGGTTAGTGCAGATGGCAGCATTTGGCCACCTGTACCTTGAGCAAAAGCTGAACCTATTCGACCAAGCAGTGCAGCCCAAATAGCCCAGCTCCCTCCGAAGACGGACGATGATCTAAGATAGATGGAGAGACGCAAAGGATGTAATTGAGCAATGGCCAAAAGCAAGCTGCAGCGTAAAAGATGTAAAAGAATGCAAAGAAGAAGGCGAAAGCACGAAAAAGGAGATTTATGAATACAAGATATTAAAAAAAGTATTAAAAAAAACAAGTTATTGAGCAAGGAAACCTATTGATATTGTCAGTAACAATGATATATTTGTAACCAATTTATATATAAAGTAGGAGAAAACAGAACCTGGATCCAAAAGCAGTTTTACAACTGTTCCAGCTCTCGAATTTCCAGCTTTCTACATAATTGAGTGAAAGGGCCATTTGTTTGAAGTTTTCACACAAGTATGCCAAAAAACTTCCCAGTGTATCCTTTAAGCTCTGCTTTTTTGAAGGCTCCATAATTTTGTTTGTCACATTATTCACCGTTGCCGCAGAACTTTTCACCGCCGCTGACTTCACCTCCTTGATAGCATTCTCGTAGTGCCTCTCAAATTGATCTTTCCTGAGTGAATCATTAGAGTCTTGTAGCTCCTCCAGCGGCTGCTCGTGCATCGTGAGTGTCTTTGAGGTCGTAGCATACTCAGCGCGGCGTGTGACATTACCCTCTGCTAGCTCATTATGCAGGCCCGGAGTGCCAGCGTATGACTCTACGACCACTGCAAGCACCAGAGTCTCACAAGCCTTGTGCACCAGGGCAGTGCATGCCGCTAATTCTGTATCAAACGCAGTAGAGGAGCCACGATTGAATCTGAACGACAGCCATTTGGTCGCCGGCGTAATCCAACTCCGGGCCAGGTTTTCGAGGGGCGCTTGCACATTAATCACATGCCCGAGAGATTGTGCGTTTTTCTCTAATTCTGCTTGCGGTAACTTTGGCACGAATTGCGCCACCGTTTCAGCTTGTTGTTCTGCTTGGCGCAGAAGGTTGTCGTTGTTCTGCACTGCCGCCATATGCTTGACTATGCTGCTAGCTAAATACAGCACCACATCTCCGAAGGCCCCGCTGTGCGCTGCCATCACTACGAAAGAAGCAGCCGCTTGAATCGCTGCAACTGTATTGATTATTTTGGCGTTTCGACGGAAAAGAGAATATAACAGGAATATAGAAAATGATAAGCAACCATTTTATAATACAATACTATGGGAAGGTTAGAAGCTATGAACAAACTTCAGAGCATTCTTGTCCACAAAATGAACATAGATAGATGACTAAACTCGCTAGAAGTTGCACGCAATTTTTCAACTCCCCGTGCTAAACACAGCATTGCACTCAAAGATCGCTTTACCCGTCACACAAACGCCATCCCTTCATATCAGTCAACAAAGCGTCCACTCTTGAGTCTACCCTCTGCACGGCGGTGCGTTGTGTGTGTCGAGACAAAGTAGAAGAGGAAGATACCCTCATTCGAAATGTATGATAGTAGGAGATAAGAACGAAAGCTTGTTTAGTTCTTTACGTGAGTTGAACTATTTCAAGGCACTCACCGAAACTTTGCGGGCAACTACACTTCGTCATCATTGGCGATGGAGCTCCTCGTAAGTTCACAGGTTCAAAATAAAAACACCAGAAAGTGAAATTACTTACTTAAACCCTCGACCCTCGAACAGTAGTTGGTAGTTGGTGAGCAATAATTAGAGTGATGAGCACACTCCTATTGCGCTGTGCGTTCAACTAAGGGTGCTTATATGGTCGGGTGCTTATATGGTCGGCTCAGCTTGCACAATACAAAAGAGGTGTTTGTTGAGGAGGAGAGTTGGCGAGGCGGTTAAAAACGCAAAACACACCAACAGACCAACAACAGTACAGTACAGTACGTATTAGGGGGGAGCTCCTATTTCGGAAAGCGCTCCGATTAGGGCCAGAGTTGAAACATGTCGGTAATTAAACAACAGAAACGAAACACGATTTTCGCCGGCGTTTCGTTTCTCGAAACAGACCAGCGTGTATCCCTGGGCGTTTCATGCTTCGGGAAACGAAACACTGAGGCACCGAGTCCCGTTTCTTCGGCTTCGTCCACAGGTCGCGGATTCGCATTTCGAATACGTAGTTCTCTCGGGGCGGTTGCTTGTTGGTAAATAAAATCATAAAAACTTCCGAAGCAGCACGAAATAGTCGGAATTGACGTACTCCCCTCTTAGAAACCGCGTAATTGGCAAAATAGAAGACGGTCCTATGGGGTCGTTGGCGGAAATGTCGATATTTGCCTGCGTTCGGGGGTGAAATCGGGGAAATTTGGAAGGAGCGTTGCGGATTTCGTTGTTTCGTTTCAAGAATGGAAACAGAAACACTCCCAGCGCCCTCCGCGTGCGTTTCACGTGAAACGAAACGTAAATTCGAAGCTGGTTTACTGCTTCGTTTCTACTTTTGAGTGACATGCGAAACAGCGCCCCAAAAGTAGGTGTTTCGTTTCTCCAAGATTTTCCTGTTTCAACTCTGGCCCTAGCTCCGATTGGTGTAAACAGTCACGAGGGAAGAACTTATAATACAAGCAAGTAGAAGAAGCTCGAGGGAGACGATTTAATTACAATTAGAGTACCACATAAGACAACCAGATCCTAACTACCTACCTACTACTAAGTATGGGTATTTGGGGGAAAAGCGTCTGCTGAGAAGGCTCTCTTGGAGATCACCCCCTTCCCGAAGGGTGAAAGGAAAAATAAAAAAATTTCCCACGGGATCGAGCAGGGCGAAGAGCCTTAGTTTTGCTGAAACTAAGATTTATTGCTCGAATTCATCGCCCACGCAGATCCCGATCCCGGCGCGATAGCGATGACGACCAGCACGTTGAGAAGCTTGTTGGGAAGTGCAGACCCGGCTCGATCCCTCGCCGTACTGATTAGGCCGATCCAATCGTTTCCCCTCGCAGGTCCACTTGCACACGAAGTACCTTCTGACGCACTTTGCAATCCAAGTAGAAGAAGCTCGAGGGAGACGATTTAATTACAATTAGAGTACCACATAAGACAACCAGATCCTAACTACCTACCTACTACTAAGTATGGGTATTTGTGGGGGAAAAGCGTCAGCTGAGAAGGCTCTCTTGGAGATCACCCCCCAAAAACACAATACACCCCCAAAAACCCAAGGACCGAAAGTAGTAGACATTGAGGCAATGGTAGATTGATGATTGAATTAAGATTTACCGGAAAGAAGACAGGCGTTTGTTGAGGAGGAGAGTTGGCATGGCGGTTAAAAACGCCAAACACACCAACAGACCAACAACAGTACAGTACGTATTAGGGGGGAGCTCTATTTCGGAAAGCGCTCCCATTGGTGCAAACAGTCACGGGGGAAGAACTCATAATACAAGTAATGAGAAAGAAGTTACTCCTACTTTATAAATGTATAGAATACCTTTAGAACGGCCTTTAGATATAAGCCTGAAGAGGCCCAATCGACTAAGCAGAGGCCTTGATTCTGAAGGGAAAGGTCGGGTCAATTCGCCGATTCAAATTGCTTCCAACTATTCAATAGCTTCGCCTATAGCACAGCTTACGCCGCCGTAGGAGCCCCGCGCTGTCCACTTCATTGCTATTCAAGCAATTGCAGCATGGCGAACACATCTAGTGGCATATTTGCTAGTTTAGTCTACTCTAGGTGGTAGGTCAGGCTGGCACATGCACAAATGCTGAAGTGTTAGGTAACTTAGGGGCTCCTGTTCTTCTCACGGTTGCCCTTGGCGCAGTAATGGCGATCAGATCTCGTTTTTGGCGGCATAGTCGCTTGCCTGGTCTACGCTAGGTGCGAGCTTTAGGCCGGCACAGGCGCGAGCGTCGAATACTCGAATTCTGGTGCTACTATTCTTCTTATTGTTGCCCTTGCCGCATTCGAGCAGTTGCAGCATTGCGGTCACATCCAGCGGCCTATACGCTTGCTTGGTCTAATCTCGGTGCAAGCTTTAGGCCGGCACAGGCGCGAGCGTCGAAGGGTAATACTGGTGCTCCTGTGCTCCTGTTCTTCTTATTGTTGCCCTTGCCGCACTCGAGCAGTTGCAGCATTGCGCTCACATTTAGAGGCATATTCGCTGGCTAGGTCTACTCTAGGTGCAAGCTTTAAGCTGGCACAGGCGCGAGCGTCGAAGGGTAATACTGGTGCTCCAGTTCTTCTTATTGTTGCCCTTGCCGCACTCGAGCAATTGCAGCATTGCGGTCACATCCAGCGGCATATTCGCTTGCTTCAAGGGTAATACCCTTGACTGAACACTGAACACCTGAACACTCATCAGTAACTGAACACTGAACTGTATCACACGTCACAGTTATCACGCATCACGCACATCCACGCTCACACGCCCTACTGGCGCAAAATGGCTGGCTCGCAGGAAGTTTTTCCTTTTTCTCAACGAGACAATTGCAGGCAGACAGTGCACGCTGTTTTTTTCTTTGAACAAGTGAAAGCGAAATGCTCTTTGTTCCCGACGTGAATGGATTGTGAAAGGCAGATAGAAAGAACTTTTTGAATAGCCTCGGAGCGCTTCTGTGGCTGCGATAATTGCTGGATGAAAGTAGTTATCCAGCGAGGGTATGATGCTGCTCGAAAAAAGAAAAAAAAAACGGCTTGCGAATCGTTCATGATGCGAACCTAGCCAGTATTGTCTCTATGTGATATCACTCCAGAGCCATGTAAGGGACTTCCTGGCCTTGTTTGTGTCGCTACAAGCTACAGCTGTACTGGCTCTCGGGTTATTTGAGGGAGAGTAACGATAATCAATAATGTGCTGGTGTGCCTCAATGGGATGGATACATGTAAACTTATGTACCTTTCTATTTATCCAACAGAATTATTCTGGCGCCTCTTTGAGGGAACGATTTTGGAGCAGTACTCATGGCTCGAGGGCTCGAAGCAGCACCTCTCAGATGGACGTTTGTACTTTTACCGCATTCCAGGGGAGAAGTACACATTACTCTTGCCTAATTTACCCTATGCATGCGAAGGTTCGACTTGGGAAACATAACGAGGCGAAAATTAGTTTTTTGTGTAATCTTCAAGCACGCAGACCTTGGGAGCCTAGATCACCCGTTGCAACTACTTGCTGGGGTGGATCGCGGGAGCTCCCAATAGGCCTTTAGAAGTGCTACTTGGATTCTTAAAGCAGATAGCACCATTGAACTAGTAGCGGATGGAAAAATAGAATTAATACGACGCTTCTCTGAATGCTCTCACACATACACAGAGGGCATGGTTAGACCTGCAAGATGCACGTGTAGCCTTTCTGCTCTATGAAGCGGTGCTTTCATTTCGTGCTCTGTGGGCGGCCTTTTAGGCGCTTAAGGGTTAGGGGAACAGGCAGATGAACCGGTTGATGAGGTCGGCGTGCGCGCGTGCGCTTCGATTTGTGTGTTGGACGGCAGTGTGGGAACTCCTTGCCTGCATGCCGCCTTTAGAGACACGCCCCGAGGGACCTGAATTAGAAGGCCACCAGGAAGAGATGAATCAAAGCACTGAGTTGCTCTTACAATAACAATCGTGTTCACGCCAGCCGCCCTCGCCTCTGCTGCGAGCTGTAGATTCTTTAAAACAATAGACACCAGGTGACAACCACTGATCACTATCATCCTCATTACGGCCATCTTGAGTGATTAGTTATAATTTCATACAAAAGGATCGGTGTTTTCATCAAATTGATAATGGCTGAATCGATTTTTTTTAGGAATTAGCAACGGCAGAAACATTTCTTTAATTACGAATGACATAATGCTACCATAATTTCGTAAGTGACTACGTGAACATCAGCAATACCTAAGGCCGTTCGCGTTCAGAGGCTTGTCTTTGGACCAAGAAAACGGTCGCCCAAATCTTCGACTGGATTTGAAGCCGTTGTATTCACATCTCCAAGCATATCCAATAACAGTGATCTCGTTGGCAACGCACTGAGCTCTGTTGGTAATGGAATGCCTTTGGATTCTTTAGGAATGGAGCATGCTCTTACTTTCTCGCCTTCAGAACCAGAACAATATTCTTCGGACTCGTCAGAACTTGAGGTTGAGCTTGACGATGAAGAGCTGGAGATACTCCAGAGGGCCGCGCTCCTTTGTGGCAAGGAGTAGTTGCTGACATTGTGCGACGAACGATCAAGAGGTAATTTTCGGTTTTCTTCGCTGGTTGGTGTTGCTTTTACAGGCTCTACTGGTCTTTGAATTTCACGAGGAGGCGGTCGTCGCGGAGACATCGTGCGAGCTCTAGCTTTTGCACGATTTCGTGCGGCTATGCGGCTTTCGGACTTCGCAGTAGTCTGCCCTTGCTGTCGGTCAAGACTGGTTCCGACATTGCCGACCTGGTGGCTTGTCGAGTCTGCTGACGATTCCTTGTGCAGACTGTTAGCATTTGCACTCAATGCTGGCACATAGCCTTTTTCTTCAACACTTTGATCTCCTCGTTCGTCATCATCGAGAGATAGAGCCATGTTTTTGAAGTGCCCGCTCGAGCCTGCCATCATGCCGCTCAGCTTTTCTCTGAAGCTTGCCTTCCTTGCAGGCACCCTACGTGAGATTGTCTGTGCCTTCAAACCTGTCTCTATGGCACTATTATGAGTGAGGTTGATCCGAGAATGCTCAGTTGGCATCGTTGCAGCACCTTCTGCATATTCTTGAAGGCTGAGAGTATCAGTTATTGGTACTGCACGCGAAGTTGAAGCCTCGTTTCTTATATGCAGTCGTCGCGGTGACATAGTGCGAGCTCTTGCTTTTGCACGGTTTCGAACAGCTATGCGACTTTCATTCCCCGCTGTAGCTTGGCCTTGACGTCGATCGAGACAGGTTCCACAGGAGCTGTCTTGATGGCTTGTCCAGCCTGCTGACGAATCGAAACATGGGTTGTTGCCAAGCGCTGCATCTCCCACTCCGCATATATTTTCGAATGTTTTTTCTTCCTTGGCATCGCCGAGACTTTGAGTCATATTATTGAAATGATCACTTGAGCCTGCCATCATACTGCCTAATTTCTCTCTTAGACGCGTCTGCTGGGCAGGCACTGAGCGCTTCTTTGCCCTTGTCTCCGACACCATATAAGTCGACATCGGCAAAGACTCACTTGTTGATGGCTCACTTGATTCGGACACAATTCTTTCTGCTACACCTTCAAAACTCAAAGGCTCCTCTTTCACAGGCATTACCTCCTCCATGCGAGAGCTTAGTTGCCTTGAGCTGGCGGCAGACAAGGGCAGTAGAGCACGCAGTTGCTGAAGTTGATTGGGGAAATGGTCTGCTTCGCGCCATACCAGCAACTTGACCTCAAGAGCGACTTCAATTGACAAACGCGTTACACTTCGCCGAGCCTGGATCAAGTAATAGTCATGAAGCGCACGCCGCGCTGCACGGGCAGTAGTTCCTTGCGGGTCACTAGCATCTGCTTCTTCTACCTTTACCTCAAGCTCACGTGCAGCGGAATCAGCGTTTTCCCCGCTAATCTTCGTACGATATCGGCCACTAGGTGCACAGTAGGCAATCACTTCAGCAACCGTAGACCTGGCTCGAGCTACAGCTTGCTGAGCGGTTGACTTCGCGGTAGCTGCCCAAACATGCGCCCGTTGGTTTCGATCTGGTGGCACAGACGCTGCCCAATTTGCTGCAGTGGCTGCGGTCGCTACGGCGCGGAGGGCTTCATTTGCACTCGCTTTGGCTAGATGCATCAATTGCACAGCGCGGCTTATGCGACGTATCAACACCAGTTGTGCAGCCAGCAATGGTCGACGCTCTAAAGCGGCCGCGAGTTCGACTTCGTTCAAGTTGCCTGATATCGACAAGCTGGCCACTTTCGGGGATGTGAAGTGTGCGTTGTCGTCCCAGTCGTCATGGTCGGTGTCAAGATTGTTCTCAGAGACCTCGTGAGGTATAGTTGTGGGAGAAGATGACTGAGACTGCGTCTCACCTGTGCCCATGTGCGGTGCTTTAAATGAAAGGCTGGCGAAGTTTGGCAAGGAAGGGTGAAACAGTGACTTGAGGTCGGCTTCATGCACGAGTCCCTGGCAGCTCGCGGCAGCACACCAATTAGAAAGGTCGCGCGAAGTCACGAGCCCATCTCCATTTACATCCAGCTCTTTGAACCATTTCTGCAGTGCCACTTGCCCAAACCCACGCGGTAACTTGTGCTTTGTTCCAGCATCAAACATTGGCACAACTTCAGGTCGTTGAGTCACAGGTGTGTGGATGGCAGTATTACCTCCACGCGTATGGCTTTTGTTACCTTCAACAGAAGAGAGAGCAGCAGAGCAGTCACTGTCCCGTAAAATGTGCTCCTCTGTAAGCCTTGCGGCCTGACGCGCATGAATCCGCTCCTTCATGGTCATTAGTTTCGGTGGTTGAGTAGAGAATACATGAATGGTGCCACCCCTGGATGATGAAGTGTCACTACCTCCTTTACTTCGTGGTGTCTTGATTCCTTGTTGCTGGCGGCTCGTAAACTCCTGCTGAACTTGAACGAAGCGACAAAGCAATTTTGCAAACTTGCTAAAGGCAGGTCGCCTAAAAATTTGTCGTAGTACTTCCTGGTCTAATAATTGCCCAGGGTCTGCACCACCAACCTCAGCAACATCCTTGGTAGCTGATTGGGCAAGAACCTCTGAGGTGTCAAGATTACCTCTATCATTGATGCGGAAATTTTCATCTAGCAAGCAGCACATATCGTCCAGGCTCACACTGCGCAAATTTGCGTGCCTCTGCAGGTATTTTTGCACGTCATGAAAACTAACATAACCACATCTAGTGTGGTCGATTGCATAAAGCACAGATGCTGCGATCCAATCATCTTGCGCACTGGCTTCACGATAGGCACTAGTGAGCCGGCACAGTTTGAGCTTTGCCACGCACATGAAGGCGCTGATTGCAGTATCCGAGGGCACATTATTGACAGTACGCAAGCAAGCATCCTGAGCTTTGACTGTTTGCTTGGAGCGCACAACACTTTCTCTTGGATTATATATGTCTCTAATGTCGAGCTCTGCGACTAGGTCACCACTATCGCCAATGCTATCGCCAATGCTATCGCCAGGACCAGAAAATGACACGGAGCCATCTAAATTAAGATGCTCTAAAGCGCGTGCGCCATTCTTGTGGCTGTGGCCACCGCTTATCATGAAGTCGAGCAAGGCCACCTGTACGCACAACTCGGCTGCCAGCATAGGGTTCTCTCGAAGCACCATGTAAAATTCCCATGGCTTCAGCATTGACATTATTTCAAGCTGATCTTCAATTACAGCACTCCCACTGCCTTGAACTTGAGTTTCTAATGGTATCGTAAAGAGGGAACTACGGCGGCGTATCGGAACTTTTGAAGGTGCACTTTTTGGAATTAAGGCTTTAGCAGCAGCTTTATTGGCGTTTGCATCTGATGGGAAAAACATAAGCACGAGGTCGTCCTCAGACCTACCCAGAAGGAGCATTCGCCGCCATACCCGCAAGTCAGCAGCGGTGATCCATCCCTTAGAATTCGAATCTATTCGGCAAAACCAAGTCGCAGCCTTTTCGCGATTGAAAAAGGTGCCCTGTGTATGGCGCTGATGGGTAGCGCTACTCATCGTGCTTGTAGAGGGATTACTACTGCCCAAATTGAGCGGTGAACTCCAATCGAAGGCGAGCGTGGGGAATAGCGCTAGGCACCTAGCGAGGCCCTCTTCGCTGAGTGCGTTGCTCTGAAAGCTTGGGGTCGGAGTCGAACTCTCGTTCTCAAATCTGACCCTCTTTTTGCGTTTAGTATAATGACTCATACCTCTACCGCCGCTCGACGACAACGACACCAGATCAACAGAAGGGGTAGAACCACAGATGTGCAAGAAAGCTACGAATTCATCGAGAAGTATTACATACGGGGAAGCATCGCAAGCGTGACTACTTCCAAATTTGGTCAGTGTTCTTTTTTTTGCTGCATTTTGCGACTGCCACTGGCTGAGGTCTTGCGCGCACACCAAACCATCGCCATTTATATCGAGGGATTGAAACATGGCATGTATCGAGTCAGGCGTAAATAAGGATCTCGGCAATATCTCGTGATCATCGGGGTCGCGGGGTACTTTGACTCTGCGTTCCTGTAAAGGCGCTCCAAACAAGTCGATCATCTGCCATTGTGCAAACCTAATCATGACACCATGGTGCGCTATAAATCAGGCGCGCTACTAGAGAATCAAGAAAGAAATACATATATGTAGGAGTCAGCCAGCACAAAATGCAGGACCACCGACAGGGCCGGGCGGGCGCCCACCCGGCCTATTTGCGACACACGCCCAATGGGCGGGTGGGCGTCCTTTTCGTTTTTCTGCTCGGG
>Ga0307930_1001104_pt1 | contig 21702 bp, 20 predicted proteins | sample OrgLakmetageno46_FD_203161 | JGI IMG/M metagenome (GOLD analysis project Ga0307930, IMG submission 203161) | Saline water microbial communities from Organic Lake, Antarctica - #46 | ecosystem: Environmental > Aquatic > Non-marine Saline and Alkaline > Saline | place: Antarctica: Organic Lake...
CAAGCGAATGGCACACGGATGCGTGCTTAATTCCATCTCGAACTCCTTACATGTTCCAATTTAAATTCAAACGGCCTGACTTTCCCACATGGCGGCGGCTTGGAGCGAGCCTGCCGTGCGCCATTGGCCGCTTCTCAAATCCAGCAAGCAAACCGGTAAGCTCAAATCGCGGTTGCGAGCACCACTTCCACTGACATTGGAACTACTGCCACCACTCCCACTAGCGGCAGCACCACCATAAACACTAGTACTACTGCTACTACCACCACCTATCGTAGTAGCTTTTGCGTGCAGCAAACCCGCGCTCCCCACCAGCCGGTCACACGTTTGGTGGCCGGTGGCGCGATCGAGCACCCGAAGCACGAGGCGGTCGTGCGGCGACTTCACTCGCACGTGGAACACCTCGTCGAAGAGCGGGTTGGGCGACTGGCGGGCCGTGCGAGTGCGGTTTACTTGGCCCGTGGAGGCGTTCACCACTGCGGTTGAAAAGGAGGTGGAGATAGGGAAGGGAGAGGTTCACATGTCACCCCAAGGCAGCAAAGCACATGACGAAGGACACAGGTAAACAAAAGTTCAACGAAGAACGGACGAGGAGTACAATTGAAGGAATACATAGTGGGTCAACACTGCATCATGCTTTATCTCCTCATCAAGGTTTTGACGCACCTTGCACGTGTAAATTCGGAATCTTTCCCACGAGGTGGGCACCGTCGCTGCCTCCTGCGCACTTGAACCCAATCACTTGCACCATCAACGTCTTGGGGTACACAGCGGCGCTGGCAGCACCACTCGTAGAATTAGCAGCAGGCGAAGAAAGGCTTTTTCTTCCTGACCTTGGGCTTTTCTCTGGTGTCATCGGTGCACCGTCTGCACCCTCTGAATCCCCACCGTTGTTGCCGCCAACACCACCAGAGCCAATGAGAAGGCTGCTGCTGGGGTCGTCCGCCCAAGTGGCGCACATTTTCAGGACGCAGTTTTTGGCGTCCCTAGGGTTCGGGAGCCTCGACGCAATCGCATCGACGAGCCGCACTCGAAGCCCGACTTCGGTGCCAAACATGACGCGATCGTCGTAGTGTGGCAGCGTGGCGAACCCTACTACGGTTTCTTGGGCACCCCCACCAGCTGCACTCGTATTATTAGAAGTGGCATTCGCGTTGGCGTTGGAGGCTCCAGTGGCATCGGCAGACGACGACGACGAAGAAGAAGAGGCCAGACGAAGGCCTTGCGCAACGAGCACAAACTCAACTTTGTCTTTGGCACCGCGCATGTTCACGACAAAGAACTCGTCTAATGCTAAGCTTGCTCCTGCCAGCGAGTGCACACTACTCGACGATACCTGCTGCCCGTCCTCGTCTTTCTTTTGCTGCTGCTGCTGCTGTTCTGAGTCAGGTGAGCTCTGGTCGAAGCCTAACAAGTCTTCCGTAGAGACTTCTGCAGCCGCAGTAGCCCCGTTGTCAGTGTGGTCAGGTCCTGGAAAAATGCCATTTGCCCGTGCCGCTGCGGCGGCTTCTAGCAAAGGCCGGGTCATCAGCGTTTGGTCCGTCGCAGTGTTGCGCAGCTGCAGCGTGCACCCGCCCAGGATGGAAGGCTGCTGCCACAACAAGGGAGGCAAGCCACTGAGCCCGCACACCCGCACGAACATCGCGTCGTGGGCGAAACCGGCTGACGTCACCCGGTCGGCCTCCGAAGAGTTGTCCGTTGAATTTAGCCCCCCACTGGTTTTGAGCGCGGTGGCCGACTGCCGCCGCTGCTGCTTGAGCATTTGTTTGGCCTTGAGTTTACGGTCCTGTTCGCTCTCTTCCCAAGTGGCCTTGAGCCGCAGCATCAGAGGGCGGGACGCTGACGCACCCGCGGCTTCGAGCTGCGCTGCTAACAGGGGAGAATGCGCGAAAGGGGCTAAGTTCAAGCTGACTTCTCGGTTGCAGCAGAAGCGCTTGTCGTAGTGCGGCACGCGCAGCTTCTGCGACAAGCGCCGTGTCTCATCGCCCACCCCGGGAATCGGCGTGTTCTCATCGTCATCTTCATTGGCTTCATTCGCAGCCGAAACGGCGGCACCGCCACTGCCAGCCGTGGTACTACTAGTAGTGGCAAAATTAGGCTCGGCAAGGAGTTGCACGGTAATTTGGTCGTCTGGCGAGCGCACCATCACTTCTACGAGTTCTTCCCACACGGGAAATGCATTGTTGCGCACCACCTATTGGAGTATAGCAGCAACAGCAGAACACACACGAAGGGGGAGAGGTAAGAACGAATACATGTATAAAATGGGACTGGAGAAACAAGATGATTTGAAAGGCCAATGGACAATGCATTGATTAAATCGCGTTTACAAAAACAACATACATGACAACAAGACTCTGCCATCCGAATAAGACTAGCTACAAGGCAAAACCGCAAAGAGCAAACACAAGTACAAACCGTGGTGCGGAAGGAAGTGGAAGTCGAGCGATTCGTGACTTCCACGTACGAGTTGGGGTACTGGGCCGACGGGTACAAGCTGGGCAAGCCAATCGCACCGATCACCGTCAAATGCAGGGTGCGGGGATAGGAGCCCCCAAACACGTGCCGCTGCAACGACTCTTCTTGCCGCTGTTCGGACCGCATGAAAAACCGCCCAATCGACCATTTCCGGGGCTTCTCCACCACCAGGCTCAAAATACGGTCCTGCTTCCGCTTGCGCACGCATTCGGCCACTTCGCGCACCGAGAGGCCGGTGACGGCAATGCCATTCACCTCCACGATGCGGTCGTTGACCTCGAGGACCTCGTGCTTGTTGGCCAAGTTCAGCACCCGCACCCCCTCCAGGGGGGACTGGGTGATGGTGATGCCGAAGTTCTTCCCGTCGGGCAGCCGGGCCAGATGCACGCTCACCAGCTGGCCTTTGATCGGCCGCGGCGACGGCGGGGCTTTGGCTTTCTTGGCGGGAGAAGTGGGAGAAGTGGTACCTCCTCCTGCTGTAGTTTTGGACCGCATTTGCGGCGAGAGCGCGCCTGGGTATTGCATGCCGGGGCCAGTGCGGCTCCCACGAGGAATGCGCTTCTGCCGTAGGCCGCCACCGCCGCTGTTGCTGTTGGTGTGACCACTGTTGTGGTTGCCACCATTGCTGCGACCGTTTTCTTCGTGGTTCCTTTCTTCTTCGGCAATGGCGTACGCCAGAGCCAAGTCACGGTCCATCGAGGTGTCAGGCGTGGCGTGCGACGAGGATAGCTTCATCTTTCTGGACCTTGAAGAAGACGAAGAAGCGTCAACGAGAGGTTGATCATTTGTGGTGGTCGTTAGTGAAGCAGCAGCAGCAGCAGCAGCAGCAGCAGCTCGCTTCGATGCTTGGCGCAGCACTTCCGGTTTCAGAGCACTGCTGGCCTTTGCAAACTCACGGCGGTCCACCTGTACGAGGGAAGAGGAGGAGTTCCATGATGATAATAATGATGATAATGATGATGATTGGCATGATGCAAAAAGAAGTAGAAGAAGGCGAAACACACACGCATTAACCACGCAAAGCTTGTATTCACCCCTTCAAAACCTTAAAATTTCTCTCCAACTTTCTTTATATCATTGCATACGCTCAACGCTTACTTGGCCATCGCCATTTGCGTCCAACTCGTGAAAGAATGCTCCAGCTTCTGTTGGCGTCATGTCTAGCAAGCCGCTGCTCGCTGCGGCCATCACTTCGTCTTTCGACAGCTGGCCGTCTTGGTTCACGTCGAGGGCTTCGAACAAGCGCAACAAACTGAGCGGCAGAGGGCTGGAGGGCGGTAAAGGGCCCTGTTTGGCTTCCTGCGTCGCCACATCTAAGAGCTCCCATTGGCCAGTGGCTTCGTCGTAGTGCTCCAGCAAAGTAGAAGAAGAAGATGATGATGCAGCGTTATTCGGAGTAGCAGATCCGCTTCCTCCTCGTGCGTCCTGGTTTTCTTCCCAGTCCAAAGTGAGCATTTCTGTTGCATTGGTCCCCTCAGCCATGGCAGCCGACAGCGTAGCAGCCACTGACGCGTCGTCATCATCGTTATCGTCGCTATTATCACCACCGTACTTAGCATCAAGAGGAGGAGGAGCAGCAGTTGTTGGCAGCAGCGGTGGCGGTGGTGGCAGGGTAGCAGCTGCGGCAGACTCCGGCACGTTAACAGTAGGGTAGCTGGCGATGAGCGCCGAGTAGACCTGCGCGTCATGCCTGGCTTCCACGAAGTCTTGGGCCGTTAAACCAGTAACGCTGGCGCAACCCAAATTCACCTTCGTAGAGACACAGAAAAAGAAGATAGCGAGAACAATCTATTGTATAAGCAATGATAAAAATAATTAGAGACCAGCCTAGCCCCAGAAGATTTCAGTCAAGGCGTGCCACTGCACTGTTGTAAAAAAAAACAGAGCCCCAAACGAACCCAGCAGAATCTAGTGCGAATTTGCGAAACGCCACGCGTGTATGAGTGTCGCATATCCTAATATGGTGTCCCAAAAGTACCTGTCCCGTGGCGAGCAACACTTCCGCGCAAGCCATATTTCCCTGCCCCACCGCCAGCATCAGCGGAGTGTGCCCCTGCCCGTCTCGCACGTTGGCGTCGATCATGTTTGCGCGTCCTGATTTTTGGCCCCGTGCTCCTCCTCCAGCTGCTCCATCCGATTCATCAGCTGATGCTGTTGTGCCCAGCAAAAGGCGGCAGCAGTCTGGGCTGTTCCCGCAGCCCGCAGCAAGGGCCAAAGGGCCATCTCCGTTGGCGTTGCGCGCATGCAGATCCGCCCCTGCCTCCAGCAATAAACTGCACACTTTTGGCTGGTTCCGGTAGGCCGCAAACATGAGCGCCGTTTCCCCTTTGGCCGTGGGCAAATTCGGGGGCGCCCCTGCGCGCAACAGCTCTCGAACGATCTGCTCGTGGCCGTACCACACTGCCCATGTCAACGCGCTGTCTCCGGTCGCGTTCTGAGCCGCCAGGGGCGCCCCTGGCATGTGCACTAATTTAGTCACGCACGCTAGCGAGCCTTTGGCCACCGCGAGCATGAGGGCCGTGTCGCCACTGTGCAAGTTGCGGTGGCCCGGCAAGCAGCGGCATGGAGGCGGCGCGTGGCCTTCAATCAGCAGCTCCACAAGCCCTTCGTTGCCCACACGCGCCGCCGCACACAGCACGTCATCGCCCGAAGCCGCGTCAACAAGCTCCAAGTTACAGCCAGCTTCGAGGAGGCGTTGTGCACATGCCAAGTGACTGGACCCACTCCGCGCGCATGCCATAATAGGGGTGTCACCGTTGGTGGCATGCGGCAAATCAGGGGACAGGCCACAGGACAGGAGCACGTTTAGCGTCTTCAAGTGGTTGTGCGTGGCGGCCAAATAAACAGCCCCTTTGCCAGCAGAATTGCGGTGCGTGCCGCGAGGTGGCAAATTGGATGCACTGCTGGCAGTGGTAGGCAGAGTAGCCAGCACGATAGCAGCGCAAGTGCCAGCGCCGAACGTGCTGGCCACCGTCAAGGCGCTGTCTCCATCGCCGTTGACCATTCCATCGTCACCGCGCGCGCCGTGCTTCAGGAGCAGCTCTGCAATGAGGTAAATAGAAAGTGCGCAAGCGAGTGAAATAAGATTGGCGAGGTATAAATCAGGAAGGAAAATATGCGCGCGTGCGCAAGTCATGTGAGAAATAGGAGTGGAAAGTGTGCACGTGGGGGCTGCTCTCCCTAATAGTAAGTAGCAATTCCTCTCTCACCGGCGGTAGCGTGGTAATCATGAGCACACGCTGCAATGAGAGCCGTGTCTCCATTCATGCGCTGCTTGTTGGTGTCAGCGCCTGCTTTTAAGAGAGCAGCCACACAATCGATGGCGTTGTTCTCAGCCGCCAAAATGAGTGGTGTCTCACCGCCCACCTATCAAGGAGCACGAAAATGCAACCATCAATCATCTAATCACTAGGCACGTGCAGATAAGGAAGTCCAATCATCAGATGGAACAATGCAAATAGCCTCCACGAATGATAAAAGAGGAAGTAGTATTTTCTTGACTTTCTTCTCTTGCGCAGTACTGAAGGAATGATATACCGTTGATCCTGCCAGGCGAATTTGCTCTCGTGGGCATGCTTCATACTCGCCCCACACCAGACCGTGCTCCGTATAAGCCATGGCGTACGTGCCGTTGGCATTGCCACGAACTACGGTAGCGGGGTAAAACTCGTCGCCACCGTGGAACCGGGCCATCACTTCCGCGCCCACCGCTAAATCGGGCAAGCCACAGCACGCGTCCACGCGCACGGCGCCACTCGCCAACCACTCTTGCAGCGGTGGCAGTTTGTTGGTGCAGCACGCTTCAATGACACTCCGCGGCAAATCAGACGTGGACACAACATCGTCAACAGTCACGCTCCTGCGGGAGAAAGCTGCCGCCATAATGTGTAACTAGTTGGGATCGAAGACTCTCGACGCCCTGGAAAAAAAATCGTTAAACAGCGAATATTACAAGAAAGGCGAAAATCGGCAAATGATCACATGATCTTCTTAATACGCGCAATCATAATTGTCTAGCTCAGCTTTGCACCTGCGCTCCGTGGGAAGTTTGTAGTTATCTTCCTTCGACTCCAGTTGTTTTGGTACGCATGCCGAACGAACTCGAAATGCCGGAGCGCCGGCGCGGCGGTGCTTGACAGATAACTCTAATATAGTATATGAATAAAATATGTCGTCCTTTTCGTTCGTTGTTGCGAAATGTTACAGACCATGTCGCGCGCGCTGTGTTCTATCAAATGGAAACATGAAGACATCTGAACAAAGCTAGGGACTTAACGCTTGAATGATTTAATGAAATGGGTGCAACCATAAACATCTTCTAAGTGCAGGCTAAGTTTCTACAAATTATACCTTACGTATATCTTCAATAGAAGTGCGCCTGATTTTGGGTCCATCGTTGACTTCCCTTCCATGTATGTGGGGCAATGAAAATAGCTGCTCGATCATGCTTAGCTAGCATGCCTGCCGCTGCTTTATCGATTGCATAAATCTGTTTTAGCCAGCAGTGTAAATTTGTCAAGAATGCGCCGCAACGCTCGCGTACACGCCAGTACATCCAGGCGCGCCGCGAAGGCTCCTGGGAACAAAGCTTTGTCATTCATTTCAACAGCTCTAGAGAAGAAGCACTTTCCAGACGGCATTGGCAATGGCATTGAAGCACTTTCATCCAGCTCGTCACTTTCGAAACCTAATGCCCCGAGTGAAACCGTGGATGGCAGTGTATCTTTACCTGAGATGCTAGCTAGCTCTGCGCTTCGTGTGGCTGATCAAACTGCGAATGGAAAAGCTATGCCAGCATCGAATAACACTGCTAGCGAGGCAAATTCAACTGATAATGAGAGATTAGAGCCTAAAATCGGACAAGAGGGCAAGACTTTTCCAGTTTCGCCACTTTCAGGACTTTCGAGCCCTGTGCCCTCGCACACAAACGTGTCCTCAGATCTCGGCAATGGTGGCATTGCCGCTGAAGGAAAGAAAAGCAACAACGAAATCTCTGTTGGCATCAAAGCAAGTGCACCTGCCTCCACGAAGGATATAACTATCATCACGCGCAACAATACCTTTGAACCCAGCAGCAAGAACAAGAATCACGAAAGTAGTGGCGCGGGCAGCCGTCAGTCCGGAGCGGCCCTAATATCACTCCAGTCCTCCGCTGCCGAAACCTTGCAGTCCATGGACTTCGGCCACATCAACCACCACCACAGTGAATCTGACGACGGTGGGAGCAGCAGCGGCGGTGGGCCAAATGGTCAGAGCGCTTCGTTAGCCAGCTCGCGCTGGAACAAAATCCGCAATTTTACGCGCGCGGTGCGGGCGTTCAGCGAGCCGTTGCGGCGCGATGGCCAGCCCTGGCCGAAACCCAGCGCTGAAGACGACGAGAGGAACCAAAAAGGCTCTATCAGCGGTGTTAACAGCAGCCATGATAACAATGGCGGTGACAATAACGGTATTCGTGAAGCTCTTTCACAGCGCAGCAGCGCAAGCAGCGCGAGCGGTGAATCAGGAGGAGATGGCGACGCAGGTGCTGACGGAAGCCGACACGGAGGAAAGAAAGCCGCAACTGCGCTGTCCCTGCCCGAGCTTTTGGGTGCGCCCCCTACTTCTAATGAAGCTGCGCTGAGGTGGCGCAAGCTGCGCACCTGGGCCAAAGTCATGAAGCATTTCCGCACTCAAGTGCCTTCGAGGCGACGCTCGTTCGACCACAAGGACGTGGTAGCGTCTGAGTTAGCCACGGCAGCTGCAGAGAAGGCCAAGGCGAAAATAGCTGCAGCGTTTGCTGGAGATGTATTTGATACCACTAACAGTAATTCTGCTGCTAATCCGGCTCAGTCTAATCCGGCTCAGTCCAACGATGTTGGAGCTCTAAGAATGGGCAACGCCACTTCAACCACCGAGCGCGGGATCGCACCTATGCCTCTTCTTCCACTGGGAGATCTCAGCAACAATGCCGTGAACAACAACAGAGGTAAAGGTACAGGGGTACCACGGCGGCGCAACAGCGACCCGAACTTGGTGAGAGCCAAGGAATTGACGCAAAAAGTGCTCAAGCAATGGATGCGCGAAGGCGGGCAAGCAGAACGAGCCAAAGAAAAGGTTTGAACACGTAAATGGAACAATATCCTTTCTGGTTTTATTCTCCGTGTAATATACAAGCAAAGAAAAGATTGAGACCCATGCTCACATGTGTTCTACAAATCCCCTTTTCAGTTCCTCCTTTCACACGTTGCACGTCATTTTTTTTTTAAATTGTCAACACTTGCAACTTTTCTTCCCCTAATATATACATACGAAGGCCGCGAAGGACGCCGCAAACGAGCGCACTTTTCGGGGTTTACCGTGGCAGTGCACGGTGTGCGCCAAGAAACATTTCAAAAGCGTGAGCCAAATGCAGTCGAGCCGTTGCGTGGCGTGCGGGGCCGGGCGTGATGCCGTGATTGGGCCTCTGCAGTTGTGGCGGGAAGAGCTGAAGGAAGGGGACTGGGTGTTGACCAAGCGCTACGCAGGGAGCGGGCACTATTTAGCGTGCATCGAAGCGATTGAGGTGAATGGGACATATGGACTATTATTCTGTTAAATTTTCATGTCGTATCTCAAATTTTTTTTTGAAAGGTGCGCCTACACCTTCGTGTGCATCAAAAGTGATCGCTGGCCTGCTTTATACGTGTGTACATGATGTGTGTATGCATGTGCCAATTTTGAACAATTGACCCTCAGGTGGCCGACCGGGATTCTCTTGGCATCGCTGAAGCGCAGGCCAAAGCAAGGGCCTTGGTGCCGTCGGTGAATGTGCCTACCTCTTTTGCAAGCATGATGAAAGCAGTGATCACTCTGAGCCGCAGCAAACGCTACAAGAGGGTTGAGAAGGCAGCGACCTCGTATACGCCAGTAGGGCCTCGTTTGAACCCCAAAGTGGCAGGCATTGCCGTCATCGCTGCTGGTGGGACTGGCAGTGGTGCGAATGCAACTGGGGGTGGTGGTGGCACTAGCAGTGGTGTGTTGAGTGGCAGTGCCACTCCCCTGTCTGCTCGGAGCGGCGTGGGCGGAAGTGCGACTCCGTTGTCTGCGCGCAGTGGGGACGGTGGGAACAAGGCACTTTTGACGGCTCGCAGCAGCGGCGGCGGCGACGGTGGTGGGAACAATGGTGGCGGTACCTCTGCGCGCAGCGGCGATGGCGGAGGCAGCGGCGATGGCGGAGGCAAAGGTAACGAGCTTCCCTCAACTCCAGGAAGGATTCTCCCTTCAACCCCTGGACGGTTAACCAGCCGGAGCGACGGGCAAACTTCGGCGAGTGGCACTTCGGTTGGGGGTGAAAACACTGCGAGCAAGACAAAAAAAGCGAACAAAAAGCGCGGCGGCGCGCTCGTGCCCTGGTGCGACTTTTGTTTTTTGCTCTGCATTGGTCCCCTGATTGACAACCTAATTTTCTTGCAGCGATCTATGCCTCTTCTTTGCACACTAATAAAACTCACTTCATTTTTTCGATTTTTTTTTTCTTCGATAAAAACATGAAAAGGTACGAAGAGGTGCCCCACGAGCCGGACTTCGATTTCCTGCCGTCTGCCGACCCTTTTGGCCCGCCAGCCCTCCTCTTCTCCGTAGCCACCTCTACAGGGGAGCACTTATTGGTGCCTCGGTGGTGGCTCCAGCCCCCACCACATTTGCCTAACCTCAGGCCGGGTAATCTAGAGCCTTTTGATCCGTTTTCTTCCTCGTCTCAGCTCTGGGCGCAGCTCGAGCCTCCCTCGCCGCTCTCGCCCAAGTCTCCTTGGAGCCGTTTCAGCAGCGAACGAGAGCCAAACTCGCCAGGAAGTGGGTGGGACCGCAAGAAAGGCCTACCAAAATCACCTCTGTCCCCGGGCTCTCCGAGTCGACAAGCATCCGGTGGTGGTGGCGCTAGTGGCCCGGGCGGAGGCATCAGCCGGCGGTACAGCTTTGCTGGCTTCGGCAGCAGCAGCGGTGGTGGCCCATCTGGGAACAGCGCCAACAACAGTGTCAATGGTGGTGGCGGTGCAGGCTCTGTGCGCTCGTCGCGGGACTCTGTGGATGGGTCGAGGGACTCCTTCATGAGCCGCGACTTCAATGACTTTATTGCTGGAGACCGAGTGCTCATGCAACGCCCGCATCTCATCAAGAAGACGGCAGAAGTTACCGCCGAAGCAAACAAGGACAACCTCACATCGGAAGCTGGTAAAACTAGCAAAAATGGTGGAGCTATTGGCTGTAGTATTGCTGAAAGTGAGGCCGGTGGCGATGCCTCTGATGCCGCAAATGGTGACAACGCAGGCAGTAATGACGGTAGCGAAGGCAGTGACATCGGTGCTTTCGCATTAGCCTTACCCAGTGACATTGTCAGAGATGAATCAGCGGCCGCCGCAGAATTGAACACGTCCTGGAACAAAGCAGCGGTGCACGCGGTGGCTTCCGACGGCACCTTGCTGTTGCGGCACGCGCCCTCTGGGGCTTTGCAGCGAGGGGTGTTCCCGGAGCTGTGTGCGCCCGATGCCGGGGACGCGCGCAAGCTGCCCAAGCCCCTGCTGTGGAAACACCCCTGTGGGGGCTGCGGCCGCCGCCGCAACTTGAAGGAGGACGCGGTGTGCGTGGCCTGCGGCAAGTCCAAGAACTTTGCGTTTTCCGACGTGGCCCACCGCCACTTGAAGCGCGTCCACAAGCTGGAGCGGCTCGTGGTGAAGCCCAAAGCGCCAGCGCGCTCGGCCAGAGATGAGGCATCTGCCGTGTCTATGGCGAGTGCTTCCTCCAGCCGACGACCGTCTCTGGCACCGGTGGAGCGCCGACCTTCGTTGGTATATGGCAACAACGGCTCCACCAGCAGCTCAGTGCTTGGAAATGTCAGCAGCAGCAGCAGTAGTAATGGTAGTACTAGCAGCACCAGCAGGCACCTCTCACCGGCGACTCTGCTGTCGCCTCGTCAAAAGGAACCGAGCAGCCCTCTGCTGGGCGCCGACGGCTCGCCTACGGAGCGTTTGCAGCCGACGGTGCCGCGGCGGCTGTCGATGCGACGCGGGTCGATGCGGCGAAACTCTAAGTCGCGCCAAAGCAGCAGTGGGTTGGACACCCTCGGCGAAGTCGCAGTGGAAGAGCGCTAGAGCTCCATTCTTTGCTTTGAGCACCAAGTGGTTTTCTTTGGAATAGTTATCATTATTATGGCCTGGCTGGGCTGCCCGAAAATTGTTTCACTTCGTTTTGCTTCTTCTACCAGAGGACAAAGTTTGCTGTCTGTGGATGTATTTGTATCTTACGGCAGTAGGCAGCAGCTGGCGACCCATGTGAAAAACTGGCTTCTTCTTTTCATCCCGATTGGATGACGGATTATTTATTAGCCATCACGCCTGTCAATAATTTATAACGGCCCCCTTTAAGTTTTGCGATTCCCTCCTTGTCGGGGGTGAAAGTATAAAAAAAAAAACTGGCGTTTTTCTTTGGCCGGTCGGTCAAAGACTACCCACCCACCTAGGCATATAGAAATTCGTGGTCCCTTTGCTGGCCTCTTGCCCTCTTTGGTATTGAATTGATAAATTCAAGTCGTTCTTCTGAGATAGGGGATTAAAAAAAAAAGAACTCTTGACACCAAATAAATGGCCACTCGGCCACTTGGGCATGTGCGCCTTATAGGCTCGTCATCTACCTATGGATTACTGTCTACTAGTTATGTTTAATTGTTCGTTGTGCTGTCTTAATTGGGGCCCATGTCTGAAAAAGGCACCTCTCAGGGGAGTTTAGAAATAAAGTTCAGAAGGTGTTTTGATGATAAGTTTTTATAGAAGAATTTCCTCGTTATAGAATGTAGACTTTGGCTTCAGCCCTTCAAATCGTCGTGGCGGTGGAGATAATTCGTATGCTGCCACCCCGAGTAACGTGGCATTGTACCTGAAGGCAGCAAGTCAAACTGCACTTACTTGTGTATACGGGGATTTAAAATTTGTCTATGTGCATGGGGAGCTTACTTCATAGGGCTGCTCACATATGATAATGTAAAGTAAAATTTCGGGGAAGGCCTCAAAGACATTTTAAAACATAGGAAAGGCACTACCTATTTTTGGCACAGGCCCTAAAAGACCAAAATTGGTGTAGAAACCGATCAGATTTCACCATAGGCGGCCAACAGCCAACTGGCATGAACACAAAGGAATTCAGCTAATATCACAGAAGAGAAAGGAAACTAATCAGGTTAGAAATGCGGTCCAGAGTTCTCTGTATGCTCTTTCTCCTCTATATGATTTTCTAATCAGAACTAGTATAATAATGCCAGGTGGCGCCTTAAGGAAAGTTTGACGTATAAAGCTTGTTGCGAAATTTTGTGAGTTATAAGAGGAGTTATCAATTACTCCAAAGATTTTAATCCGCGAAAGATACTACACAAATGCAGTTTCTTTTGACGAAAACCCAACCCTCATTTGAATCAGGCGTTCAGCAGTATCGCTTTCTTCTGCTAATGTTCTTCTTCGACTTCCATCTTCATCGCGGAGTTTTTCGGCTACAACAGGTACCGTTGGAACCGCCTCTGCGCACGATGGTGAGGTGGAGACTGAAGGTATCACGCGCATGTTTTGTTTCCATTCTGAAGTATACGCTTTTGTGCCGTCTGCATGGAACATGGTTCCCATTCCATGGCGCTGGCCGGCCTGAAGTGTGTCAGGAAGCATATTCCGTGGTTAAACATAGGGAACCTTAACTCAATGATGCACAAATAATGAAAGCACATCAATGGCCCATATGCGACTGACCTTCCATAAACCCGTAAATATGATTCCTGTGGGCCATGTAAATGTGCCCATGCCCTCCATTTCACCGTGGGAGAAATCGCCTTCGTAGCTAAGAAGTTGCAGCAGCAGTATCAAAACAGCGGTGAAGGTAAAAACGAAAGTAATGAACATATCAGCCAAGCCTACAAAATGATGGGAGCACTTTTAAAGGACTCACGTGGTGCCATCAGCGAATCGTATTACACCGGGGCCGTGTTTTAGGCCATTACGGAAAAAGCCTTCGTACTTGGAAGTGTCTGGGTAAGATAAAGTGCCCTGGCCGTGTTTTTTGCCGTGCCGGTAATCACCGACATACTCACCACCATTTTTGAATGTGAAACGGCCACGACCATGGGGCAAGCCTTTTACAAGGGTTCCAACATACTGCGATCCATCAGGATGAGCCATCTTCCCGAGCACTGCAAGGCATTCCACTCCACTATGCACTGTCTTCCAATTGTTGATATGTTTCTGAGGAACAAGTACGCGTTTGCACAATGAAATACTCAAGTAAACGAGCAGTGTCTCGCAAATGTGACATTTGATTAATAGTTGTTTGTTCTAGTATGGGCGTAAATCCATGCCGCGAACGTGCTACACACAGACACTTCAGGCTTCAGGTGCTACGTTCAATGTGTGCGGTATAACTTCCGATTGAATGAACCGAAGCTCACCTGGGGTTTTCTTTGGCCGCCGCGAATTCGAAGGCTCGTTCTCTGGTCTTGCGAAGCATCCGATGAAGATGCCTCGACCTCGCAAAACGAAAGACGAGCCGCCATCGGTAATTATCCGTCAAAGATAGTCGCAATGTACGGAGTTGGTCGACAATCCTCAACTATTGTACATTAAGTCCGGTCGTATTGGGTCGTATCACACGATTGTTGGCTGTGGACGAAGATGCGGACGCAAGATTCGTTATTACATACGTACCACAAGAAAATGTGAAAGAACGTTGACAAACATCAACTGATTCTCTGCAAAGTCTGGAACACTATTTTGTTATTTTCCTTGTTGTTTACGGCACAAGGCATAACTCCCAAAGCTTATTTTTTAGTTTGAGTTTGGATTTTCCTTTTTTTCTTTTTATGCCATTCTAGTCAATTCTAGTGCATTTTTTTCCAAATCCCCGAGGGCCGAATCGAAGTGCGAACAGCCGAGGAGTGGGGCACGGTAAGTACTGAGTGAGCAGCATGGCACGTGATCACGTGATCCCCCCAATGTGAACTAGTACACATAAACAAGACGGCAAAACGGCCTTTGGGCTAAGAGGGAGGCGAATCCTCGGGCAGTCGATCAGATTAGATATACTCCCCAATTGCAGAGAAACAACAACAAATAGCATACAGCTGCGTTTTGATGAATCCTCCGGATCAAGTCTAACTGGGCTGGAGTAAACCGGTAGCCCATTGCACTTCACTTTAGAGCCTTCTTTAATGTCCGACCCCATGTCATCTCAGGGCATTTATTCGGCCTCGAGTGTTCTACCCAACCAGTAAGCAACTGCCGGAAGGTATGTGAATTAGCAAGCAAATTCTCTTACTAGAAAATTGCATACTCAGAGAGAAACCCTCTTCAAGTTTGAGCTGCTTTTAGATTAAATTAGATTGGATTATACTCCCCATTTGCAAAGAAACAACAATAAGTAGCATACAGCTGCGTTTTGATGTATCCACCAGAACAATTCTAACTGGGCTGGGTGTCCTTTTGCGTAATGAAATGTTGCTTTGTTTTTTGCCTGTTAGCCCTTTAATTCCAAAACTTTCAGTTCAAATGAATTATTGCCTCACGACAAGCCGACAAGCCGACGGGGCTGAGTCAGTCAATGACCTCCATTCTCTCGAACCCTTCGGATGTCGCGTGACAAAAGTCCTTCTTTGCTATATTTCCTGACTATCGACACCAAATTTACGTATACTTTTTACAGATTGGATTATATTATACTCCCCAATTGCAAAGGGACATCAAAATATAATTTGAATCCTCCGGAACAAGTCTAACTACTAGGCTGAGTGCCCTTTTGCGTACTGCAATGTAGGATAAATTTTCGGAAAGAGGCGTAGGTTTCAAATTGTTATAAGGATAAGGAACTAATAAAAATAAATACTAATACAAATCCAAATGACACAGAAGCCAATGCTGCGGGCAGAAGGATAAGGAAGCAGCTAGCTGCTAGAGCAATCCATCATCATCATCTACAGATCTACAGTATCAGTTTTTCAACTAATCGCCAAGTGAAAGGATAATCCAACTATTTCATATTTTTTTCTATTTTCCACCCCTATGTCCTATCTCCTTTTAAACCCTTTCGGAAGGCCTGGTGCTGGGCTGTCCTCAATTCACCGACACGAATATCATCGCATGAGCTAGGTGATCAGCTATGAAGCTATGTGATTCATAACACGTGATGCTATGGTGATATCAATATAGCAATAATCACCATGCGAATGCATTGGCATATCAAAGTATTGCTCCTTTCATTTGAAGAAGACTTTCAGCGGTAACACATTCCTCTTCTGACAATCCCTGCACACTAACATCCTCATTGCGTTGTTTCCTAGGGAAAAACAAGACCGTGCTCGCCACTACTGTTCGAGGCGAGGCAGGCTTGGATTTCGGCACTCGCAAGTCCTGGCTCCAGAGAGATGTATCAGACGTGGAGCCATCTGGCAAAATCATTGCGCCAATTCCATGGCGCTTGCCAGCCTAGGTGCACATTTTTAAGCCGAAAGCAAAGCAAAAAAGTCAGCTGTCCTGTCCTTACGGGCAGCGCTCACAAGAAAGCACAAAGGAGGCGTATACAAATATTACCTTCCAGGCTCCAGTGTAAGTGAATCCTGAAGGCCATGTGAAAGTGCCTAATCCTTCCATTTCGCCGCGAGAGAATTCGCCCATGTATCTTACACAAGCAGTGGTACAGTATAACCGGTTGAAGTAAGGAGATAAACAGTGCAAATATATACTTCCACGGTCGGGTTTGAGGAAATACGAGCATTGACTCAAGAGACTCACGTGGAGCCGTCGATGAAACGTATCGTTCCAAGACCTTCTTTGCAACCGAGATTAAACGAGCCTTCGTAAATGGAGCAATCACTGTAGCGTAGGAGTCCCTGGCCGTGCTTCTTCCCGTGCCGGTAATCACCGATGTACTCGCCGCCATTCTTGAAGGTAAAATGGCCTCGTCCATGTGGCACACCATTCGCAAGGGGACCAAAGTACTGAGATCCGTCAGAATGATTTATTTTTCCATGGACCAGGGAGTACTCATGCTTTGGGCTCATGGTCTTCCGATTGATTTGTTTCTAAGGAAGGAGCATACGCGAGTGAATAGTCAAAAAGAGTCTAGAAGTTACAGTACCAAATTTAAATGAATCTCAGAGGAGAGTTTGTTGATGTACAGTAGTAGGATAGGCAGCACGACATCAAAATACATTTGCTTTACGAGGATTCTTGCTAAAAGGAAGTGCCTCTCGCGCTTGCACATGTATTGAACACGTGTTCAGCTTGTCTACACCATCATATTGCGCTTGCCACATGAAGGAGATATGCACAATTGCTAAACACACACCTTCAATTTCATTCGGCAGAGTGACTGTAAGCATGGCCTCTGATCTGATGCAGCCGATGATGACGCTACGGCTCCACTAGTAGAGAGCGAGGCCGCCATCGATGATTGTGTTACTACGAATGAATCTCTGACTGCCGAATACCGAATACTATCCCCAACAAGAGAAAGTCTGGTTTGATGACGAACAGTTGTGAGAAGTGCGAACGTCAATTTGATTCTTTCTTTTGAACTGGAGTGAACAACACGGCACAAACTCTGCGTTCTGCGTATCGTCAAAATCATTCTTGTGTTCTTGTTGTTGGCGTTTCGTTGGATACATACTGTACATCTTTTGGATCATTGGATCGAGATTCGAGGTGTGAGCATGTGAATACTGCGCTGCATGTTCAGGCTACAGTGTCTGTAGGATCCTTCGAAAGCATCTCAGGGAAGTGCTCCTGAGAGAGATCGAGCTGATATCCTCTGCAAAGCTACGCATTTGTGGATCCGATGCTCCTTAGGTTTATTGGCGTGTAGATTTTGATTTGGGCACTTTCTGTTTAGATATTATGCGCCATGTCATGACACGAGCACCATATAATTATGGCCTTGCTGACGACACAAATCACAAAAGGTACACTGAGCCGCTAATTCAATCGTCGAGTACTCGTTACTCTACTGCTGCTAGTGCCGGTTCGGAATACAAAGACCTCGCGCCAGATTTTGACGATCCAGATGGCCAATCTCTTGATGAGCAAAATGGCCCAACGTCCACTCGGAATAGAGCTTGGCTCAATCATGTTTTGAACCTAGGATATGCGGGGAGGACGATGCCAAGCAAGGTCAGAGCCATACCGTTGGAAATCGATCATCAGTCATGCTTATCCCGTTTTCGAAGGGCTTGGCACGCTCGCCGAGACTGCTCGGGCTACTGGCAAGTTTACAAAGTATTGTACGATACATGCGGGCCGATGCTAAGAAAAAGCATAGCGCTAGCTCTCGTGTCCACAATGCTTGAATTCCTGAGTCTAATATTTGTGCATCAGTTGATTGCTTACGTCGAGGCTGAAGACCTGAATAGCTCGTATGGGGCTGCTTTCAGTGATGACGCCAGCAACACTAGCGATGGCCGTCACTCTACGGGCACTAAGCCCCTTGCGGAAGGTCTCTTGTGGGTGAGCCTTCTAGGAGTCAGCCTCGCAACTAATTCATTTTTGCGTGCACACGCTGCATACTGGATGAAACTTGGAAGTCTCATCATGCAAAATGCACTTTCAGCCGCCATCATCGACAAGGTGAGTGCATGCAAGTATGTACTCGTAGGCACGATTTAGTAAGGTACCATTATTGTCAATCACATCTGATAGGTATGAAAGTTGTGTTCTCTGACCCATCCTACATTTTGCGTGCATCATGCGTGCTTCAACATGCGTGCATCATGCGTGCATGCTTCCCCCAGACCTTTCGCTTAGGACCATGCGCACATCTGCATTGTGCGGATGGACCGCCCACGAACAAGATAGCAGCCGGCTCTCATCAGTTTCTTGTCATTATGCCATCGATACTGACTGCTTTAAGATTGCCCTTGTACACAATTTTTGCCATAATCTACCTGTGGGTACTATTTGGCGCTTCAAGCGTTGCAGGGATCTTCGTGGTGGTTGCAAGCATGGTGGCAGCTTTATGCACAAGCATAAAGCTTAAGCGACTCCACACTGACAAGGCTCAAATTGTGGAAGCGAGAAGTAACGTGTTAGGTGCAGCTATACGAGATGTAAGATCTATGAAGTCAAGTACCTCCGAGGCAGCTGTGGAGGAGTCAGCGGACAGTGTACGGGCAAGTGAGGCCACGCTGGCGCGAAAGTGTGCCTACTTGCACCTGTCTATCAGTAGCTTGAGTTTAATTACACCACCAACAGCCGTGCTTGCAATGTTCCTTGTCTGGAGTTCTCTTTCCGATGATAGCAAGAGCGAAGATGGCGACAGTTTGAGTTTGGCTTCTCTATTTTCGGTGCTCGCACTTATAACTATGCTTCAAGCACCATTGATGGGGCTTTCGGAGGACATTTCGTCATGCAGAAAGGTGCGCATTTCTATTAAGAAATGACTAGTCTTCTGCGTTAAAACATGACATTGATAGAAGAAAGAAACATTTGAATCGAGCGCTTTATTTTTGCCATTGAGCATGTTCATTTTTTTTCCAGGTCTCGGTGACTTTGCAGCACTTGGCAGCATTTTTGCGGCTTGACGAATCGACATCGGCCGACGCAACTGGTAGTGATCGGTCGTGGTCAGCAAGTGGTGCCAAAAGCACGATGAGCCATAGCATGATCACGAGTCGATTGATTGCACAAGGTGAAATGCCAAGCTCTTATCCTTGCCCGACGGAGCATGCATCGCAATAGATGGTTCCTGGCAATTTGAGCAGTTGAACACTGGGCTTGTCGATACCAATTCGGCAGCGCTAACGACGACTCGAGCTGCTTCTGAGTATGTTCAGAGTGAAAATATAGACGACGCAATCGGCAAGTCTGTTCTAAAGCTTTCATCTTCGCTTGCAGTTCACCCTGGGCAACTGATCATAGTGTGCGGCCCACCTGGAGCTGGCAAAAGTGCGCTCCTCCTGTCGCTCTTGGGTGAACTTACGCCTACCCAGCATGCTTGCGAGAGCCACAGCACAAATGGCAGCAATGACAATAGTAGAAGCAGCAACAGCAGTGTCGACATTACCTCCAGTAGTTGTCGTACTTCTCGTCGGCGAAGAATACTCAACGAGGTCACCAATCTTTGCTATGGACCTCAAGACGCCTTCATATTCAACGGTACACTCAAAGACAACGTTCTCTTTTTCCAGCTCAGCCGCAACGCACTGAATACTTCAGGTGTTTCGGGCACTGCCCATGCTCAGCTAACAGATTCTGATCAAAGCGCTTACGACGCAGCGCTTGCTAGTGCCGCGCTCAATGCAGACTTGCCCTATCTTCCCAACGGAGAATATACTATGATCGGCAGCAAAGGCTGGCAGTTGAGTCAAAGCCAAAAGCAGCGCGTGGCCTTAGCGCGTGCGATCTTTGGTGCAAGGCATGGTGCTCCCCGGCAGCAGCGTCCACCAGATCCACCGTCAACAGACCCGCAGACTACCATAGATAATGTATCAAAATCTACGACAGCAGCACCTTTGAGCAGTGGACTGCAGAGCGCATTAGCGGGCGCCTGGTCGAATGCTACTTTCAGCGGCAGCGGCGCTGACAGCAATATTGAGGTCAGTAGCGACGCCAGCAGCGATGGTAGATCTACTAGGCCATCAAAGCATTTACGTTTGAGCCGTCGTGCACCGTCAATGGCACCTCTCTTGGAAGTCGACGAGCGTCCTAGTGACATGTCTGATAGCCAACGAGAATCAATGTCAATTGATGACGGGAACGATAAGAAAATGGCAGGCAATGAAAGCGCAGTACTACGGAATTCTACACCCAAGGCCATGACAATGATGCTATTGGATGATCCTATGCTGGCAATGGACGAAGACGAAGCACAAAATTTATGGCAAAAAGCCATCAAGCCACTCGTGCAGCCACCATTTCAAGGAATATCACCCTCAGCCGATGCGTCGCCTTTACTCGACACTCGCTCTACTTCGTTGCATGCTTCACCAGAGGGGACTTGTGCAGTTGTCCTTGCGACTTCGCGCTTGGATGTCATCATGGCAGATTCTGCATGCGTGCACGAGGTGCTGGCATCACAGAATGAATACTTTCCCTAGTATATATAGCATTTTAAACATCTACGCTAGTGATGTGAACGGCGTGCTTTCTTCAAATGTGGATGCTTCTATAAATTGCGATTCGTCTTGTTAGTTCTTATTGTTTCACTTTTCAATGTATTTTATGTGTTAGGTCTGCGTGATGGACCAGGGCGAGATCGTGGCTCGAGGCTCACCTCTGGATCTTGCCCAGTCGAACCAGCACTTCCAGCGTTTGCTTGACAGCGATACTGAATACCAACGAGTCATTGCGAGTGGAACACCAGCAGCCCTTTTAAAGTCAATAAAAAGAGAAAATACGATGGATGCCGCAGGAACATCGACGATGAAGTCTTCAGGTAGTCCGAGCAACTCCGATGATATGCATACAATTGACCACGTGGACGATTTCCTAAAGGCTGATATCACTGACAATACTAATCATACCAGCAGCAGCAGCAGCAGCAGCAGGAGTATAATTCCTGCCGTCTTGACAAGGAGGAACGACGGCACAGAAGTAACTCAGTGTCGTCGAGTTCTTGGTATCAATATCTCACCAGTAGTGATGTAGCCGTAGGCACAGTCGGAACGACAATGGTTTTATTTCCAGTTGCCGTTGCTTTGGACTGTCTCCAGAGCAACCGGCTTGGGCACTGGGTATCAACGAGCGGTAGCGACAGCAGCAGCAGCAGTGGTAACCACGAACATCAAATGATATCTTTGAGGAAAGGATACGGATTGCTATTTGCTTTTTTTGTCTTGGCAGTTTGCTTGCGCTGCTGGCTCTTGGGTCACTTTATCGCAAGATCCTCGACAAAGCTGCACAGAGATGCATTGCGCGCAGTCCTTCGAGCACCTATGACATACTTCAACCTGACACCAGCTGGCCACATTCTCGACCGCTTCTTAACGGACCAGGTTCCAATTTCGACGTTTCATTCACTTTTAATTTAAACTGAGCTTCAGGCCAATCTCATTTTGAGAACTATGTACTCATGATGATTTCCCATGTCACCGTCCAGTTATGCTATATATACAAAGAAATTTCTTTAAGTAGTTATCCAGAACATAACTATGGTGACAGGGGGTGTCAATTAATAAAAGTAAATCAAATCATAAGCAATATCCTTTATATAATATAGTATCATGGATATAATACACAATACATAACCAGTTAT
>Ga0307930_1001105_pt1 | contig 21683 bp, 23 predicted proteins | sample OrgLakmetageno46_FD_203161 | JGI IMG/M metagenome (GOLD analysis project Ga0307930, IMG submission 203161) | Saline water microbial communities from Organic Lake, Antarctica - #46 | ecosystem: Environmental > Aquatic > Non-marine Saline and Alkaline > Saline | place: Antarctica: Organic Lake...
TGATTGATCTCGAGATCTCGAGGCATTGTAGAACTTTTCCGTGAATCGATTCTTGTGTTCTATTCCAAAGAATTTCCAAGGCAAAAAAATCCGTGAAAGCCTCTCTATATATATATATTGCCACGTGGAAATCAACGAAGATTTCTCGAGCTCTTATTACGAGATCAGGATAGAATTGCTCCTTCCACTTCGACTAGCTGCGCGATTGCTATGAGTCCCACGACGCCTTTTCGCAAGGTGTTTCACCTCGTCATTGGCATTTTATTCTTGAGCACTTGGAGCGTTCACCTTTTCGATATGGCTGCGAAGCGAGACTACGAGCCATTCAAGTGCGTTGTTAGTTCCCCCTCCGAACACATTGCAATCCTAGCTTCATCGATGTATACTTCATTAGAAGAATGCATAAGTCTCGCAAACATAAACTATTTGTAGGACCGTTGCTTTCCGCGCCCGGCTCGAGCATTTCTATGGCGAGCACGCGCCTTCCAAGGTTGATGAAGTGCCGAACCTCGTGGGGAGATACACGGGCCGCGAAGAAAATCTTGTGAAGCAACTCGAAAAGAAGTAAGCGCGCATTCTAAGATTGGTTGTATGTTCGATCGTTCATCGCGTTCGATTTTCGAAGGGCTGTGAGCTTCTGTTCAAGCTCATCAGCATTGTACTTGTTGTTCTTTGTGACTTATTGGCATCTGAGTCACCATCACATGTTGTGGGTACTTCAGGTATGACGCTTCAATGGCAGAGCTAAACCTAGGATCGCTCACGCAAGCGTGTGCAAACACTGCCTGGGAAGCCCTTCAGGTCATGCTGCCACCTCACATGTCCCAAGCTCTGAACCGCTCGTGGCTGTGGTGGGTCTCTCTGAGCACTCCAGAGCAAGTCATTACCGTGTCGCTGCAAGCTTTGTTGTTTACCCTCGGCCTCAGCACCTTACGCGGCGACACCGTTGACATGGGTTCCACCTATCTCTTGACCTGGGGCATTCTTGCGATTGCGCTAGTCCGCCCGTTCCCGTCCCTCGAAGTTTTCAACCCAGCCAGTTTCATGAGTGGCTTCAGGGGTTGGTGGCACACGCTAGAAGCGCCGCGGGAGCAGCTCTGGGCTGTGAGCGGTTTGGCAACTGGGCTGGCAGTCTTGCGCGGCAAAGGCCAGCGCTCCGTTGTGCTCCTAGGCTGGGCAGCTGCCATGCTCTACTTGACAAACCCAGGCGCCGGCGTAGCTTCTGTAGGATACATGGGCGATAGCGTGAGCGGCAGCAGCTCCAGTAGCAGCAGTAGCAAGGCCGTTCTGACAGCAGCAGTCAAAGCCGTTGCAGGCGCCAAGCAGTCGCCAACCGCAATGCTGCAAAGCCTGCCGCCGGGATCACTGAAAGTGCACGACTTAGGGCTTGCGTCGGTGCGTTTTATTTTCAGTCCTATGTTCTTCTTGCTTTTATCCTCTTCCTTTTCCAACGATATACTTTCCTGTATCAATTGTTCCATGTATTAGTGGAATCAACTAATTTTCTTTTTTCTTCCTTCATCGAATAATTATTCTTTTGCGCAGGTGTTAACGTGGGCAAAGTCAGCGCAGCACGGGTGGCTGAGCCCATGCTTTGCCGTAGGAGCAGGCGGCGAGTGGTTGGGAACAGTGGAGGTAAGACAGAGAGAAGCTTTATATGTACACTTTCAAATTGTATTCTTGTGTGACACTTTGCCGACACACTTCAGCCGCGCGATTTGATGAGTGCCTGAGTTGTCCAATTTTACCAAATTGAAACGCTCATTCTAGGTGTTATTTGTTAATTGCTTTTCTTTTTTTTCCTGCACCAATTGGTCACAGGTTGAAGTGAAGCAGGGCACCATGACGATGCGTGGCAAGCCAGTGCCTGCTTGGGCGGTGCCGGCGGGGCTCTTCGGCGCGTTTGCCACTCTGGCGATGTTTGCCTTTTAAAGGAGGGCTGTTGGGTCTTTAGGCCAGAAGTGATACGCGCTTCACCGGGCACGTTTGGCCTGAAGTTAATTTTTGTGGTCCAGCCATATTCCTGTCGTCGCTGTCTGTTGAGGTGTGAAGTCATTTGAGCTGTAGGTCTATAATTTATTTGCGGTCCAGCCTTATCTCTGTCGTCTTTTATTGTTTAGACAGACGAAGTGGTTTAAGCTGCCGCAGAAATCCTATACACGTGGCAACTGCCGCTGTTTTTTTAATTCAAATCCAAATCCGGCGAGCGCAAAAGCAGAGCCAGATGAAAGGTAATGAGTAAAGACGCGAGGCCGCTAGAATTAGAAGGGATAAAGATGGGCCTAGCGAAATCCAATCCCAATTGGAAAGTGGCAAATGAATATAGTCATCTGTTCTAGCAGACTCCCAGCAGATATCCCATATCGCATATCCCACATTTCTTGCAGTGGCGATACTAAAAAATGAGAAATGGAGATGTGTTGAGTGTTGAGTGAGTGCAAAAGCAAAAGCGCTCAACTATAACATTCTCTCGATCGCTTAAGTAGTAAATTCATTAACGAGCTGAATCAAAGAGCAGTCATGTGCATTGTTTTGTGATGCGTGCCAGAAATAGGCCGCTTGTGCCACGTCGAGCTGAAAATCGAAGGGTGTGAGGAAGCCCTCCCGGGGCCCATGGCAAGGATTCATTGACAGGATACGCAGGGTTACTGCTGCCTGTTTGCTGAATGGTCGGTGGGACTGTGACATCACCGGCAAAAGCGGGTGCACCTGCCATATCGCACTCGTCTGTGTGCTGCACTTTTGGGTCGCTACTTGGTCGAGAAGTCGCAAACGGCACGGGCATGAGTGCTGCCGTCGGCTCTGCTGCTAAAAAAGCAGCCACCACGCCTTCGTTTTGAGCATGCGTTAGGCTGCAAGTTGCGTACACTAACACACCACCAGGCGCCAGCAACTTGAATCCATTAGCAAGCAATAAGGATTGTGTTGATACATGTCGCGCTGTAGCCTCAGGGCTCAGCAATTTTTCGAGCCTCTGAGACCCTGAATTATTCCTATCAACCTTTGCGCTGCTGTCATTACCGCCGCCACCTGAAGAACTGCTAGTACTTCTGACTGAATCAATGGCCTCGCCAAGCTTGTAACCATTCTCGTCCATGCAGCCCATGAGCACTTTGTTCAAATGCTTTGCCGACCCATCGGTGGAACAGTCTGCATCCACCAACACTCGATCGTATAAAAGAGGAGTCGAAGGGCCTTGTGCAGTGTGGTAATCAGAGGCCTCAGTAGCAGCAGCAGCTTCTTGAATGAGTGCTTTTAAGCGTTTGGCTTCTCGAGCTCGTGCACTCTTGTTCAACCGCTTGCGGGGCATTTCGCCGCCAGGACTCTGCTCCATTGTACTGCTGATACTTGGGTCATTGCCAGTGTTGTTTTGTTCTGCTGCACTGCCAGCAGTCGTATTCATCGTCTTCAATTTCGGCGGCCGTCGGCCCTCAAGCTCTGCGTAATGCGCTGCTGAATCAAACACCAACTTTCCTAGACCTTTCGGCTCTTTCGCAGCTTCAGCCACACTGCCAAGCAATCCAGCCCAATGTCGCCCATCGCTGCACACCAAGCGCACTCGCAATCTATTGGATGCAGCCGTTTCTATCGTGGTGGTAGTATCAGGATTCGTTGCGTGTGAAGCCCAGCGCGACTCTAGCGCCCTTGCTATGAGACTTCGGCATACTCGAAGACGGCCCTCGCTCACGTCGATACCATCCAGGCAACCTTCGCTGATGCTTTTCTCTCCAATGCGCGAACTGCTGTTCGCGTCATCACCCGTTTGGTCTCTCGCAGTGTAGTTATCGTGGTCACTGACGCCTTCGCACTTCAAGTTAACGCCATGAAGGCAGTCTAACAGGGCCAGAAACTTTGCCCCAGGAGAGCAGCACAGGTCGAGTACACGATGACCAGGCTGCACGCCGAGAGCAGCCACGCAAGCGCCTGAGGCTGCATCCATACCTTGCAGCAGCCCAAGCTTAACTGCTCGAGCGCGGGCTAGAGGTGCGTCACGAGGCAGAGACCAAAAACGAAGCGGTTTTGGCATCCAGGATACAGGTTTCACGTTAGTCGCAGTGAGACCCAAGTCATCGCATAGGTCAGCGAGTTCACGATCACCAAACGCTGTCTCATCGCCAACCGCACGGACAAAACGTGCCGGAGGTAACGTTATGGCCTCTTCAGGATCAACACCTTGAGACTCAAACCATGCCACGGCATGAGGCGGCAAAACAATCGGCATTCCTGCACCTGCACCCGTGTTAGGAATACTAATGCTATTCAATCACGTCAAGTGCCACCGGTGCAGTTGGGCGAGGCAAAATCGCGAGCTGTCGGCTGAGACTATTTTATGATAAATGAAAGTGTGCAATTACTACAACGAATCGCGGATGAAAAGAAACTAAGTGGTTAAAACGTGTGTCCTAGCAAAGGCGCTTTGAGCTACCTTTCTAAATTTGAGTCAAGGTGGCGCATCAACTTATATTTGCTATTCGCTATGCTGCAATTGTCTGTCTGCCTATCTTCCGGCAGCTTTCTTGCTATGCTTGTCTTCGTGTCTCGTCTTCGTGTCTCATCTTCGTGTGTTTCATTTTGTCATCCTCTACCCCGTACGGGCACACCGCATTCTCGTACTGTACCCCGTACGGGCATAAATCACACTTCCCCTTCTCCCGACTTCCGACACGGATGATGACATCCCTGTCATCTGTCGCTCTGTGATCTGTGATCACATCATGAAGTCCGATTACATAGCTTTGTTGACACAACTTGCGCAGAGCGCCTTACCTCTTAGCTCCAGCGCCTCAGAACGCCTCTAATCACGTAGCATAGACATAGAATATTGAGCCATTGAGTATTGATTGCATCGCTAGCGAATCTGCTCAATACGCGTGAGGGTAGCCGGCGCCAATGAACTTTCGCGGTTGGCTCAACATTGCTAGGCGATACCCAAGAGAAGCCTATTTTCGAACCTTCGCAACAACTCCACAGCGGCCAAGAGAAGCGCTCTTAAATCACCCTTTCGTAATCGGCGATGCCACGAATAAAATGGTCAAGAAAGCCTCATTTACCAACTTCCAGGTGATGATTGAACCTGACCCTAGGTCATAATTGAATATTTGCCAGTTATAAGTATTGACTATTGAAGGCATTACAACTTCCCAATCATCGTGCCACGCTGTTTCTAGAGCAACGTCACTTCAATTGATCTCTCTTTTATTCCAGACGCTTGTCGAAGTCTTGAAGCGCCGCATTCACCCAATCGAGCGATATGTTGACGTTCATTCCCCGTAAGTAGTACAACTGGAAACTACTGGATTAGCTTACTGATTCGTGCTCAAGCCTATCCTAATGCGCGATTATCTAGGGAGCACATCGAAGAAATTCGCGAGTTGTTGAGCGCTGTACAAATCAACCCCAAGGAATGGAAAAATTACACCCATTTTGAACGAGGAAGGTGAGCTTCAAAACTTATAGCTTGTTTGCCTTACGTGTTATGGCACTTCCTTTTTCAAAGCTTATTGCGGCCTTCAGGTACACGCGGACCCTGGTAGGGTTTGACAACCATTTCGTAGCCCTTCTCTTGTGCTGGGGCAAAGGGCAGCAGAGCCCCATACACGACCATGCTGGCGCGAGCTGCTGGGTGAAGATGCTGGCAGGGGACTTGGAGGAAGTGCTCTACGACCGTGACAACGATGGCAAACTAGTGAAAGTCAAACGAACACTGTTCAGCGCCGGGACCGATGATGACGTGTAAGATTTCATATATCTGTACAGCATTTATTACTGTGTGCTACATGGCATTTTACTATCCCTAACGACGGCAACTGCCATAAACAGGAGCTACATGAACGACACGAAGGGGCTCCACACGATTACCAATCCATCCTCCACTGACGTGGCCGTGTCGCTGCACATCTATTCGCCTCCTTTCCGCGAGTGCAACATATTTCAGCCCATTTCAGGCGAGCCCAAGACAGTGTCTATGGTGCCGAGTGGCACTCCGAATTTCAAAGACCAGGGTTGGCTGTCTTGCGATTCTGATTCCAATCCCGCTGATAAACACAACCCTCTGTTCAATCCGCCTGCGCTACGCGGAGACTCATTGTGCGAGGATGCTGCAAATTCTAGCCTTGGCGAGTTGACGATACAAGATTTCATCAACGCACTTCAAGAGGTTAGCTTTACGAAATCATGAAGCAATTTCGTCAAATCGACTTTCTTTTCGTTATCGTTTTTACACGTTTTTGCATTTTCTCTGCATTGAACCAGATGCAACTATCCTTCCCGTCGTCGGCGAAGAGCGCACACAACGCCAAGTCATTGGGAGATAACTCTGAAATGATGGATTGCGTGGCAGGGCTCATGAAGAAAGTTCAGCTTTCTCAAGACGAATGGACGCGCTACTGTTCGCCTTCGCATTTCTCAGAGTTCAACTACACCCGCAACTTGGTGTACATCACTCCGCAGTTTTCGCTCATGATCCTGTGCTGGGCGCCAGGGCAGCAGACGCCGCCGCACAGCCACGGCGCCGGCCGCAAGGCGTGGGTGAAAGTCTTGCACGGAGCGCTTACCCTTGACGCCCTCGGCGACGACGGGTCGACACGTGGCACGTGGGACCTCTCGCCGGACTCTGCGGTCATGCAGGAAGACGAGACGCTGCTCGAGCACCAACTTCGAAACGCATCAGACGTGACGAATGCGGTAAGTGCATCGTACGTGCCCTTAATTGAGTAGGATGCACGTGGTTCAAGGCAGTTCTCATTCGATGAACATGTCTGTTGCAGGTGAGTTTACACTTGTATTCGCCGCCCTTAAAAGAGCTCGAGTACAAGGACAAAAAGACGGGCGTCAGCAACACCCGCCCGGTGGTATGCTACAGCCTCGACCACGGCAGCAATGCTGAGGATGGGCGCATGCAGCTGCCTCAGACCCAAGGTGTGGGCTCGGGAACGAGCACGATCACGCCATCGCTGCAAGGTGTCACGTCCGGACTTCGGGGCACCGTGTTCACCAATTTAGACTCGTTTGCTCGGCTCTGCGACCTGGAATTCGAACAAGCGTTTGCGGAGCACAGCCACTTGTTTCAGGTAAATGTAGCTGGTGGCTTTTGACTTTTTAGTGAAAATTCGAGTCGAATGCCTTGATTAAAATCCTCTCGGTTGATTCTTCTCTTTCCAGGGAGAAAGGAGCAAAAATCGAGCCCGTCTTGACGCGTTGGGGCGTCGCACGGGGACTGCTGGTAGGCACTCCGAAGAAGACTTAGAAGGCGTGCTTCAGGCGTCTGGGCTTGAGGAGCGCGTGACTCAGATGCTGCGCAACATGGCGTTCAACCCCCTTGAATGGCAACAGTACGCCCAGTGGGACCACGAGCACTTCACCCGCGTGCTGCTCGCGTCGAGCCCGTATTACTCCTTGGTGCTGAGCTGCTGGGACCGCGGCCAGTTCAGCCCAGCTCACGACCATGCGGGGTCACGAAACTGGATCAAAGTTCTTGAAGGTGCGTTTCTTCGAATTCATTCTTTTACCAAGTAAAGAATGCCATTTAAGTTAGTATCTGATTTGTCTTTGTAATGGCCTAGGAAATATTGATGAATTTCAATACGAACGTACCAGCCGTGATGTTGAAAAGAGCTTCCCTCTGATGGCATCGCGCTCTGGGATATTAGCTGCCGACTCTGTGACTTATCTCGGCCCGTCAACGATTCACTCATGCTTAAATGATCATGACGCTCCAGCATTTACCCTGCATTTGTACTCGCCACCGTACACGCGCACGCACTACTTCGACATAGCGACTGGTGAAAAGCATGCCATTGACATCCCGCTCTTCGACGGGGATGCTCTTTTTGATAAATAATTGCGCTTAGTCATGTGCTAATTCTTGTGCACATACGCGACAAAAGTGTCCACAAAAGCGTGACCTGCCAGCGCCGTGCTTATTCTGAGCATTGCCCCAGGGGTGCTGGATATAGTAACTGGCACAACAGATCAGAGTACTATCGAGGCAGCGTTTGCAGCGTTCCCCATTCGCATGCCGATAAAGCCTATTCCTGTTTTCTTGGCGCTTCGAGATAGCTACTATAAACGCCAAATGATGAACGTCGTCAGTAGTTCTTAGCAATCTTATACGCCCCATGTATCGTTAACATAAGAAGCATTTGTTCTATCTTTGGCACCATGAGATTGCCACTTCTAGATACACGAGAATATAGTGCTGCCTTCAGATATTAATACGGGCCTCGGAGGGCTTGAAATTGATGACGAGCAGGCCTTAATGCCAAATACAGTCCGACGCTCGCACAAGGGATACAAGCAGGCGCATTCCTAGTAACTCGGGCGCCGCGGCAATTACTTACCCGTTGGATAGTGCACTCTTACCTGAATGGGTGCCCAGGGATGATAATGGCATGGGCCCGGTTGCTTAAAGAGGCTTCTTCGTGCAAAAAGGGCTTCAATTCAACTTCAAGGAATGGCGTGCCTATGCCCTATGCCACCCCCCGATAATTTATCCTTAAGGGTTCATGAGAGTAATAGTGTAATAGTTGATTGTGGCATTACGCAAAAGGACACCCAGCCCAGTCAGACTTGTCCTGGAGGATCCAACAGTAAGCAGCTTTTTGCTATTTGTTAATGTTTCTTTGCAATTGGGGAGTATACTGTAATCTAGTGGCATTACACAAAAGGAAACTCAGGCCAATCAAACATCTTCTCGAGGTATTATCAATACACAGCTTTGTGCCATCTATTGAAATTTCTTCTCAATTGAGGTAATGATGTAATTGAGTTGAATCTATTCTTGTGGATGTCAGTTTTGAAGTGTGGCAAAGCTCCCCTAGGAAATCTTATGTATCCTGATGGATGGTATGGCAGGCAGCCCGGCCCTGTAGACTCGGAAGATTCCGGCAGTGGGGAGGGGGCTCAGGCTCAGCAGGAAATCACACGTGTTAAATGATTTTTCAATTTTATGCTTGACTATTTCGCCGGCAGTATCTCAACTTCGTGTCGTGAATATGCATATAACTACTTGTCACATAGATGAGAATAAACAGTTCGCAGGATAGGCAAATATAGGGTTTCGGGCGTCCAAGAAAGTTTTTATAATAGCCCCCTCCTCTGCGGGTGGGAACTCTTCTTTTGAGCAACACTGCAAGGGCACCGAAGAGCGAGCCAATTCGGACCGCTTCAATCGCCTTCCAGCCTCTCGGGAATATTGTCTTCATTCGACCCGCAGCTTGTATAAGCCGCTTACGGTTCAGACTTCGAATAGAGTGAGCTGTGAAGTATGAAATTCGTGGCATCCCTCATCCCGTCGGGCTTCCAATTTTGACGAGAGATGCCTGTTGTGCTGAAGAGTTGTGCAACAAGAAGAGAAATATTTTCTGACGAAAGGGAATTCTGTGTCAACGTCACATGATTGAAATGATCTAGTCAAATCTTATCATGCGCTTCTTCATTACCACTGCAAAAGTTATCTTGACACGATGCTTCTTTCACGCTTGATTATTTTTCTCTCTTTGACGACGACCGGGGTCACGGCGGCTGCGTTGTCTGATCGTCTCCCAAGTGCTCCAAAGATTCCCAATGTTGGATCCATCACCGGTGAAGAAAAACCAAAAGATACCCTGAACAAGTATTTTGACTCCACCTTGGCACTTCGGATATCGAGCCTGGCAATGTTCGGATACGCACTCGAATCAGCGTACCCCCAGTACTTTTCGGAAAAATATACCGTGACCAAGAAATTTGAGGGGAATGGTAAATTTTGGTGAGTTTATGAATGTCCTAAATCATGCAGAGAAGGAAGAAGGAATCACTGCATGTACTTTATTGAATACTCCTTATTCTCTACTCTTTACAAATTTGCAGGGAAGGGTGGTTCGGGACTGTAATGCTTCAAGAAGCTATCCTCCTGTACACGGGGGCAAAATATGGAGATGAAAGAACCAAGAAGAATCTGTGCATTGCATCTGCAGCAAATTGGGTCATCAGTCTAATCCGTAGCCACATGACTAAGGTAACCCACAATCTCTTGACCTGGCTTTGACATTATTTTCTGCTCGTGCAAGTGTAACCGAATTTGCGTTCTTGTATTTCCAGAGTGAGTTCGACGAAAAAGCGTACAAAATGAACCAAGTCATCTTGGGTGCACTTGCTTTGACATCCTTGGCTGGAAGTGGGGAGCTACGAGGAGGAAATTAAAGCAAAGAAGTGCAAAATTCATTTCGAAGTAATCGAAATAAGAACTCATATTGAACTTTTGTTCTGCTGCTATGTACACCATGTCATGACTTAGCTAGGTGCATTGTTATTCCATATATAATAGCCAAATTTCCCATTCAGCATTTAGCGCGATGTCTGAGTCATATTGACACGGGCCGCTGTATGTTTGGCCGCGCGGCTAATTCGGATGCTATGAAAGTTATTTGGGTCATTAATTGGAATCAAGAGTTCATTTAAGTCAAGAGGTGCCTCGGCGTTTGAGCCATCACATCGCGGTAGATCTCTTTTCTTCGTGTAGTAGTAGCGAACTTTTTGCCTGGGCCCTGGACCCGATCGAAATGGAGTTCGCATCATATTCATGACTTCGTTTTGCGATATGGAGAGTTTATATGGACACAGGGAGCAAAGAAATCGAACGAACTGGCATTTTTATTTTCGGGAAATTCTCGCTGATGTGGTTTCAAATTTAGTAGGAGGTATAAAGAATTAGATTGATGCCATATATCACGCAATAAAAAGTACTCTAATTTGGCTCTGATTTTTAATTCCTGCTTTGCACTATTGTGTTCCTATTCTTCTTGATAAAGTTTCCATCGTAATCATGCCATCACCCGAACGGAACTTTTTAAAACGGAACCCATTTAAAATCGTGATAGAACTGTGATGTTAATGAATTGGTAAAATCGCCGCAGCAAGCTGATCTATCACCTATCACAATGGAGTCAATTGAGGAGCGCATGAAGTTTCTCTCGATCTCCAGGTGGCAAGTCCAGTTCCAATGGAATTGGAGTGCCTAAGTAAAATTCCACAAGGAATAAAGAAGAAGCGCGGAATAGGTGAGTCCACAAACGAATAGGAGCAAATACAAAATACATTAAGGTTAAAATAATCCCTTACTAGAGACGTCCATACTTACTGAATCTATTTGCTTTACCTCGCGTCCCATCCCTTCCGCCCCCCTCCCCCTAAGTACTCACCGAAGTGCGCGAAGTCCTTAGCAGCATACTCGCAGTCCAGCAGCAGCAGCGCCGGTGCCACGAGATCTTCCACACCCATTCCTTCGGCTGCACCACCACGCATATCATCTGATAGGTCCTGAACACTCTTTCTGTGCTCCTCCTCGTCATTAGTTTGGTCGCTGCTAGCTGAAGTACTGGCATGAGCACCACTGAGATGAGCAGTATCAATGTGCGCTTGGTGCAAAAAAGCGTACAACGAAAAGCGCGCAGGGTCGGGCCAGGCCAAAGCTAAGCGAGCTAGACCACGAATGCACGCACGACGATGACTCAACTCCCCAGTGAGTGCACCTGCCTGTAACCTTGCCACGAGGGAGCTGCCTAAGGAACCGTACACCCACGCTATCGCCGAGTCAGTACTTTCGTTTGCAGTGTTACTGCTGATACTGCCGTGGTCGTCGCCTTTACTACTACTCTCGTCGGCGGTCACGCTGTTTCTGTCACATTTATCACCCTCGTGCGAGGTCACGAAAGTTGCATCGCAAGCCACATTAAGGCTCCGACTTTCTCCTGAGGTTGCATTTCCTGAGTTGGTTGACTCTGTAGCAGCTCTTCCCATGTTTGCTTTAGCGCTGGCATTAAAATCAGCACCAGCAGCAGTAGCCGCCTCATGCACCGCCAGATCCACAAGCGCACTTATAGCCACCCGCTTCAAGCGTGCAGACACGGCCCACGCAGCTGTGAAGCTGGGTTCGCCACCGCCACCTGCCCATGACACTTCTGCAGCTTGTGCGTGTGCATGCGCATTTGCGGCTGCGGCTGCGGCTGCTGTTGAGGTTCCTTTGGAAGTGTCACCTCGGTCGCTTTCTGCGCTTTCCAAATCGTGCAGGGAGGAGAGGCTGCTGTCCGTAGTGGCAGCGTCAGGTCTACTGCTAACCACGCGCCAGTCAAGCACATCATAGAGAGATTCGAGAAGGGCGCGGCGGCCTGCCAACTGCCACCTTAATTTAGCCGTTGAATCATAGCCATCATCATCAGCACCTTCTTGAGCGGAGGTCGCTTGTGGTGACCTCTGCTCTTCAGTACAAGCAGCAGACGTTGGGTTCGTGGAGTTGGTGCTAGCTGTAGCTGTGGCAGTGGTTGCAGCAGCCCACAGTCTTCGCAGTGCTTCACCTAGGGCTTCACTCGGCTCGTGCTTCAGCCAGGCTACCCCTACTTGCAAGGCTAATCGCACGCTCAAGCCAGCACCTTCGTGAGATCCTGCCGCCGTATTTGCTCCCTCAGATAAGGCTCCAGTGGTGCAGTGCTCTGGCAAAGCTAGGCCTATAGCACGCCCGTCAGTAGCCACCCGTGCAGCGAGGGCATCTATCAACTCCACGCGTGCTTCGATCGGCAAACGAGTTCCAGCCTGCAATAGTACGGCGCGCAACGCACGCCACAACCACTGCAGCGGCGGCGGAAAAGAATGCGGCGTTCTTGCGCCTATCAACCCATTCCGGCCAACGCTGCTAATAGTGCGGCCAGTGCTGGTGCTGATGCGGCTACTGCCGTGGTGTCGGCGGCCAGGAGGTGTCGTGGCCGCATCTGCCGCGGCTGCCGTAGCGGTGGACTCCATGTGGCGCCACCAGGCAGGGCGAGCACTGGCGTCGTGGGCCAACCAGATCAACGCCTCCAAGCACCGGAGCTGCAGGCGCCAGGGCGCTCGCGCACTCAACAGAGGCCCCCACCGAGGCCATGGCGCAGTGCTCGTAGATGACGACGACGACGACAAGGATGCTCCGGTGGCGCGAGTGCCCCCCATAGGCCGGTCGAAACCTGTACCAGTAGCAGATGGCGCATCCGACAGCCCACCACCACCACCACCACCAGTCGTCGACTCAACCACGCCGAACAGCAGAAGCTCCGCTACTTGCTCTGCAGCTACCTGGCTTGAAGTTACTGCATTGGTCACCACCTCACATGATTCTTCCACGGCCCATGGCGAGCCTGGCACATGTAGGAGGCCTGGCGACAAGTCCAAGGATGGCGCGTGCTGAGCCGGAGATGTATTGGAAGCCCCTTCGCCAGGATCTCTGCCATCGCAATTGCCACCAATGGTATTTGTCCTTAGATCTGTAAATCCTACAGGGGGAGGTGGCGGCGGCGCCCAGGACGGAGCTGCTCGCAATGGCACGTCGGAAGCAAACGGAAGCGCGGCGCTACTGGCACTACTATTCGACTGCTGCCCTCCTCCTAAAAGTAGGCCTCCTCCTAGCGCGCGGTCTCCCGGAGAAGACAAGGAAGAAGAAGAAGATGCAGTAGAGTCAGGAGCATCCGTGGCAGGCAACTGACTCCCACGGCCGTATGCCGTAAGTACATGGGGGTCTAGCCGACTCTGCACGCAACGGCCTAAATCCGCCGCTGCCCGACAACCCGCACTAGCGAGCGCTGAGTCCATGCCTGCTCGATCCCATCCTTCGCTGCTACTGTTTCCTCTTGTGGTTGAAGTTGAGGAGCTGCTGCTATGGTTGTTCCGGTCACGGCTGCTGTCTGGTAACGCGCTCGTGCCACTGCTGCTGTCGCCACTGTTACTGCTGTGGCTATAACGCCGGCTCCGACTCGTGCTGGTGTCGTCGTGCTCCGAATGGCTCGAATTTGTGGCATTTGGATCGGATGAAGAGGCTCGAGGTGGCGAGAGAGCTAATGTCAACAAACTCACGAGTGATTCGGCTGCTCTCGGCAGGGGCGTCAAAGAAAGGGCGTCGGAGCCCAAACCGCCACTCGCACCGCCCCCTCTCTGTACGGCTCCTTGCAACAACCCCAGGGCTGACTGCACGGCCGCTCGCCCTGCCGCTGACCCTGCCACCGTGCCACCTTGGCTCCCGCGCCGCCGCGGCGGCTGTGGCTGTGCCTGCTGCTGCTGCTGCTGCTGTGATTGTGATGATGGCGGCGGTAAAGTAAAAGCAGCAGTCGCGCCGCCTGCTCGAGCGACGAGGCCGCGCAAGTCATCGTCAGTGAGGGCGACTACCTGAAGCACGAGATTCGTGAAGAAAAGTTAAGTAACTGTGAAATCAACTGAGAAGTTGTCATTAGATCAGAAAATCAGGGGAAAATGATGCGACAACGAAGGCAAAAAGCAAAGAAAGCTGACAAACGATCAGGTAACTTGTTTACCGTGTTCGCCGGCGGAGGCGACGCCGCAGCTTCCAGCATTCGCCACCACGCGTGCGCGCACTGCTGCGGCCGCAACAGCAAGTGCATCGCTTCAAGCTGCACTCGCGCTCGAGGGTCCACGAGGCCCGCACACAGCACCGCATAAGCCGCCGTGCGCTGCGCGGCACCAGCTTCGGCGCGAGGGCCACTGTGGGGAGACCAAGCTGCGAGCGGAGCCTGGGCAATGGCCGCGCAACACCGCAGAAAACTGATGCTCGCGAGTACATCGCTAGCAGCCGCTGCCAGTGCTCCGCCGCCACTGTCGCTGCTGCTATTGCTACCACTGCTGCTGCTGCTTTTGTCGTTATTTCCATTACTACCACTACTGCTACTGCTGGCGTTGTGCCGACTGTAGCCGTTGTTGTTGTTGTTGGTCGTTGCGGTTAAAGCTAAAAGCTTGTCGGCAGGCAACGACGCGACCAAAGGGGTCAAAAAGGGGGCTAGAGCTGCCGACAGGCGAGGCACTAAAGGGGCATAACTGCTCAAGAGGGCTAAAGCTCCTAGAGCTGCACGCGCGGTCTGCGGAGTAGCAGTATCGGCTGTAGCTGCTGCAACTAGAGGCAACAACAGCTCCGCAGGCCATTCCGCACTTCCACTGCCAAATATATTAGCGCTTGCACCATTGCTACTGCTGCTACTGCTGCCGTGACCGCTCTTGGCGTGATGAAAGAGCGCTTCTCGGCGGGCGAATTCAGCAATGACGTCGTTCTCTCGCTGCTCTGCTACATGTTGAACCCATTGCCGCGCGGCGGAACACAAACTGGCTAGGAGCACCTGTTGACGTAGAAATGCGACGGTTACATGTTAGCTAACGATACAACGACGAGGATCTGTTAAAAGAAAACAAGCTGACATGTAAAAAGAATCAGCACTCAGATCCATCAATTTAAAACGACGCAGAAAAGCAAGAATTTTTGCAGCAATGCACAAGAACAAGACCAACCTGGTTTTCTTCAGCAGCTTTCCTCTGCTTGAGCCTCGAGCCTTTGCTGGGAGTGTTCAATAAGCTCGGAGTCGTCGCACCCGCTAACAAGAGTGGCAACTGTTTCAGAGACACTTCTAGGGGGATGCTACTGCTGCCACCACTGCCGTTACTGCCACCGCCAGTGTGGCTCATACTGCTTCCGTCGCCATTGCTGCTACCAGTACGGTAGGAACCGGGATCCGGCGCCGCCAGCACTGCCAGGGCCGCGTACATGTGCGCCGCTAAGCAGCGCCTCGGCAAATGGTCCAGCATGAGGAGCTCAGCTTCGGCCTAGAGAGTAGCGACCAAACAAATCGAAAAAAAGAAGAAAAAATGAAACGTTACCCGATAATAATGCCGTGTGATAAGAAAGTGAGAGGTAAAAGATGGGCACACAAAGCAAACGAAATCAGAGAAAATTGGGACAATCGAAAGGTCAAAGGATATCACAACAAGTGCGAACATGTGTACCGACGACAGCGCTCGTTGAAGCAAATCCTCAGGCAGAGCACGACCTTCTGCTCCACCGCCACTGCGGCCATAGCCCCTCGAGGACGCACTCCCACCGAACGCCATTCCCCGCGACTGTGCACCGCCAAAACCGCCACCGCTGCTGCTGCCGTTGTAGTTCGCACTGCTAGCGCCTAACAACCTGCCGCTGCCGTCGCCTACACGGCCTCTGGGGCTGTTGTTGTTGTTGTTCGCTGGGCTGTTCGTTGAAGATGAAGAAGACGATGACGACGAGGAAGATACAAAGGTGATAGAAAAAGGAGCCGTAGCCCTTCCAGTTGCGCGAAGCCGATCTTCTCGTCGCCGAATCGCTGAATCCGAAGCAGCAGCCGCGGACAAGTGGGCATAGGCTAAGCGCACCACCTGGAACAACAACGATGGGCCAAGAAATGAAGGAGGAGATTTGAAGCAAGAATGGAGGGGGGGGAAGGGGAGTGCATGCGAAACGAAGTGAGGAAAAGGTCAAAAGTATTCAATATCATCCACTGAATTTCTAATTACCAGCCTGGCAACATATATGCCTTAGTATAACTTCCTCATTTCTTGCCCATTCTTCGCACCTTCTTCTCCGCGGACGCGTCGTTGTTGCCAAACAGCAGTTTGGAGCTGACTGCATGCGCGGTGGTCGCGTCCCCGCCGCGCGCTTTCAGTTCACCCAAGAGCTGGTGCAAGCTGAGTTAATGTTAGGAGGAATGGAATATAAAGAGAGAGAGAGAGATAGAGAAAATTGAAACGAGAAGAGTGAGAGAAAGGGTGAGCTAGCCCAGGAGGCAAAACAGCTAGAGAAGAAGCTGGAACAATCCAAAACCACAAACGCACGAACCTGCCACAGAGGGGAGCAACGCGGTCTGCACAGGCCGGCCATCCGTAGCCGCCGCTCACATGGGCCGACAGCTCCCGCAACGACGTGAGCAACCCACCGAGGTTCACCTTGTTGCCACGCATCCCGCTCGACGGCAGAGCTGAACCACTGCCGCGGCCCACCTGAGAGAAGAGGAGGAGGAAAGACGAAGGGAATATACGGAACATGGTTTGCATCCTGGGAACTCAAAGACAAATTCAATACCATACGCTCGTGCACACATTTGTGAAACAAGGGGGTCTAGCATGAGAGGCGTGTGCAGTTACACCTTTGTTTGAATACGAAATCCGTTTAAAAGTTTACCTGCCCCATGATTTCGGGAATCAGTTCGCGAGGGCGTGCCCAGTGGCTCGAGCCTTTGAACGCAGCTTTCACGTAATCGCCAGGCCAGGGTGCCAGCTGCCCGAAAGCTAAGAATTGGTTGCAGTGCACATGTAAAAAGCAGTGGACGAAGGAAGCAAATACCAAGACAACATGAGAATTACGCAATAATTTATTACGAAAAGCAAAAGAATAAGATTTACCACAAGCACATCTAAAGATACACTATTAGCAAAAATACTACTATCACGAAGAAAAGGATAGTGGAAATGAAGGAAGTTTAAATACCGAGCTGCGTGTCGCCGCCGGCGCCCTGGTTGAAATCTACAGAGGTCGCTTCGGAACCGTCACCCAGAGAGCGTGTGCCGCCGCCCGAACCAGCTGAGCTCCCACCCATGGATCGGGTGCCAGTGCTGCTGCCGCCGTTGCTGCTGTTGCCGCCGTACCCTGTAGACCGCCGGCGGCTCCCGGGCCCCAGCGGCGGCCGGCCGGGCTGGGCTCCATACTGACTAGCGTTTCTGCCGAGCCCGCCGAGCTGGTCACGAGCCTCTTCGTCCTCGGATAGGTTGGACCCGCGTGATAGCTTGCGCTGCAGCACTGAGCGCATACTGCGTGTGTATTGATATCCCTATGATAAAATGATGCAACGTGCACTTCCACAGGCTAGAGCTTAGAGCGCTAGTGAGGCTGTCGAACTAGTGTGATGAGGCACCAATGGAAGCCCTATTGATAGCGCACTGCACTCTCGTAGGCTACAAACGCCAACAAGCAAGAGCTATACGATACGCAGCTGCTGATTTGAGCTGAGAGAGATGAGCACGAGAAATTTGGACTACTAATACGGCACACCCAGTCCTCGTTGATGTGGCTCGTGCTGGCTCGTGCCTCTCTTTCGTTCTTCTCGATCACTTCGATTTAGCCGAAGTGCCGAAGTATACGAACAAAGCAAGCACTAGCCTGTCCGAATTGTCCTATTGAACGCGAGCCCGTTTGCGTTGCTTTAGTAACGCTGCACAATAATAGTAAAACTAAGAAGCAATGGAGTCAGGAACCCATGAATCCAAAATTGACACTGCTGGGTGCCCCGCATTCACTGAAGGCTGCCCTTACGCAAGTGAAAAAGAGGTACAACGGTTCTGCTGTCCATGTGATTAGCCCTTTCAATGTATCGTGAATGCAGTAGCCTATGTTTATTTTAACACTGAGCCTTTGATCCGTAATTGTTGACAACAAATATATCTCAACTTGTATGCCGCTAGATGCGAGCCTGGGTAGAGGCGAACCGGCCAGAAGCGCTCGCGCATTGCGATGCTTTCAAAGACGGGTCCTGCCCCTTCAAAGCCGCAGAATCGTTGGCGGGAATTCAAGACGTGCTAGCTTCCATGCCCCCCTCTCATTTGAAGGCGAGCGGGTCCAAGACGCACGAGCAGCTCGTACAACTTTTCGCCACCATGCATGCGTCCTCGGCGCGTGTCAAAGCTCAGCTCGGAGACGATGTGCACCCGTGCCCTGTGTTCAGTGGAGAGGGTGTTGGCTGCCCGTTCAAAGGTGTGCTCTGCAGCGACGGAGTGCCACTGGTTGATGCCTTGGAGTACCGCTCTTGGGATTTGGCCCGCCTTGCGGCCAACCACCACCATGAAAACGAAACCACGGCCACCACTGCCTCGAGCGGTCACAGTGCCGAACACACGAGCGCTACTAGCGCTGGCGGCGAGAACGAAGGCGTGAATAATACCCTGGAGGTAGAATCCGAGCGCGTGACTACGGTGGCGGTGAGCAAGCTCCTGAAGGAGGGCACCAAGGTGGCGCACAAGGCCGCCGAAAACGTGCACTACGTGCGGGAGTTCATTCACGGCCGCGTCACGGCGGACGTGTACCGCCAAATGGTGCGTGAAGGGCCAAGAACGATTAAGATTGAGCTTGCTTTATTTTCGCTCTTCTCTTGTAGTGTTCATGGAGGTTGCACGTCGATTAATTTCACAATTGATGCGATTTCCTATTCTAGCTTCTATTCCTTGTGTTCATACACTTGTGCTAACGCTTTTCTTTTCCTCGCGTTGCGATCTTGTTTGCTCATCGTCATTGCTCCCTCAGGTGGCCAACCTGTGGTTCGTTTATTCTTCTCTGGAAGCCGCCCTGGACAAGAGCAGCCAGCACCCGTTGGTTGCGCCCGTGCATTTCCCGGAAGAGCTTCGAAGAGCGCCTGCGCTAGAACTAGACCTCGACTACTACTGGATGCACCATGAAACCTCTTCGAATGCATCTTCCTCCTCAACGTCCTCCTCTTCTTCACCGTTGAAAGACTGGCGGGTGCCCGGAGTGTTGCAGCCCTCCCCTGTAGCCAAAGTCTATGCGGAGCGGCTGGCGTGGCTGAGCCAGGAAGCGCCGGAGTTGCTGGTGGCGCACGCTTACACGGTATGAGATAGCTATGCATGTTTGTGACTGGCCAGGCCGTTTGTGTGTCCTCGTTTCGATCGCCTTCACTTTTCGATCTATCTTTTCTATAGTTTTCCTTCATAAATATTGTTACAAGAATTAGTCTCTTTCTTCTCAACGCGCGTTCTTGTTCATACCATTTTCTTATGTATTACGTAGCGGTACCTTGGAGACTTAAGTGGCGGGCAAGTGTTGAAACGCGCTGCTATTAAAGGCTTGCACCTGACTCCTTCTTCGACACCTGAGAGCGAGAGCAACTCCTCAATAGCGCCAGCTTCAGCCACAGCTGCAGCACCAGTCATTCCAGGGGTTGCATTCTACGACTTCGCGCACATCCCCAACATGAAGACTTTCAAACAAGAGTACCGCCGCCGTTTAGACTCCTTGGGCTCGAAAGGCTTAGCACCAGAAGACGCTGATCGAATGGTGGCAGAAGCCAACTACGCCTTCGCCCTCAACACTGCTCTCTTTCAAGAGCTGGACCTCTTGGCCGGCTTCGGGTCGGCACATGTGCAACTGCCGGACCCGCCCCCACTGCACAAGGACGGAAACCAAAGCAGAAGCACCACCACTTCTTCCACATCGTCATCGTCCTCAAACCTGAGCCAAGCTGATTTGGACGCGCAAGCCAAAGCTGCTGCGGGTGGCTGCCCTTTTGCTTCTCTGGTGCGCGCGGGCAGCGCCATGCCGGACCACCATGCTTCTTCTTCTTCGGGCTCCTCGTCCTCGAAGATGAGCAGTAGTGGCAATGCCCAAGCAACGGCAATCGATGAGGAAGGATGCCCGCTCCGCAGGTTTAAGTTGCTGGATGTAGCGGTGGTGCTGGTTTTGATTGCCGCCTTGCTCCTGGCTATGCCATCTAAGCAGTAATTTCGACGGAATTGCGGGATGGGCCTTCCTAAACTTTCCTTATTTCGATTTAGATTACCATGGCGCTCCTCGTTGGAAGCTAATAACTAATAATATCCCCATCAATTGTCATCAATAATCAGCTATCAATATAGCAATTTTAACACTGAGGTTTCAGTTTCAGCTTCGTAACTAGGGGCATCATGGTCTTTAGGTTAAAGCTTTAAGTGCGGAGTACATCCTAACTCCCTTTAATCCTCCATCATTAAAGTGTTGGGCTTAACGTGCTGTATAGTCCTATTATTGAACAAGTGACATAGCTCCTAGCCCTAGCTGCTAGTAACACTTCCGTGCTATTCAAAGCACAACGCATGTATATATCGCAACGCAGCGCATCTCCTCATTTGTTGGTGCATGCTAGGTGCATGCGGCAACTTCGCACGGGAATGGCTTTGCTATCATACTTAGTAAAACTTAAGAAGCACCACTTTCCTCAAGCCGCCGCTCTTCCCTGGCGCAGGCGGTCCAGGGCCGTGCTTCGCTGCTCGTTCGCCGCCGTGAGCTTGTTCAGCTTCTCCGCCAGTTCTGCCACCGCGCTTTCTTTCCTCGCCAGCACAGTGGCAACACGGCTGTCAACTGCTGCTACTTCAGACATCTGGGCTTCTTTGAGGGCTTCAGCTTCGGTGCTCGCTTGCTTCATGGTCTCATTGGCTTGTTTCTGCGCCGATTCGAGTTCCGCTTCTGCGCTCCGCCTAGCGCTTAAAGCTTTGTCGACAGCGTCTTGCCTCGCAGCCTTGGCTTCGGAAAACCGTTGCTTCAACAAGTACATGTGCGCGGCGTGGTCCGCCTGGTGGCTGCGCAACTGCTCCCGCAAGGCTTTCAATTGTTGCTGCGCGTCGCTCAAAGCTTCTCGGTCGGCACTGATGCGAGCACGAAGTTCAGCGCACTGCCTTTGGCTCACGCCTCCGCCTATAATTCCTTCCCCAATTACACCTCCTTGTAGACCATGTTCATCGTCATCATTTCTAGCACTAGAATGGTGGCGGTCTTTGCCATTATCAATCATCTTCTTCGTCTGGCCATTCGAGAACACCCCTTGGCGGCTCCTTGCTTCGAGCAGCTGGGCTTCCAAATGCACCCGCTGCCGCTCCAGGTCGTCTGTGAGCCGTTGGATTTCGTCGTCGCCCTGAGCTTGCAGGCGCTGGGAGACCTGATAGAGTTGTATACGAGTGGATGAGAGAGTGAGTAATAGAGACAGGCGAGATGAAGAGTTGAGAGGAAGGACGGTAAAAAGATATTATTCAAAAATAAAACTTTGCTTTCGAGGACTGCGCTTGACACTTATCCTATCTCTCTTTTCGTCTACAAATAGAACAAAGTCAATGTGCTA
>Ga0307930_1001106_pt1 | contig 21664 bp, 25 predicted proteins | sample OrgLakmetageno46_FD_203161 | JGI IMG/M metagenome (GOLD analysis project Ga0307930, IMG submission 203161) | Saline water microbial communities from Organic Lake, Antarctica - #46 | ecosystem: Environmental > Aquatic > Non-marine Saline and Alkaline > Saline | place: Antarctica: Organic Lake...
TAAAATGCATTCATTCAACCCAGGAATGCCCCAAGGCAATGGCGGTGGCGTCTTCTTTTACAGCAAAAAATTGAAAAACTGCACTGCAGTTGGCACTGGCAAAGCCATAAGCTTTTCTGGGAATAAAGTCAAACGTTTTTCAGCAACTTTTGGGCTATGTGAACAGCACAACGATATGAAAGCCAAATCAGGGTAAGAGATTTCACATGACTACGGAGCTCGTGATGTTATGCGTGTGACTTGTGCTGCGTTTCATAATTGCAGGTTGATTGGTCGGCAGTATCAGCTCCTTGACAAAAATGGCGTTCCCTTTGGGCCCCTCTTGATCATTGCGTATCCTACCTCAAACGCCAAGTGGATCAAAAGCAAACAACCAGTCAATAGTTCTAAGCGAGCTGCAAAACGCGCGCGTGCAGGCAATCGCCCCGACGGCAGCAGCAGCAGCAGCACAATTTCTGATATATACCCCCTTACGACTGCAAGTGGCAGTGCAACGGAAGCACTAGCTCATCTTTCTACAATTCCTGCGGCGAACCTTGGCAAAACAAACTGGCTAGCCCACGCCAATTCTACCGCTGACAGTGCTGTCCTCCAGCTGCCGCCAACAATTCCTTCCACGGCGGAACCTGCAGATTTCCGAGATACTCTGAACGCCGAATGGGATCTACTTTATGATCTTCATCTTGATGACGACTTTGGCACTCTTCCACCAACAACAGATTACCCGCCCGACTGGAGCAGCTGTTAAACGGCCAATTGATATCCACTTAGCGGCTCGGAATAAATAGCGCCAACAAGAAGACAGCAATCATTTGCTGCAGTGGTGCGGCACACGAAAAGCCGTGCAGCAATTATCATACACACAGCACGGATTCTGCATTCGGCAATAAGAATAATAGGTGATTCTTTTTATCATAAACCCATGCACCTGCTTTCGCACACAAGTTTTCCCGTGGCTTTTGAATCTTTTTGTAAATTCAAATAGCGATAGCGCGAATGAATAGTCCACTCCTTTATTCAGAATACAGTTCGTGAAATTTCGAAGTGATGTATCCAGAGGATTATTCGAAGGGCATATAAGTTCTTATGTTCCGTATTCCGCTATTCCCTTCAATTGAATTAATGGCTGTGGTTGTGGCGTCAAAGATATTTCAAGTGGTACTTGCTAGCAGGTCGCCTCGCCATCAAGACTTCTGGAAGCCACCAAGAAACCATGAGTGCACTTCCCTTGCACTACCGAGACGCGAGACAGCTCTCCTTAAGAGCTGCGAAGGGGGCTGGTGCTTCGGCCGCTGGTATTCTGCTTGCTGCCACCACTATGGCTACTACTACTGGTACCCCTGTTATGGCCGTTGCTGCCTCTACCACCGCCGTCTCCTTCGCCCTCGCCACCCGTGGTTAACACGCCGCCTCGGCCGCCTCCGCCAGATGGCCCTAACTGCGAAGAAGACGAAGAAGGCGGCGAATGATTGGCTGACACTGGTCGGCGCAATCTGCTGCTGCCGATGCTGCTGCTAGTCCCACTGCTACTGCTAGTGCTAGTGCTGGTGGTGGCTGGGCTGCTGCTGCTGCCATTGTTGTTGCGGTTTGCTGTTTCAGGACGCGCAGCAGCAGCGCTGTTACTGCTGGCGGTGGGCCCGTCAGAGTAAGCAGCGTCGGATGCAGCAGCAGCAGCAGCAGTGGTGCGGTTTCGGTGCTGGATCGTGGTTTTGTTCGGCTTTACTGCGGGTGCATTTGAGCCTCGCCCCCACGCAGGCCTTGTTGGAGCAACACCAATGCTGCTGACTCCTCCTCTTCCACCTCCAGCGTACCTGCCGCCGACACCACTAGTGCCTGAGCGCACTCTGGTAGTCTGGCTACTATTACTGCTGCTGATGGCGCTAGCACTGTTGCTAGTAGCTCGACCACTACCCGTGCTGCTCCCGCGTGCTAACCCACTCAGGGGCTGATTCCTACGACTACTACTGGCTGGAGGAGGACTGTGGGCATGGGGTGAGTGCTGATGGTTGGACAATGCATCGTTGTGTTTGCTTTCCTCGTCTTTTCCGTGCGATTCAATCAAACGATCGAGCGCCTCTGCCCTTGCTTGCTCCACCTGATTACCCAACAATGCACATGTGAAGCCAATCTCGTGAGAGCAATGATTTTAAGACAGCTTTCGCTTTCGCTTTTCGCAGAAGAAAAAGTCATCCGGCGGAGATGAAGAAAAGGAATAATCGAGACTACGGCAAAAAAAAAGAGAAGGAATTTTGCAAATGAATATGTTCAAAGATATACGCTCCTTACTACAGTAGTTATGTGAACTTCAATTATTTTTCTGTTCCTAATCGATCACCTCCACTGCTTCCGACAATGCGTCCAATTCTTCGTCGCGAGCACGCACTGACGCCACCACTGAAGCTTGCTTCTGACTCAGCAACTCGATGTGTTCTTTTCTCAAGCTTTCCAGAGTGGCTCCGCCTTCTTGCACTCGTTTCTTGGCGCTTTCTGTGCATTCTAGCACTGCTCTTGACGCGGCCTCTGTTTCTGCCTTGTGTTCCTCAATCTGCCTCATCATATCCTCTTCAGCCTTCTTCTCGCGCACCTCATGTTCTGAAATGTCCTCGTCTGCTCCTGCTTGGCTCTTTTCTAAAGACTCACGAACTTCCTGCACTTGTAATTGAGCCGTCCGCACCCGAGCATGCAAGTTGTCTGCCTCCTGGCTTAAAGTGCTCACTTCGCTGCGGGCAGAAGCTTCGGCTGCGGTGGCTGCTTGCTGAGCGTGGCGAGATTCCTACATGCACCAGCACGAATATAATACCGAAACAGGTTTAAGAAATGAAAAAGGAAAGAAAATTTTACAGGCGGACGATTGTGGAAAGCTTGCCGATACCATGTAAATTAAATGTAAGAAGGAAGAAACGAGAACTAACACTCGAAAGGAAACAGTCACATTTGAACCTGTATTCTTCCTTCCGAACCTAGCGGTCTCTGTCTGTCTCTGACACACACCTCCAACAGCGCCTCATGCTGGCGCCGCAGCGATGCCTCTGCTGCTGCGTGCTGGGCCTTCAGGTCCGCCTCTTGTGCCACCTGACTCGCTTCCAATTGGCTGATGGCGCGCTCGATGACGTCATCGCGGTGCTGCTTGCAGGCCTCAACTTTACTGAGAAACTGACGCGCTGCTGCGATCTCATCGCTCCCACTGCGAATGTTGCTGCCACTACCACCAGAGCTAGTGCTATTATGACTGCTACTGCCACTGCTGGCTTCCTTGCTTTCGCTGCAATTGTGATCACGAGTGTCGAGTCTCTGTAAAGCATTGTCCATGGCAACAGCGCGACTGCTCGTAGCGGCGCGTTCTTGCACGTACTCGTCTAACTCAGTGGCCGCAATTTCTAATGAGGCTAAATCACCGTTGCCATTGCTGTTGTGATCACTCCAGCCATTCGAAGGGTCTTCTTTGCCCTCGTACATACTAGAGCTGTTGCTGCTGCAACTGCTGCCGTTACTGCCACTGCTGAGGTGGCTTGACGAGGTAAATCCAGCATTGGCCAAGGCCTCGAGTGCTGCGGCGTGCCCCAACCGCGAGGTCCCAAAGTAAGCTCGTACATGTGCAGCAGCCCACGCTTGCCTTTCTTGGGCTGCTCCCTGTGTTTGCCGTGTCAGCTCAGAGTGATCCTGCCGCGCCAGGCGCTCGAGCTGTAGTTAACGAAAGGTTCGGGAAGAAGATTTAGGACAAGGAAGAGTCAAGAATGACTCACAAAGAGGCTCATTATACCGAAATGAATGGCTACTCGTTCGCATACAGAGAAACTTTGTTCATCAACAGCTAGCCAATCTACACACCTATTCCACCCATGCTCCTAATACATTCAGTCATCACCACACCTCCTGAGCGTGCTGGCTCCTCAAGTCTTCCAGTCGGCGGGCCTCGGACACCCGCAAGCGAGCAAGCGCGGCGCCGTGGGGCTCTCGCAACGCTAACAAGTCGCTGGCTTGCCCTTTCCTTTGCTCGTCCAACGCACAAGCCTACGTGCATGGTGCCACAGTAGGCACATAAGGTCATACTAGGCACGTGCAGGGTTATGCAATGGCGGATGCATTTAAATTATGGGACTTGCACTCAACGCTGCGTGAGATTATGTCATGTATTACATTTGAGCACGAGACGGTCCTTCCGGTACCTGAAAAGGACCACTTCTGCAGGACTCACACACTTCAAACTCAAACAAACAACACATCTAAACATGCGTCATCAGTACGCGGCTGCACCTGCTCCGCCAGCAACTGCCGGAGCCGCTCCGACTGCTGGCGCCGGAGTTGGTCCAGCCGCTGCCTCAGAGCCTGAGCTTCTTTGTCCAATTTCTCACCTGGCACAATACCGTGGATACACAGCATAGTGAGACGCATATGCACTATGTCAAGCGCTGCATGGAAACTGCAACTGCGCAGTATGTTTATCGGGATACAGGTGTAGTGCACTGCCATTGACACAACACATGTACCTGCCACTCGGGCTGCTTCCGCTCTGATCTCGGCACATGCAGTCTCGTGCGCCTCCCGAGCCGATGCTAGCGATTGTTCATGCGCGCTGTTAGCAGTGGATGCTTGCTCCTCGAGCATGCGCTGGTGCTTGGCCTTTTGTCAAAACAAATAATATAGCAAGAGAAAAAACCAGCAGCAGCATCCTGCATGAGTACAGAGTTTGAAAACAGAAGCACTGCAAAGTGGAGAAACACGAAGGGCGAAGAGCGTGAGGCAGGAAGAAGATACAGGAATTAAGACGCCAATGAAAGACGCCAGTTTGGACCTTGAGCGCCTCAATTTCAGGCGCGAGGCCTTCGAGCGTCACTGCTTTGGCCTCTTCCGCTTTTCGCGCCAGAAATTTCACTCGTCTCCCCGCTTCGCCGCTCTGCCACGCAGACCTCGCCCCCTGCAGCTCTTGTTGGGCGGCCTCGGTGGCGGCGGCCACGGCCTGCTGCGTGGACGTTTGCTGCTGCCGCACCGCGCTGGCTGCGCGCTTGACCTGGGTGCGCGCGCACGAGTGTAAAGGATTGATGCGGAAGTGATCGGTGGAAACATGTTTTAAAAGAAAAATAATGCGTGTTGCAAGTCAGAAGTGAGCAATCGCGAGCTTCAGAGAGGGCTCTATTCGCGTCTGTTCGATACATGAGAAATCCATTGTGCAGAAGTATGGTATCAGGGGAAGAGGAGATTACATTTCAAATTACTTACTTCAGTGGTAAGCTCTGCTTTGGTAGCAAGATAATCGTCAGCCCGTGACAGCATTTCTCGCAATTTGGCCTGATTGCAATAAACGCAATTATAACAAATGTGAGTGTGAGAGGATACCGCAGTACTTTTCTCTTCTTATTTTGCACGCTCAGCCATGATAGGAACCTCTCTTTTAACTTTCTTAGGTTGAATACGCAAGAGCAGGAGGTCAGAGCGCAATCATTAGCTCACTTCGAAAAGGGCTTTATCAAAACGCACCTGGTGTTCTTCTGCTGCTTCGGCGGCCGAGTGGCGATGAGAAACGGTTGCATCTTCTAAAGCTTGGCGGGCATCTTGCCGCTCTTTAGCTAGTGCTTCCACCAGCAAAGCACTGGTCCTGATAGAGTGATCAACATGCACACGTTTCAAAGACAGATCATGATCATATATAAAAAGACTACTAGTAGGCAACATAAGGAATGTCAAATAAGTGTGCGATGAAGCATTGACTGCATTTTTGAATTCGCATTCCATGATGGACATACTGTTGGGAGAATGCCAAACAGGGTTATGCATGCAGTGGCGGTTATGAAGGACAGTTGAACTAGTCTCTTGCTCATTCGTACCTCTCAGCGTCATCGAGCTCAATCGTAAGGGCCTCGAGGCGGGCTCGCACACGCTGATAAGCAGCTCTCGCAGCACCGCCTCCGTCACCTCCGCGGGCTCGCATGACTAGGCTAAGCTAGACCTCTTGCTAGCTACTTAGACACTGCTCAACTGCTGGAACCTCTGAAGTCGTCTTTCGGCATTCCACGCAACAGCTGATGAAAAAGAAGATAATACGAACAACACGATTCTTCCCTGTAAAACTTCTCTTTTTCGATTTTTGTCACTTTCCCATTTGAGCTTTCGTCGTCATTCTCGAGTTGTGGAGTTCCGAGCTCTGCGGGCATTTTCTTCTCTTTTCCCTCCCCCTGTTGTTTACCTCGGCCAGGAATATGCCCTTCACTGCTTTGGAACTTCCGAAGTGCCCAACAACGCCTTCCTCTGGTTTTGGTTTGTGGTTTGTCGGTTTTATGTTTTATTTGATTACTGATTGCTATTGCCGATTGCGCATCTGCGATCTGCGATCATCTAGACCCCTCTTTCCCTTCGACTTCAATTTCACATTTTTACATTAATATAATCGTGATGTAATGGACAAACCATTGCGGCCTCCATTATGTGATGCGCCGTTTTTGTGTCTATCAAAAGCAATTCAGCCACCAGTATCACGTCAGGTTGTTTTGGGCTCCTTTTGAGGCGGCAGTGTCGACTGCCCAGATGCTTCGTCTGCGGTGCGTTTCGCTGTGGCCGCGGCTCCACTTAGTGAGGATGGTGTGGATGGCGCAGTGGCACTGTTGCTGCTGCTGGTATTTTGGCTGCTGCCACTCGTGTGGTTGCTCCCCGGAAAAATCGACTCGCAAAGCATGTTGTTGTCCGGCGCTGGGATGTCGCCGGACTGCACTAAGCTCAAGAAATCTTCCACCGAGCTGTTCCTCGACCCGCTTCCATACGACTTCTGGCTTCCAGTGTCGTCTTGCCCGCCGCGCAGTGGCACTTCGAGCATCTCCGCACCTCCTTGCTGCTGGTGATGGGCGTCGTTTCTTCTGCTGATGTTGCCGGCATTGTCGTCTCCGTTCCCATTTCCATTGCTGCTGTTGCCGACACCGCCACTGCTGTTTGCTATTTCGTTGCTCGGTGTCGCTGCAGGCGCTGAATTGCAGTCATGATGAGTTGTCGATGTTTGCGCCGATGCGTGTGCGTGTAAATTGTGTGCCGACGGCTGTTGTGCCGAAGGGTGAGTGGATGCCGCTTGTGCCGACGGCTGAGCAGCAGCATGTGCCGGTGGCTGCCTACCTTCGGATTGCGGGTGGCGATGATGATAAATGCTGCTGCTGTTCTCCACACTCCCTGTAGGGGTTGCAGCAGCAGTAGCCCTCGATACAGTCGCGCTCAAAATCGGGCCAGCAGAAGTCCCAGAGTAGGCATTGCTACCGCGGGTGCTGCCGCTGCTGTAGCTGCCGATGTTTTTGTTGTGAAGCTCCATAGGAGGTGTGCTGCTGCCGCTTCTGCTGTTGCTGTGGCCACCACCATGAGAACCATTCAGATAGACCACGGGAGCAGACGGCATTGCGCTCAGCACTGGAGAAGGTCCCGAACCATCTATAGCATCTCTTCTTCGCTCCGCGCCGTGAAATCCAGAGTAACTGGCATCGTGGGTGCTGCTGCTGCTGGTGCTGCTGCTACCGGAGTTGCTGCAACTGCTGTCGTCCGCTGGCGTGCCAGAGGCAGTGCTAGTGGCAGCACCCGCAAGTGTGGGGCGGTGGTGCACCGGCGGCATCATCCACGGCGCCACCATCTGCAAGGCCGCATTCGGGTTGTTGCTGTTAGTGCCATGTGCATGTGGGCGCATGCCCCCCCCCCCTCCCTCACTGCCACCGCCAACGCCAAGGGCCCCAAAGGGCGCGTGGGACCCGTTCATTGGCATCCCAAAGCTTCCCATCATCCCTCCTCCGCCGCGGCCGTTGCCCGCCATGCCGTTGTTGCCGTTGCCGGGCCCCGGGCCACCTGGTGAAGTGGACGGTTGAGTACAATTGGTGAAAAAGAAAGAAATGTGATCACCGTAACCACAATTTGTCTCTCTCATGCACTTTCATAAGGAGCTTTTATAGTATACTGTCCTATTCTATTCTATTCGTTTCCACTCAATACCTGGCCCCGACTTGCAACGGCTCGTTGCTGCCACACGGTCGTAGAAACAGCGCTCCAACTCCGAGAGCTGCAAAGATGGAGCAGAAGAGGTGAAGAAGTGAGGCCGAAAAGAATATGCGCGAAAGAAGATAAAAACAAAGGAAGAGATTTATCGGGATCAGAAGCACTTCAACGGCTGCTCAGTGTTCTCTCTCACCTCCAGCCTTCCTCGCTCAATGTCTTCGGGTGTTAACCGGTCCATGTCCGACTGCCGCCGCCGAAACACCTGTTCACAGGGAACAAAGTACAGGGGGAAAGGGGTGACCAGAGTTGATGAGCACCATCATCATACACCAGTGTTTTTAACAAGTGAAGTATACGAACTTTGACTAGGGTTTGCAGAAGAAGAGGGAGTGTGTTAAGTGCCTGAGCAAGAAAGCAACGGTGAGAAGATGAAAGAATGGTTCAATACCTGTTTGCCGATGCAGTTTCCGCCCACAAACTTCTTGGAAATGCGCATCGGGTCGCAGTTCAGCAGTTTGGACAAGAAAGTGCGCAGCGTGGTACCATCGGTAAGTGGCAAGAGGCCCGCCTAATGTGGTGACGGAGAAAAAAAAACAAAGTAAAAGAGCAATAGCCATGCGTGAGCACTCAAAACAACAAACCAACAGCATGTGCTTCACTAGTAAATACCGCAACAAAACTGCCAAGGAGTGTGCAAGGAACGCTTCTGTACTTTTTGAGTTGGGTGCTGGTCAGCTGCAGCCAATGAGAAAAATCGCCTTGGCACTAAATTGCCACTCATCCTGTGTTTAATTACCTTGAATTCTGCAATGAGCCGATTGGCGTAATTTTCTTCTTCTAACGTCCATTTCCCTCTTCTCAGAGCAGAGCCTTTCTTGCGTTTACCCCCTTCGCCTCCATCCTCGTCATCGTCTGGCGTTCCCGCGCCTCCGTTCGCCTGGCGCCCTGAGTGGTTGTTGTTGCTGTTGCTGCTGCTGGGGCTGCTGTTGCTGCTGGGGCTTCTTCGGTGGTTGTCTGAGTCAGCGCCTGCGGAGGAGGTATCCGTCAATAGCACCGGCGAAGCATCACCTGACTCCATACCAAGGTTGCGGACCGGGGCACGGCTTGTGCCACCTCTATGATGGTTCAGACCACCACCACTGCTGCTGTTGCTGACTCCTCCCGCCGTTGTGTCCAGTGCGGCGCTGGTGAAGTTCAGTGAGTGGTTCCCAGAGCTCAAGCGACTAGGGTGGCCACTGAAAGAAAGCCGATCGCTTAAGTTACTTGAGGCATCGTTGCTGTACAAGTTTTTCTGCCCAATGATGTCATTGAGCTCCTGCGTAATACTGCAACATGGCAAGAAGACGAGTCAGTAGAGTGGACAGAAACTGGGAAAAGAAACAAAGGACGCAGAGCACATGCGTAGAGGGAGACTCAGGTGGCGAAAAGAAGATATGCTATTATTACGAACTTAGGGCTAATTTCGTGAATGCGCCCAAGAGGCTGTGCCACACTTGAGTCTCGAAAAAATATTCGTACAGTCCACTCTGTTCTCAGGTTGCACACCTCGCCTGTTCCTCTGGAACCGCCATGCCTTCAGAGGCGCCGCTTGCAGAGCGCCCCGAAAACTATGATAGGGTCTATAATTCTTCGTTAACGCGCTCCTGCGACGATTTAAATCCCGCGCGTGCTTGTTTGCAAAGAGCAATTGAAGGTGGGACACGCAGGACGCAAGCATCGATGTCTCATCAGTTGAAGAATGCGTTTTAAAAATTAATCCGTGATTTTGTACTATTTACGATTTGTATTTGACTCGTAGTGCGTGGCCTCAGCCAGCGGTGATTGCGGTGATTGATTTGTGGATAAGAGAAGAGGGAATATACATCATGGCATCATGGCGTTATTACTCGTGTGGTAAATGTGATGATGCACGGCGTGCAATTGTAATCTATACCTACACACCAGACGAGCTGCTCATCGCAAATACAGGCATGCGTGGCTTTCGATGATTGGCCTTATCTAGGGGTCACTCTCAAGAAAAATCGCCGCGCCTGCCCATACATCATTTTGCCGATATATACAGCGGGCGCCTTGAGCTAAAAAAAAAGAAGCTCGGCAGGCCAGGGGCGGAGCCTTACCGTATTGAGCTAGCCGCCATACGGCATGCCTGAACTCGCCATGGGCACCAATGCCCTTCATAAAGACCCGGCGGAGCCAGAGCCTGAAGATGCCCGGCAAATGGTGAAGAACGCCGAAATGCGTCTACGAAAGCGCCAGGTATGCTTCCCTAACATCCCCCTTTTAGCTTGTGCTCCGAGCTACCCACTACACTCTACATATTCGTCATCCGCATCGTGTATACGCGTTCTATAGGCAAACCAAGTAGCAGACGACATGGCCTACATCAAGGAGCTGTTGTCGGTGCCTTGGTTTCTCATCGAGCCAGAAGGCCCTTTCATGCAGCGATGGGACACTGTGACCGCCCTAGCGCTCTTGTTCACTGCGGTCGTAACCCCGTTTGAGGTATCGGTGATGGACAGCCAAGACGAGCTCAAGTGGGAAGAGTTTCACAACGATGGCCTGTTTTGGGCCAACACCATAGTCACGGTAATATTTGCGGTCGACGTGTGCTTGTCTTTTTTCGTTATGTTTCGCGAAGAAGGCACCAAAGGCTACAACCTCGTCCGTAGCTTGCCTCGGATTCAGCGCCGCTATCTGTCGACCTGGTTCTTCTTGGACGTGATATCGGTGATTCCCATGGCGTGGATTCCAGGCGCATCCAAGCTGGGTGCGCTTCGCATGATTCGGATTTTGCGGCTCATCAAGCTGATCCGCGTCCTGCGCGTGAGCCGGATTTACCAACGCTTTCAAGCCCGGAACACTTTGCCACATGTCACGGAAACGATGCTCAAGCAAATCTTTACGCTATTCATTATGGCGCATTGGATGGCTTGCGCTTGGGTATTGACGGGCACGATGCAGGAGGCCTCCGTGTGGACCTGGGTAGACGCTTACGCGGAATCGTACGTGTGCCCGAGCGACGGATGCACTCTGGAGCCTTACCGAGACGAGCTCTTAACACAGCCGAGCCGCCTGTATTTTGGCGCTTTGTACTGGAGCGTGGTGTCGACCACTTCTGTCGGGTACGGCGACATCACGGCACGCAACCCAGAAGAAATGCTGCTGTGCACGGTGTACCTCTTGGTGAGCGCGATCATTTGGGCGAACATCGTGGGTAACATCGTGGCCGTGATTTCGTCCGGTGACCCTGATCTTGCGAGCCACAACCAAACCTTGGACAAACTCAATGTGTTCATCGAAAAACAGAACTTACCCAAGGCGCTGGGGCTACGCATGCGCGCGTACTTCAACAATCGGTAATAGCTCGTGCTGTTATGCTTACTATAAAGCCAGCAATACAAGTCTTGCCCTCTACTTCAGCCTGAATCAGTTCGTATGCATGTTCTTGAGTGCCCCTAAAGACATGAGAAAACCTATATCATTGCAGGTATGACATGGTTCAGGCAAGGCACCACCAAGAGTTGTTCACGCTGCTGTCTCCACAACTCACTGAAGAAGTCTGCGAGAACATGGCGAATTGGCTTAGAGGGTGAGATTTGTAGTCGACTAAAGTAGTTGTTCTAATGTTGTTTACGATGGATGATATTTTAAAAAAATATTGCTTGCTTTCATCACCTTATTCAAAAAAAAAATTATGTCATGCTTCGGCTCTCTATTTCCAGAACAATATTTTTCGAGAACACTGAGGAAGTCAGCACCGCGTTTTTGGCGCGAGTGCACAATTGCTTTTCGGAGCAGCTCTTCGAACCGCACGAAGTCATCACGTGGAACGATTGCTTGCGGTGCTTGACGCATGGGGTTGGAACTCGCCAGGGCCAGGTGCGTGTGTGTGGTATGCACAGAGAACACCACGAAGGTCACGAGTAGAATAGGCATGATTATACCTCGCTGTTTTTTTCATTGACTCATGCCGCTTTCAAACCCACCATCGTTCAGGTTTTCTGCCCTACGGGCTACATTTGGGGCGAAGATTTCTTGATGCTCACGAAGAAATTGAAAGATCGTCGAATTGCTACAGCACTTTCTTATGCTACGGTGCTGTCGTTGCGCCGCGATGATTTGCTGAAGGTGCTGGAGGATTTCCCCCGGGAGAAAGATCACGTCCGGCGCGTGAACAACCGTTTCATCTTTCGCCGCGCAGTGCTCGTGCATGCCTACAAACTGACCAAAGAGAGAGCCAAAGAATCCACTTCGGGGTCCGAGCCGCTGTCGGTGAAATGGAAGTGGTGCTTGGCTCTCTCAGCTGGCTTTGAAGGAAGTTTCTCGTCCTCTATGGATTCTGGAGCTGCAGGCAGGTCGTTCGACTACTGGGCCAAGGAAAAGGAAGTAGCAGAAGAACGGCCAAGGTTGGACACGCTGACCGATGAAGGCACGCCAATGCCTTCGACGAACACAGGCGAGCTCGAAGACATCGTGTCTCGCGCAGTGAAAAAGAGCATGCGGGAGTCCTCGGCAGGCCTGCTAGACAGACAGTTTACAGGGAAGCTTGCGGACCAAGTGATGGCACAATTGTCGACGCGGTTGGACGACGTTGCAACGAAAATCGTAGCGAAAGCAGAAGCAGCAGCGGAGCAAAAAATCAACGAGCTGATGCGTGACCGAGGAGGCCTCTCCGCAGCGCAACGGCCACCGCGTAGCCCCCTGAGCTTCGAAGCAGCAATACACGCCGAAGAGCTCGACCTCTGAAACCAAAAAAAGGTGCTTTAGCAACGCAGCGTCCATTGGCCTGGGCCGACCCTAAACTAGAATCTCAAGCCCATCCAAGTTATTAAGAACTATTATAGTTCAGTTACTTGGATTGAAAAAATAACGGAAGCCCATCGATGAGGCCAACACATTCGACGCGCATGTGATGAAATGTATACCTCTATATCTAAACCCCCGGGAAATTTTGCTGGAATTTACACGCCATTTGCAATTCAATTCAAATAAAAAATACCATGATTTTTTATTATCCGTCTTCGAAGAGGTCCAAAGTCAAAAAGAAGTACAAGTACATGTCGGTGCTAATTAGCTAGAAAAGCGCCCCCTTTCTTCTTGTTGCGCTTTTTTATGATGACTTCGCGCGCTTGAATTGGAGCCACATGAAATATATACATGTATCAGAATCTTAACAGGTAGCGAGCAATCAAAGGATCACAATTCAATCATCTGATAGTCTCTATGTCCTTTGATATCACTTTGGTGGCTTATAAGTTACACTCCCGCACTCACACTGCTAATTGAAGAAATGCTACTACCATTCGAATCAAGGCGTTAAGCATGCGGATTGCTTAGAACATGTTTGGAGGCAGCGGTTCAGGCATACCAGGCTCCAACGTAGTTTGTTCTTTCTCAATATCTTGAAGTACTGGTTTGGCGGTGTCCGTGGTCACATCGACACTCGTGTCAACAATCGTAGTCCGGCTGCTATGATGCAACTTGATGTTGCCCTGCCTCGCTACTTCGCATTGCGCCAGTATCTCAGCTTCACGAGTGCGTCGCTTCTTCAAAACATATATGCTGAAAATAATATGCACGACAAATACAGCACCAATGTAGATCATAGCAGCCAGTTCATCAACGCTGGGGCTTGCAAGTTCTTTGGGTCTCCACACTTGAGCCACGTGAAGCGCGAAAGCAGCGATCTTGAATGAAAAACAAATGAAATTGTAATAATCAATAATCGTGAGGTAACCAATTTCAGGCAATTTGGAAGCCAATATGCCTCGGAACGAAATCGCTGTCAAGATGAGGATCAAGTCAAAGACCAATCGACCACCTCGTTTTTGTGGTAGTGCCCAGGCGCCCAAATTTACACAAACAAGGCAAAACTCAATGGATGCAACATTCACCATGTAGTAAAGAGCAGAGCGCTCGAAATTTAGTTGGACTGTCACAGTGCTACACTTCCGGCCGAAGTAGCGAACATCTTCAACAACCCAGCAGTACGGGGCAGGCTTGAATAGAAGGTAATCTGGAAGCGTTACATTAGCATGAGAAAGATCCACTACTTGTAGGCCTGCGGCGGCATTTTTGTAAGCAATTGCAGCTGGCACCTCAAACTGATGTTTCCCACGATCATCTCGCCGTGGTGATTTGAACATGTTTTCAATTTGCACATTGCACCCAGTTTGATCGTCATCGTCTTTTTCAGGCATTTCTTCGCAAAATGGCACAATTACAGCTCCTCGCGTGGAATGCCGGAGACGATAAGTGATTGTAAGATCTTCAACATCGAAGGGAAACTCTTCAAGATCCATGCTATCAGTAATTTCTGCTTTGATATCGCACCGCCAGCTAATACACCATGAGCCGCTTTGATTCTTGAATGTGTAAAGCTCGTTCTCTGTGGCCATTTCCATGGCACCCACAATTTCAAACGATGGACGCCATTCCGGTTCCCAATCGACATCCATGCGATCAAGACCTTCGACCAATACGTCAGGTGATTCTGTCGATGGAGCTTCCCATTCCATGAAGACAACAAGGTGTACTTTGAAAGTTTCGTTGACTGTGTTCACGTCGACAAGGTTTACAACGCGGAGGTGAGTTTTTATCTTTATTGGCGGCATGGCGTTCTTCAAATTATTCGAGCTACTCGAACAGCGAAGCAGGTTTGTCTCAACTGGGATATCTTCGACGAGGAGGGCAGAGTTGCTACGCCTCCGCCTGGAGTAGTTATCATTGAGCATTTTCACGTGGTCAAGCAATCCAGGCATCTCTCTCTCTGAGAGAGTTGATGAAAGAACTGAACAATGTTGAAAATGAATGATGATGCTGTAGGTTGTAGGATATATTGGAACCCAGCAGAATGAGTTGGCTTCGGCTATCAAGAATGAGAAGAGAATATGGGCGACAGTAAAGAACCAAGATGGCTCGTTTGCTTTTCGAACACCACCACCGAATCAGGAAATCAAGCAATTCTGAAAAGTTCCTTCTCTCTCTTTTTTTTTTTTGGAGACAGGCCCATTTTGATAATGTTCTTCGAGAAGTGTCAATAAGATTTAAAAACAGAAGATAAAGCATCTTTAGCTAAAAGCAACAACAAATGATTGATTGTTTCCCCCTGGATATTCATAGAAGGAGCCTTGAAACCACGGGCTACACCTGGCTGATTAATCCTTAAATTATTTACTTACATGCCAGGTATGACCTAGCGACATGCTTCGGTATTCGGCCTCCATAGCGCCGGAGGAAGCTAAACAAAAGCTAGACGACTTTCTACTATTTATCTCCATTGTTTGACTTACTTTCTCATTGACATAGAGCGGCTGGGAGCTTAAAATCTTAAATGCATAAACACAAAGGAACTTCGCTCTTACCGCACGTATTTTGGTGCTTTTGTGATGCCAAGTTTACTTCGCGTGTCGCGAGCAGCGTAATCAAGGGGCTCTCGAGATGGGGACTCTAAACTTAAGCTGAGCAGCTGAAGTGCTGAGCTATGGGGAAATATCCCTGAAACAATATCTGGAATATATCGAACAGGGCACCAACTTAATTGCGTTGGAAGCCTCAACCCCAGAGCCAGACCTCGGGGATCGTGTGACTTTCGCTATCGGCCTATATTTTCTATTCTTGAAAGGAAAGCCACCTTCAATACCTCCGAGCTCGCACGCGGAGGCTTCACTCAGTTCAAAAGCATTTAATCAAAAATTCAAATCCAAAGCGACGACTTCAATACGGGATCTCTATAGGGGAAGTCCAGCCCAAGCCCTGTTGGCTACCGGGGAGAAATAAGGGGCACGGTGCTACGGTGCTCCACACCAAACTAACTGCGCCTGAACCGGGCATCGCGCGGGCACCTGAACTTATTTTCTACAGAAGTTATACGTGGAATAATCTCAGAACTCTTTTTTTTTTTTTCGTGCGAAGACTACGAACACTACTACTAGACTAGAGACGTTCACGGATTTGTTACTGAAAGTTTCACTATTGCTGAAACTTTCAGTAAGTTTCAGTAGCTTGGTTCTTGTGGTTCATGATCTCCACAAACCAGTTGGAGTTGTTAAGTACCGTACCTACTACTGTACCTAATACTGTACTGTACTGGTTCTTGGGAGCAGATGGTCCAAGAACCAAGTTACTGAAACTTACTGAAAGTTTCAGTAATAGTGAAACTTTCAGTAACAAATCCGTGAACGTCTCTACTGACTGTACAACACAACACAGTTCACAGATCTATAGAATGTTCTAGAAGGTGGCCAAATTGAAGTAGTCTATGCAGAATTCATGTCACGGGTTGTGCGTATACAAACAACAGCGAATAGCGTACTCCAGGTATGCCCATCCTTCCATACGCACACTCCATGATGATCACCCTTTCAACAATGTCCATGATTAAGGATGATCCCTTCATCATTTCATGTTAAAGTATCGTGATACCTCTGATAAGTGATACCCCTCGGGCTTAGATTGCTTTCCGCCATGTTTTGCACAACTCTGGCTTCTATCTCAGACGAAAAGGCGCCCCGAAAAGGCGCCGCTCCTGAAGAAGATGTTTCCGATAAGTTTGTCGACAATGGAGACGACGAAGATTTTTCCAAGGATGAAGTCGTCCTCAAGCACGTGAACGCCTCGCGATTCGTCTCCCTGGATGTGGCTGGCTTCCGAATCTTTCGCCTAAATTGGGTGGTCACGGCACTTTCGTCGGTCGCTCTTTGGGGCCTTGTGATTTACTGCATCAACGAAGGTACGGTAGCTTCGACCGAATTTAGCAAATGGCAGTCGTGGGTCACCCAAAATTTTACCTGGCTGTACATCGGCACCCAAAACGCCTGGATCGTGTTCCTCCTCTGGATTGCCTTCAGCAAGTACGGCAGCATGAAGCTCGGCAAGGACCACGAATCGTCCAAGTACGACGACCTCAGCTGGTTCGCGATGCTTTTCGCGTGTGGCATCGGTATCGGCCTCTTCTACTATGGCGTCTCCGAACCCATGTACTACTACAATGGCTACCCCAACATGCAAAAGCCCGGCTGGACCAACGATGACCAACGCGCTCAGCAAGCGCTTTTCATCACCATGTTCCACTGGGGTCTGCATGGCTGGGCACCCTACATTACCATCGCCATCGCACTCGGCCTGGTGTGCTTCCGCCAGGGGAAACCCCTCACCATGCGTTTCTGCTTCGAGCCTCTGCTAGGGGAAAAAGTGGTCCGGGGCATCATCGGCGACTGCATCGACGCCCTTTCCATCACGTGCACCATGCTCGGCGTATGCACTTCGCTTGGTCTCGGGTGTGCATCCATTTTGACGGGCTCGGAACGCTTGGGCATTGGCGGCGACCCTTCGTCGGTTCAAGACAAAATCGTGGTCGTGCTCATCATCACCATCATCGCTACACTTTCCGTGCTCTCCGGCGTCGACACTGGCATCAAGGGCTTGTCCGTGATCACCTTCGCTATCGGCAACATTCTCTTGCTCGCTTTGATGTTCTTTGACAACACCTGGTACTTCCTGAACGTGCTCGTCCAGACCATTGGCCACTACATGCAATTCATCGTTCAAGTGGGCTTCGAGACGGATGCCTTCCAGCAGCTGGGCTACGAGCTCGATGCTTCCAAGGCCAACCTGCTCATGGGCTCCGACGGTGCTAGCAACCTCCTAAATCGCCTCGCAGAAAACAACAACAAAATGAAAAACACTCCAGTGGCGTTTTACGAAGAAAGCCCCGTTGAATTCATGGACTGGTGGACGATCTTTTACTGGGGCTGGTGGATCTCGTGGGCGCCTTTCGTGGGCCTCTTCATCGCCAAGATTTCCCGCGGCCGCACCATCCGCAACGTCATCGTTGGCGCCTTCGTCGTGCCTTGCGCTTTTGTGATGGTCTGGTTCAGCGTGTTTGGTGGCCTCGGCATCAAGATGCAGCGTGTGGCTGAGTTGGTGCTCGTTATGGACCCGGACAATTACGACTCTTCTTCCCCCGACTGCGACATGCTCGGCTATGCTGATGGGTTGCCCGTCTCCGAAGATGCTATCAAACTCGCCAAGAAGTCTGGCTACTACCCGCTCGCTTGTCGTTCGTATTCGGGGCACATGTAAGTATTTCTTGTCTTAATAAACTCATTTTCCGAAACACAAGCATAAATACTGAATACATCTCAATTTGTTCTTCTCTCTCCTTTCATTAGCTAATAATGCTGTTCTCCACTTCTTGTTTTTCTTTGCAGTTTCGACGTTTGTGAACCATACCATGGCTTCGTGAAGTTCTTGCAGTACTTGGTGCTCGTTGGCGTGTTCTTTTACTTCATCACCTCCTCCGACTCTGGGTCCTACGTCGACAACCTCATCTCCGCCAACGGTCACGCGAACCCACCTCCCATCCAAAAGATCTACTGGTGCTGGACCGAAGGCCTCACCGCGATTGCGCTCATCAACGCCGGTGGTGCTGGCTCTATCTCCGCCCTTCGTTCTCTCTCCATTGTCTCCGGCCTCCCGTACACGTTTGCCATTTGCTTCCTTTGCACTTCGATCTACCGCTGCGTGAAGATGGAATCGGGCGAGCTTGACATTGTGAACGCTTCCACGTGGACTACGAGCGTGTTCGATTTCACCAGCCTCTTTGACGAAGAAACTCACCTCAACAAGATTGCTCGCGTGAAGAGCCTCCTTCTCGGAGCTGCCATGCCATTCGTGGGCCTGAACACGGCTCTGATGAACCTTCACAACAAGCGCGTGTACGCATTTGTTGGCAGCGTGTGCCTCTCGGCGCTGTGGTACATCTGGTTCCTCCTCATCCTCACCGGCTACTCGGGCAACGCAGGCGACGGCCAAAAAGCTTCGGAATACTTCCAGTGGCTCAACGTGGCGAACTTGGGCTGGGTGTTTTACGTGTTTTACGCCACCATGGTCACTTGCGTCCGTATACCGAAGTCCGCATCAAGAAGAACATCTACGGCTCCACCCTCGAGGACTTCTTCACCACGCTCTGCATGCCGAACATGGTGATTTCTCAGCTCGCGTACGAGTCTGGTGGGCCGCAAGGGTCCGATGGGGCTCAAGGGATCCCAATTTAAGCACAGACATGCCATCATGCACTTTGCTTATTTCTGGACAGCAATCATGAGGCCGCCCGCGTACGAGTGTCTTCAATGTCCAAGAAAATATACGTCCACTTGCAGTAAACAAAAAAGACAACAAAAAAACGAATCCTATGAAGATGGTGAACTCTGGACTCCAGGCATCTACGCTGACCATTCGAGCTTATTGCAATAGCAATCGAGCGCACACGTCACGAAATCCATCAAAAAGAAGACAACAAAAATATTTGACTTGCCAGAGATGCGCCGCCTGTTTCTATCCATCCGTGTGTTGTCTAACTAGATATAATTCCACCTCCCATATCTACGAATACCAATACCAACACCAACGCCCCTACGAAGCGATACAAAAGTAGTTCGGTCTCTTTACTCTTAATTGCATTGGCGTCTAGTCTAGTCTAGTTAATACTCTCCCAAAAACAAAGAGAGGCAAGTACACAGCAGTCACAGAGGCACATAAAGAACGCACTTGAGCTGCATATGCGCTAGCAAATTCGCTCCAGAAGGCCAATTATGGCGTATTAGTTATTAGGGTTAATATTTATTTCTCTTGTTTCACCCGAAGGCCGAAGTGCGAATCCTTGATTCTCAAATTTATAAAGTAGAGTTCGGAGTAAGAAATCCCTAGAGAAGCAGTAGCATAACCACCAATCCCCTTCCCCTTAACGCCTCTGCACTAAAAATGGCACGTCAATTAGCTACGTGCAAAGAGGACGCGCTGAAGGGCTCCGCAGTCGGCGAGGTCCGGGCTAGTCACTTCTGCGAGGCTATCGTCCACAAAGAGCCCTTTCCACACGTAAGTGCTACCGAGGTGACCCACATTGCCATGTCGATCAGCGCTACCATTGCTTGCGGTCGTGTGAGTGTGCCTCGAGGTACTCGCAGCTTCAGCACCAGCAGCTGAGTCACTTCCTTTCGCCGGCTGTTCGTCGATTTGGCTCTCGCTCGACTTTTCAATTGTGCTGAACCCAGTAAGAACTCGTCCATAGTTTCCATTGAGGCCAACGTCACTTTGGCCTCGGAGCACTGAAAGAATGACGTCAGCTTTGTTGCGTCCGTGGCGCTGTTGTTTGCCGCCCACTGAAAACACGGGAGTACCTGGATGGCGCGTGGTTGACGCAAATGGTTGAAGTTAAGTATAGTATGCATTAGCTCTTTCCTCACTCCCTACTAGTACATCACAAGCGTAAATGGTGCACCCACCTTCGAGGCCAAAGTGTGTGAGCCACTTCTCAATGGCGGCAACATGGCTGTTGCGCGTGACCACACATACTGCAAAAGCTGGCCGTGCACTCAGCGGCAGTTGCTGTATCGCATGCGGCGTCTCTTTGTCTTGGTGATATGTGAGCGCAGACGCACCTGGTGAATTTGATAGGGGTAAATTGGAATTATGGTCACTCAGACAAATGGTCTTGGTCTTTGCATTTGCTCCGGCTGGCAACTCATCAAATTCAACAACTTTACCGTGAGTGCTCGATAGAAGCGATGCAGCATGGCGGCGTTGGGTGGCAACGAGGAACTGCAGGAGGTCAGGGTCGAAAGGTGGGTGGCGAGCTGGAATGGGCTCTGCTCCACTCTACGAAAGGAAAACAGATAGAAGGAAATATGCTGAAATTGGACAGTGAAGAAGTATGGAAGGAACGAAAGTAAAAGTGTGACTACAGTGGCAGCAATTTGCTTGTAGTATCTTTTCAATGCACCAATATCTAATACTCATGACAAAGAAAAAAAAAGGGTGGTTAATACTGCGATGACAATAACCTTGGTGCTGCAGAGGGTGCGGTCAAAATCCACAAATATAATATCGGGGGAAGTATCTTCAGCGACGGAGACCACGGCTTCTCCGCCTTGGCAACAGTGGAAACGGCATGCAACACAGGAATGGCCAAATCCACTGTGGTTTGTGCAGAAAACACAGCACGCATCATTCCAGCAGCGCAACACGTGTATAGAATGAAAGGCAAAAGAAGAAATGCGTGCGTTAGAATGAGAGAGAAAAACAGTAATGATGTTGATTATGGTAGTGAGAAGGGCGACGAGAAGTAAAAGAAACAAAAAATAATCGAAGAAAACATGATGCACTTCTATTCAAAAATTGGGTTAATCATTTGCACAACCACAACAATTCTCACTTGCTGTTGCCTTCGCACGCACAGCAGCGGCGTTGGTGTGGGCACCACGCAGAAGGTGGGCAAGCACTACTGCTAGTGCTGCTTTTGCCGTTTGAATCTCCTGGATAAATTTGATCGCATGAGCAAAGTAGGCAGTCTAGACGGCAAACTTTGTACGAAATCTAAGGCAAAGAAAAATATATTAATCATGCGAAGTACGGCAATGGCCGAACGAGCATTGCAGTGCAATACAGATGTACCCGATGAAGTAAAAGGGCATTGGTGGAGGCGTCGGCGGCGATGCTCGCATCGAAAACAAACACCTCGCGTGACGAAGACTTTCGAAAAAGTTCTGGTTCGCAATATGGTTCAACAAATAAAGCAATATAGAAGACAACACATGAGAAGGCACCATTCAAGTTACCACAGTAGCAGTGAGTAGAACATTGAGTAACGTCATGTACGGGGACTAGGCTACTGAACATAAATTTCTTGATTTGATTACTTTTGTGGAGGGGG
>Ga0307930_1001110_pt1 | contig 21619 bp, 10 predicted proteins | sample OrgLakmetageno46_FD_203161 | JGI IMG/M metagenome (GOLD analysis project Ga0307930, IMG submission 203161) | Saline water microbial communities from Organic Lake, Antarctica - #46 | ecosystem: Environmental > Aquatic > Non-marine Saline and Alkaline > Saline | place: Antarctica: Organic Lake...
GGCCGCCGTGGGAGTTTTCTCCTTAGGGGTGCTTAAGGCACACACTTGTTGAATTCCTTTGTGCTAGCCTTCTAATTCCGGCCCTTCGGGGCCTGTATCAAAAAATCTGCACCAATGACCAAAAAATGGATGTTGTTGACACGCTGAATTCTCACTTTCGCACAACATCATTCTATCATCACCTCGTGATTTTGCCACTTTGCCCCCACTACCCGAACTCGAAGCGCCTGTCCCTCGAGAGCACGGCACAAACTCATGAAGTTGTACGTTGCACTTCTATGGGCTTTCTTCCCCAAGGACGCCTTCTCGTCGTCGTGCTCTGTTGACGACTCGGCTAAAGTTGATTGTCAAATTGAGACTGGGCAATCAGATTGTGAAGCCGCCGGGTGAGATGAATAGTGCCAAGACGATTTCGAGGACCTGTAGATAACCGGCCATTAGTTGCCGCGTTCAGAACGTCTTTGAATATATTTGTATGGATAAAATCAAGCCGTTCTACCCTCACCTTCTCAGCTTCAAGCAAATATATCCCGGAATGACCGTAAGATCTTAGTTCCTGACCACTTCCTTCGCAGGTGCTGCTGGCTCGAGCACGACTCCGACGATCAGGGCAAGGTGCCGTGGTGCTTCCAGCCTGCTACCTCAACTTCAGGGTACTTGCTCTCCAAGGTAACCGAAAACAACGACGGCGGCATCAGTGGCGTGCTCACGGCCGTCTCACCCGCCACCACATCGCTCGGAGCTGACATTGTGACGCTGAACTTGACCATTACCTTCGACGGGGCTGACTCTTTGCGCGTGCTCATCACCGATGCTTCGGACGCTTCGCGCTGGCAAATTCCATCAACGATTGTGCCGACGGAGTCTTCTGCGGCCCGCAGCAGTGCCACCGCATCGAACTTAGCCCTCGAGTACACGACGAGCCCGTTTTCGTTCACGGTGCGGCGGCTATCCGACAACGCGGTCATTTTCGAGTCGTCTACATCGCTGATCTTCAAAGACCAGTATCTTGAATTCACGACAAGCTTGGATGCAAATGCCGGCCTCTTTGGTCTCGGAGAAGTCACGCGGTCGTCAGGCCTCAAGATTGCCCCAGGCACCACCACTACAATGTGGGCCCGGGACATGCCCGCTCTCGCCTTCGACACCAACCTCTACGGGTCCCACCCTTTCTACCTCGCGCTTGCCCCGAATGGCACTGCGCACGGCGCCTTTTTGCGGTCCTCGAACGGCATGGACGTGCTGTATTCCTCCAATGGCGATGCGCTCACCTTCAAAGTGATTGGCGGCGTGATCGACCTCTTTGTGTTCAACGGACCTTCGCCCAAGGCCGTGGCCGCGCAATACACGAGTTTGATTGGAAGGCCAGCCATGATGCCCTACTGGGCTTTGGGCTACCACCAGTGCCGCTACGGCTACACGCAGCTGCAAGACGTGATTGACGTTCGGAACAACTTCACCGCCTTCAACCTGCCGCTCGACACCCTGTGGATGGACATCGATTACATGACGGCGTGGAAAGACTGGACCTACGACCCCACCAACTTCCCCCAAGCTCAAGTCGCTGACTTTGTCAGTGACGTGCACGCTGGCGACCAGAAGTTTGTGGTGATTGTCGACCCGGGCATTCTGAACGTGGACCCGAGCTGGGACCTGGACTACCCCCCGTACACCGCCGGCATCGAAGCTGACGTGTTCGTGCGCGACGGCTTCACCAACGCCCCTTACGTGTCCCAAGTGTGGCCGGGCCCCACCCTTATGCCGGACTGGCTGCACCCCAACACCTCGGCGTACTGGAAGGCGTCAATCAGTGACTTTTGGGCCGATGCCCCCTTTGACGGCCTCTGGACGGACATGAACGAAGTCTCCAACTTTTGCAACGACGGTAAGTTTAGTTTGGCTCCTTAACTCATGATTGTATCATATGATCGTTGGAAGCCTGCCTCCAATCTCCTGGGTGCCTCCACCCCTTGACCCGCTCGCCCGCCTCTTGCTCTCGCAGGCGGCCAAGGCCAGGTGTGCACCAACAGCGACCCTGCGCAGTGCCCCACCGGTGTGCTTGCGACGCAAACCACCTGCTGCTTGTCCTGCGAGCTGGAAGACGCTAGCGACCCTTACGACTTCCCACCTTACGCCATCAACAACGACAACAGCCAACAGGCTTTGGGCCACAAGACGATGCCGGCTTCGGCCGTGCATTACCGGCCGGGGTACGAGAGCAGCAGCAGTGGCAACGACGACAACGACGGCTGGTCGCTGAAGGAGTACGACGTGCACAACATGTTTGGCTTGCTCGAGTCCAAACTGACCGCGGAAGCCCTGACCGAGCTGCGCGGCAAGCGGCCCTTTGTGCTATCACGGTCGACTTTCCCAACGAGCGGCGCGCACGTGGCTCACTGGACCGGCGACAATGCGGCCACTTGGGACGACATGAAGGCCTCGATCCCTACCGCAATGAACATGGGCCTGTACGGGATCCCCATGATCGGCAGCGACATTTGCGGCTTCAACGACGACACCACCGAAGAGCTGTGCGGGCGCTGGATGGCCCTGGGCGCTTTTTCGCCTTTCTCCCGGAACCACAACGCGCTCGGGGACATTCCGCAGGAGCCTTACCGGTGGGACAGCGTGGCTGACGTCAGCCGCCTGGCCCTCAACTTGCGGTACCGCCTCCTGCCTTACATGTACACGCTGTTTTACGGAGCCCACGCCGCGGGTAGCCTGGTGGCGCAACCGCTTTGGGCTGCTTTTCCGGAGGACGCCACTACCCACGACGTTGATGAGCAGTTCTTGCTGGGCGACAGCATTCTGATTTCGCCCGCCCTGTACGAAGGCCAAACCACGGTCGACGCGTACTTCCCCAACAGTGCCGACGGATCGGAGACTGCCGTGTGGTATTCCTTGAGCAACCGTGGCACGCAAGTGGTGTGCGAGGGAGGCGTGGGGACCTCAGCCTCGCTTGACACGCCCGTGTCTACCTTCAATGTGCACGTCAAGAGCGGCGTGGTGCTTCCGTTGCATGCAGCCAAGGACGCAAACGGCGACGCCCCTCTCACCACGGTCGCGGCGCGCGCTCTGCCTTATGACCTAATGGTGGTCTTGGACCCAGCCGCAGCGGCCACAAGTGCGGGCGCGACCGCGGCGGGCAGCCTCTTCTTGGACGACGGTGAGCAACCGGACTTGGACGCCAACCTTCGCATGGCCTACTCCGCGGTGTACACTACGAGTGGTGGGGGCTCAATGAAGGCCCTCGTGAAGGAAAGCAGCTATACTTCTGCGAAGGAGCTCGCGGTTGCCGCCGTGACGATCCTCGGAATGACGGCAGCGCCAGCGAGCGCGACGGTCTCTGTGGGCGGCGGCGCAGCGCAGGACGTTCCTGTGACGTGGAATGACGCAGACCAGACTGCCAAGTTGGACTTGTCGAGTGCCGGGCTAGCCATCAACCAAGATTTTGCCCTCACCTGGCTCTAGATGCACAAACAAGAAACCTTCGCTTTCAGCACGGAGCCTAAGGGCTTTTGGGCGTAAGCAATTGTCCTCAACAGCGAAATGCGAAATGGGAAGATTCCCAAACCAGGGACTCAACAAAGGCGCATGTGCGTATCAAATAGCCCGTGCCACAAGTGAAGTGCGGTGCTTTGATTCATGACGAAGTTACATGCGTATTAATTCACGTGATATGTGGCATGATAATAATGTGCGATTCAAAGAAGCCCGACTTGGAACCTTTTACCTTCACCTTCACCTGCTTCAATCTTAACCTTTAAGACCAAGACTTTGTAGACGCCGAATGGCAAATACCAGATAGATACAGATACAACCGGGATCGAGGATATTGGCATATACTAGATGCCACGATGGCACCCTTCCTGTTTAGTTTCTCGTTGCCCATACCTCAGTCCCCACTCGGCCCTCGGGACTCGGGAGGGGCTTAAAGGATTACATCCCGCACCACTATATCACTATGCCAATTAATTTTTGTATTTTGGCCCTTGGCCTGCAAGAAGTAGAGCAAGTTTCGCACTTGGAATAAGTTATAATTAAACACTAATTCAGGCAAGTATGGGCACTTGGGGGGGAAGCATGCATTTTGGAAGCTCGTTCTGTGTTGCAACTCAAGTGAAACGCCTTTGAACTCTGCAATAAAGGGATGCCGAACTAGCAAGTCTAGTAGCTAGTAGTCTCCATCTCCACCGGCGTCAAGGCGGTACTCTGAATTCGCGGGCTCGTCAGTACCAGGAAGGGCACTTCGACTGGCTGAAATGTGGCTCTGCATAGCAGACTTAATTGCAGTGCACTCCCCATCTGAAATCGACTGGGAAGTACATATAGGGCCAGCCACACTATTCGCAGTTTTGACGACTGCCTTGCCGCTGCTTGCACTACTAGTAATTAAGGCGCTGGCATTTTGACATACAGTGCTCGTATTCTCAGCAACTTGTGGCGATATCAGTGAACTCAAGACGCTGACAGGAGCTGCAGCTGCGCCGTTACTGTCATTGTGCATTTGGAGAAAGTCCGAAACGTGTATGGCAGAGTTGCTCCTCGGTACACTGCCGCTACTAGTGCTATTCGAGGTGTAGGCCGTCATACTCACTCCCGCACTCTCGTCTGACTCCGGCAAGGCCCCAATACCAGAACGGTTTGCTTGACTACCAAAATTGCGACTCTGGAGAAAGTCCTTGACGTTTACACCAGAATGGCTTCTGGGTGCTTCGTCTATTGAAGGGCAGGCAGCAGGAAGTGAAGCCGACGCATCATCATTTGGTTGAGATGGTCCAAAGGCCTCAGCGCTCGAGAACACGCGCAAAACGGCACACTTCAAATCGGCTCGAGCACCAGCGTCTAGAGTACCCAGTTTTGCCGCGAGTTGAGCCAATATTTCTTCTTCTGATAGCATAATTCCTTCATGACTTCTTCTCGCGGCACGATCTCCGCTGTGGGCCTTCAAAAAGTCCACAACGTGCATAGCGGACTTCTTTTTCTCCACAGCCTCCGGAGCGGCAGCTTGGCGCTTTCGTGCTTTCATGACCTTTGAAGTGTGCTCGATGAGTTCCTCCACAGTAGGCGCGCGAGATGCATTGCTCCGACCCTAGGTTGAGAGGTTCAAAATGCGCGGCATTTTCCCGTGAGAGACATCCAACTGCTGCAGTGGCACATACGTGATGGGTGTCCAAGGCAGAAGTGGTCTATGGGAAGTCAATTATATCAGAAGCCAAATCTAGAGGGCCAAATCCAGGCGCTCTTTCGATCGAAGATTAGGCTTAGCAAACAAATATTACAATATGATATTTAAAGCCCAACAGATAATATGGACTGCAAAGTCATATAATTTCGTGATACTAATAGTTGGGCTCTCCTACCTCTGAACGATCATAGTTGTACGTTTCATCCACCGAGTTCAAAGTGTCCATCGCGCCCAAAGCAACTACTTATACGGTAAGTGTGCAAGCAAGTTGTAAGTCAGACCATCGAATCATAACGTTATGAAGTGGGCCATCCATAAGCGGGTTCCACATGGTGGGGCTTAACACGTGGCTCTTAGTAGCACAAACTCAAGACAAATTCCTTACTTCTTCTGCCGCTATTGCCTTTGTATTTGGGGAGCAGCTGATACGTCTAGGGAAATCTAACAACAACTCGCTTGATAGCAATCTCTTCAGGTATTGATACGGTGATCGATGAAAACCTTAGGCCAAAAACTGGCGAGCTAGTCCACCTTAGCTAGCTACATACAGGATGGAGCTTGCTAATCTGAGAGATACGAGCTAGACCTGAGAAAGCAAGAGAGCTCTACTGTAAGCTACTGAGCAAGAGTGCTCTAACCACTGTAAGCTACTGTTGTTTAGCCAGGCAGCAGGTGCGCAGTAAAAAGGGTCTTAGATTTCCCACCTCCCGAAAATTGCCACTGTACTCTACTGTCAAGGGTATCGAAGTACAAACTGTAGATACCCTTGGTACTGTAGTGAAATGGAGTCACGCAATTGCTTGGGGATGGGCCACTCTTCTCCTGGATCGCCTGCGAAACTTCGTTGTCGTCCCCTCCTTTACGTGCGGAAGCTCATCTTTTGAGAAGCACTCCATGAGCACTAAGCACTAAGCACGGAGGAGCGCGCCACTTTATACCGCTATCATCACTTCCATGGCTCCATTGATTTCCACTTTAGAGGGAGGTGGGAGTGTTATGCTTCCTGCCCTCTACACACTTCCTATTTACGATTTTGACTTGCGCGCAACGCACGCGCGTACACTTCTGCCCGCAGCATTGGCTTCTGTGTCATTTGGGTTTGTATTAGTTCGAGTTCGAGTTGGCTCCATTGGCCATTCGGGCATGTGCATGTGCGCCTGATTAGCTTCCTAGATTTAATTCTCGCTTCTTTGCTTTTTATCTCTGCCTGATAGCCTTCTCAATCCAGCCCCTCGGGGCCTGTCTCAAGTGAGGTGCGTATTGCACTTCAGGTGTAACAAAGATACTACGGTCAAATGGCTCAAATTCCAATCCCAGATGCACCAATGGACCAATGGATGCGCCCTCTAATGCTAGCGCTACTTCTACCCTCTACTTCTGCTTCTGTACCCTGAACTTGCTGACAAACTACAAAACTAAAACGCAAGACAGAGCCATAAGATTGATTCGCTTCCGAGAAAGTGGTGAATGGTAAATCGTGCATCGTATCGCCCACGTCTTCATGTTCTGGTCTTCTTTTTCACACCGGGCACCTGGCACCTGGATCCTATAAGAAAACAAAACCCAGCTACAGTTCTCTGTATTCTACCACCCGGTATGTCCAGCTGAATCCACCAATCACCAATATAGAGATTTTTTTTGCTCTTCTTAATGGCCTTTTGCACTCTGAATGCACAAATTGATCCAATTCAATTCCTTCTTGCACGTGACCTCGCAAATAAGGAGAGATGCACGAAATCCATATCAAGCACTTTAGATCGGCAGGTGCTTCCTGGGCCTTTTAAGTCTAGCTCGACATCAGACGCCATTAAAACGTGTAAAAATCGCATACAAGAAGTTGGGCGCACTCTTTCTGAATTATTGCCACCACCGAGCTCGCACAGAACTATCGATTTTTACTGGTATTGGGGAGCCATAGCAATTTCGATCACATTCTGCTGTCTAGCTGCGCGATCTACCGGCTTACCTGACTTATTTGCCTGAAAGGTTACGCAGGCGGCGGATGAAAGATAAAGTACCTCAATTATCAAAGTCCAGTTCGTGAGATAGATGAGCCAAAGGGCTGATAGACTCGATGCAATGCTCCAAAACATTATCGCTGCCATAGTAACCGCTAGGCCAAAGCGAATTAAGACGTACGTTGAATCGGCTATTCCTAAGATAACACAATAATATGAGCATCTCGTGCGTATTAAAATCAAACAGTTTTCTCGTAAGTTCAAACCTGAAAAATGGCAACTCTGAAAGAAGGAGACCCAATCGTGGGTCGTAGGCTTGAAATGCGTCCACTGCATTTCGTAGGCCAGAGCCCCACAGTAGCCAGCTGATTCAAAAGCAACCATCGTGTCCCGGCGCTGCAACTCTTGATTGGGAAAGGCGCGAGGGACAATATATGCCCGGAGAAAGAGCACAAAAGCGTGAAAGCCTACAACGACTAGCGGAATTACGACCAAAATGATTATGGCGACGAGCACAGAAGTTTTGCCCATTGTAGCCCCAGCCCAGTTGAGTGAGGAGTACACATAATTGCATTCGTCTGCTTTGTAGTCGTCTCCAGCCTCTTGGCAACCAAATTGAGATGGGCTGTCATCGTCTTCGGAGCAAGCACAGGGGCGGTCTAGTTCAGATACATGGAAAATGACAGTCCATAAGATAAAAAGTAGAGCAAATGCTAAAAAGTAAATGGCATGTAAAAGCCGGAAGCTTTGTCGGCTTAGGATCAAATCAATCAGCATGACACCGAAGTTCGCGCCGTGCGTGAGGCACTCCAACACTCTCACGGAGCCACCGTCGTACACAAGCCCCCAGTATAAGGCAAAAACAAGGAATGTCCCTGGCACTGAGATAGCCCTGTAGGATTGGCACACTTATTAGGGTGAGGATGCAATCATACTAGGACTATTGAAGGTATGAATAAAAATCATACCTCGTGATGGAACAAAAATTGACCAATTGAATAATTTGAGGTGTTTCAGAGCGGCCATTAAATGCTACGCTAGGCATCTCTGGAGCATGCCTTCGCTCGTCGAGCATTGGTTTAGTTTGAGCACTCGAGAGGTCTTCGCACTTAAAGCAGTAACTACCCGGAGTAAAAATAGGGACTCGTGAGGCCTAGCTACGTAACAAGAGCTATATTCTTCTACAGATAGTATGCCCTTATAATAAGAGCGAGCTGTAGCTCTCTAAACAATTTCTTCTGCTAATGTAGAGCTCTTTACTCAATCATCAATTGTTTTTTGAAAGAGCACCTCGTAGGGTTGCGGAAAATGATTTTCTGTAAGACGTAGGTAAGGACTAAGCTTAACAGCCTTCACAGCCTAATCATAGTAAACCTACTACTGTAGCTAGCTGAAGAAAGAGTGAAAGAGCGTTATTAGCTAATAATCTCGTTGTCTATAGATAGCTAGCTAGGGTCTATAGCTATTCTGTAATTCTCCTGTTCTCCTTTTGTGCTCTTGTGTACTGTGTACCACAGGACTGTACTGTGTAACTGTGTAGTACTGTATCGTACTTACGTGAGCTTACGCTACGGCGCTACGGCTACGCACGCGGTACACGGTGCTCCTGTTGTGCTCTTGTGTACTGTGTACCACAGTACTGTACTGTGTATAGTCCCTACAATAAAACATCTGACGTATTTTCTCCAGAATATTAGGCAAATACGTCGCGACGTATCGACTTTTCTGCTGACGTATTGATTGACGTATTTGGGTCAAATATTTGACGTATTTTTGTAAGGCCTAACTGTGTAGTACTGTATCGTACTTACTACGGCTACGCATTACGCGGTACACGGTGCTTCTGTGCTTCTGGTCTAGGGTGCCAAGTGCCAAGCTTGCCTGTCAGAGTTGAGAGCACTAGCATTGGATGAGCTGGAAAAAGTGCACATAGTTTGTATGATGTCAGTGGGAACCAAACTCTGCTTAATATTCAATGCTTGAATGCACCTCCGAATCCCAGTATATAGGTCAGAAAGAAGCATCATTGCTCTTCACGGCCTGCTGCATAGGTTTTGAGGTCTCTACGTTGTCGTTTTCCTACATTTTAGAGACAGTCTACACAATATCGTCTGCTCTCAAGCCTAAGAAGGAATAGTAAAGACAAGAAGTGAGTATATCTCACGCAAACGCACATGCAGTTTGCCAGCTTTGACCTATCTGGGCTACTACAAGACGACTGCCTGATTGCGACCCTCTTTCAATCTCTGCTTCGACTCGACCCTGATGGAGTTATCCTACACGGAGTTACTTTGGTCTTTGTCAAGCACGCGCATGCCAGCCCCCTGTACAGTGATGTGGCCTCCCGGTTGCGTACATCCGTCCTGAATCCGCGATGGGATCATGAGTGGGGCGTAGAAACCTTTGATATCTTAATGTTACGGTGGGAGTTATTGCCTCTCGATTTAACATCGCAACCGGCTACAGTATCATCTCTAATGTTACCAGCAGAAGTTGCACGAACCTTATCCGAACACCATCCGTCGCTTGGTTTCTTTTCTCCGTTCCAAGGCTCAGAAAACGATCTCGGGCTGCTGTGGGCTTTAACCCGTGCCGATAACCATGGGACCCTCCTCACCATAGGGACGGCAAGCTTCGACATCGGTGACGACTTTTTTGAAGAACAGTTGCGTGCTTCGCTCTCATATTTGGCTTCTATGGCCGACACTGCTGGCGCTGAAGCTTTGTTCTTGGGTTGTACGGGATCTTACCACAGAAACAATTTTGTCCAAGCACTTGGTTGGTCGACATCAGGCGGCTCGAAGGCTGGCTCAAACGAAGCGTGTGCGTATTGGCGGCCCCGTAGGCTTCGCCTCAACAGTTCCGAAGGATTGTCATTGAGATGTTCTCGTACTCGCAGCAGTTCTGCCACTCCCACCAAGGAGCCCTGTCAAGTCAAGGGCCTTTTGGTGCAATTTACACTCGCGACCCACACAAGCAGCGGCGTTGACATTGCCGGCAGCAGTCGACAAACAACGATGGTGTCACCTGTTCCAGGGCAGTCTTCAGGGGGAAGTGGGGACAGGGATTTTGCGATATCGCCTCCCAGTTCCACTGCACCATCTGGGAGTGGGCTCTTAACACCAGCTCAGGAGCTGGCCCGCACGCCACTCCAGCCGGGTGCGTTCTCAGCCATTACTCCCGACCCCGCACTTTATGGCTGGGGAAATAGCAGTGGTGATGGCATTACCCACAGCCATAATCCGAGTGCACATTTGGAAGGCTCTCGCTCACCGCCACCGTTGAGGCAGCGAATCAAACGAAAACGCGGGCCGAACCGCGAGAACTCGGCTGCAGACGAGGAGACAAGTGCGCTCAGTGCTCCATTGGCAGACTCGTCGCGCTCATGTCGCATTGTGAGGCCGCGCCCCAACCCAGCACCTGATGACTCATTCACAGAGAGCAAAACTGGCGCAATGCCAACGCATGGATTATTCGTAGGTATGGGCCGTGACTTGGCGCACAGAGGAGGTACTGACGATTCGGATGACGAAGATGATGACGACGAAGCAGATGCAGACCACGAGTGGCACACCTGTAGATCTCTGCCATCTACAAGTCAGCAGCCAGGTCTTGCGCGATTGCCGTACCGCCTCACTGCCTTTGCAGAAGAACCAGGAGGAGGTCGTAACTGTGGCCAGGAGTTTGCTCCCGGAGCATCGCTTTCGCCTCCACCACTTCCTCGCGCCAGCAATCCCCAGGCAACGAGCTTACATAGCAGCACAGCAGCTGCGGCTGCTCTAGCAGCGGCGACTGTGGCATCAGCGATATCTCTTGCATCACCGATCGCCTCTCAAAGACAGACAAACAAGAGTGGAGCCGAGTAAACACGAGCCGATGATGCATGGTACCATGCTTGCGTCTTTGTGCGAAGTCATTCAGTTCCCTAATCCAAAGAGATTCGGAATTCTTTTTGATAAGCCCGATATGCTAGTTATCATCCAAGCCAGAAGGCAGGTAGCGCGTAGCGCGCATTACATAAAATTCGCTTTTCTTCGTTTGACGCAGCTGTGGCAATCGGCAGTGAGGTTATGAGGCAGACTGGCTCCGAAGGGCCGGAATTAGAAGGCCAGCAGGTAGAGATGAAAAGCAAAGCAGCGCAAACGAAACCTAAGAAGCTAATCAGGCGCACATGCCCGGGCGGCCATGGAAGTGATGGTAGCGGTCCAAAGTGGCACGCCCCTCCGTGCTCGTGCTCGGACTCTGAGACTGAGAGTGCAGCTCAAAAGAAGAGTTTCCGCCCGCAGAGGAGGGGATATAGTTTCCCTATTCTCTTGGCGAGGAAAGTTGAAACATCGTTCCTGGTTATTTCTAGTGAATTCCCCTCCAAAAAAAAACAGACACATGCGTAGTAGAGACAGAGGCACAAATAGAATAGGTATAGGTATAGGTATAGGTATAAAGACTTAATTCAGATGAACATTGAATTGCGCAAAAGGACACTTAGCCCAGTCAGACTTGTTCTGGAGGATTTATCAAAACGCAACTTTCTGCTGTTTGTTGTTGTTTCTTTGCAATTGGGGAATATAATCTAATATAATATAATCCCTGGGGGATTCAGAAATGTTACAACAGACGTGCTGCTCTGCGACGAGAGCTCCAAAGTACTCTAAGCTGCTAGTAGGAGGCATTACATCCTCCTTTGTGCAGTCTATGCTTAGTAATCCGCAGTACTGTAGGTGTAAGGGTTTCGAGTTTCGATCGAGGAGAATGGCAAGTTACAGGGTGTATTATTACCTTCAGTACCGGCGGGTGTTCTGAGTTCTGTGTTCTGGGTTCTGGGAGTACTGGGAGGGAACTGGAAACTGGATACTTCGTCGTCTGAACTTTTTGGAGGTTGGTGTGCGCTTTGACGTCGTGGTGCCATCCTGCCTGCTGCTTCGACTTGCAGTGAAACAACAAGATGGGCAACGAAGTATGCAGTCTATTATATATTTTCAATTTCATTCTATCCGTGTAAAATATGTGCCTAGCGTGCTCTAATGCGTAGAGTATTGGACAGAGGCCGCCCCTACACTCCTTATACAGTTCCGCTACTCATCGTCCCCTCCATTTCCTTGTCTGTGTTCGGATATTGGTGTTGTTTTTCTTTTCAGGCCTCATCGTCGTCGTACCCAGGAGAAGTGAGTTTAAATCTGCTCTTCAGGCATATCATTAATTCGCGCCTTCTCCGGTTTTCGTTTATTACCCTTCTCTCATTTTTCTTCTTGTACTCATGACTTTCCCGTTGACAGGGGCGTCACAGAGGCTCGCCAGCAGCAGCTCCTGTAGCTGCGCCCCAGCCTCAAGAACCGGTACGAGCAACAACTTAGAACATGGAAGTTGCCTAGTTATGTATATTTTTATACGATCTTTGTGTCTAATCTCTGGAGTGGTCCTATGTTTGCTACGAGGAACCGTTTCCGTATATCATGTCTAGTGTGCGTTGGTATCCAGAACAATACAGCACTCAAATGTTAAACGACATTGTCACTAATCTTGGCCCGCTTGTCCATTTTCTCTGCAATGGAGTAGGCGCGCCAGCCCGCAGCAGTACCTCCCGGCGCTTACGCGGTGCCTGGCAATCCCTCGCGGCGACAAAACCAGCAGTTTTACGTCACAGTGCCGAGAGGGGTCAGACCTGGCCACGAATTCCCCGTGCTCGCAGGTGAGAGAAATCCAAGTTAGAGCTTAGTTTTGGAAAATTTTGTGCATGAACTAGGACTTTGTTCTTGTTTGTTTTTTACAACGACTGCCTGCTTGTCTCCCCCTCTCCCTTTTTGATGTTTTTTTTTTTAAATGTATGAACTTCACTGGGGGCACTGAAATTGGATAGGTGGACATCAGCTGATGGTGCGTTGTCCGGCAGGCGTGCGCACGGGTGATCGCATTGTGGTTTCTGCCCCCAACCGCCGCGGCACCGAGGCTTACATGGCTACGGTGCCTGCGGGCATCGCGTCGGGCGACCAATTCCCCGTGCTGGTGAACAACCAGCAGATGATGGTCACCTGCCCCGCGGGAGTAGGCCCCGGCATGCAAGTGCGCATCATGGTGCCGTCCCAGCCGCAGCGCCAGGCGCCCCAGCCTTCGTCGAGCCCTTTTGGCGACACCATGTACGAAGTGGTGGTGCCTCAGGGCGTGCGCCCGGGCCAGCCTTTTGCGCTCATTGCCAACGGGCAGCGCGTCATGGTCACCTGCCCGCAGCGTGCTGCTCCCGGCCAAAAGATTCAATTTCGGCTCCCCATTCAAATGTCCAACGAAGAAATCCAATCCATCAAGCTCTCGTATGAAAAGGACGGCTGGTCGCGTTGCCTCACTACGGACCTCGAGTTCGTTTGGTTCCGCAACGAAAAGACCGAAAAACCTGGCGAGGAATCAACAACCCCCGCGGCGTCGGAGGGCAAGCTGACGCGCGACAAAGTGGACAAGCTGGCGTTCGTGCGGCAGTTTACTCCTGACCCGAGTGCTTCGCTCGGAAAGACCATCAAACTCGTGCCCGCTGACGAAGCCAAAATGACGACTCTGGTGAATGGGCGTTCGCTGGCCCAGGACCTGGCTCGCCACGTCACGGCGCCTTTCCAAACCAAGGAAGCTTGGTTCCGTGGCCAAATCAGCCAGCTCCAGATCCCTTGGGAAGAGGGCCACATTCGCGTCAACGTGCGGCGCACCAACTTGCTGGTGGACGCCATGGAAGCGCTGGAGTCGGTGAAGAAAGAAGACTTGAGGAAGACCTTCCGGTTCGAGTTTCAGGGCGAGCCCGGCATCGATGCGGGGGGCGTGGCGCGCGAATGGTTTCAGCTAGTCTCAGAGCAGCTCTTCAACCCCGACGTGGCGCTCTTTTCGTACTCGGCCATCAATCAAATGTGCATGCAAATCAACCCGATGAGCGGCTTCTGCAACGAAGAGCACTTGCGGTACTTCCATTTCTGCGGCCGGCTGTTCGGGAAAGCGCTCTTTGACCGTCAGATTGTGAACGCGCACTTCGTGTCAAATCTCTACAAGCACATCTTGGGCTGGCCCGTGACCACGGAGGACTTGGAGTCACTCGACAGCGATGTGCACCAAAACCTGCTGAAGCTCCTCACCATGGACGACGTGAGCATCATCGACCTCGACTTCACGGCCAGCATCAACGTGCTGGGTGAACACAAAGAAGAAGACCTCAAGCCGGACGGCGCGAACTGCGCGGTGACCAACGACAACCTTGAGGAGTACCTGGGCTTGCAGTGCCAATACCGCTTGATGAACCGGGTATCCGAGCAGACGAAGCACTTGCTTCAGGGGTTTTACGACGTGATCGACGAGCCGCTTTTGTCGGTGTTTGACTTCCAGGAGCTCGAGCTGCTGCTCTGCGGTTTGCCCGACATCGACGTGCGCGACTGGCGCTCCAACTCAGAGTACGCAGGCGAGTACGAAAAGAAAGGGGCAGCGCACAAAAACGTGAAAATGTTTTGGGAAGTGGTGGAAGAGGAGTTCAGCGTGGAGCAGCGCGCGCGTCTGTTGCAGTTTACCACCGGCACCTCGGGAGTACCAGCGGCTGGCTTCGCGATGCTTCAAGGCAACGACGGGAACATTCGGAAGTTTACCGTCAACTCAATCACGAAGCAGGCGAGCATTTTCCCGCGGGCTCACACTTGCTTCAACCGCATTGACTTGCCTCTGTACGAAAACAAAAAAGAGCTGAAGAAGTACCTCACTCTCGCAGTCTCAATGGAGTGCACTGGGTTCGACATTGATTAAGAGCACGCGGGCTGGTTTGTTTTTCAGGAGAGAGGAGGGAAGTCCAGAACCCCAATATACATAAGAACTCCCCCCCTGGGACCGGCGACTCCTTCCTTCCCCCTGGGACCGGCGACTCCATCCTTAGAAGATTAACGATTAGCGATAATAGATGAACCCGGACATAAGTACGAGACTACGACACAAGACAACTGAAGATGAACATGCAAAACTCTGCACCAATCAGCACATCCCGCTTCTTTATAAAACACGGCGTGAAGATTTTCAGAGCATCAAAGATGGCTGCAGGAGACAAGACAGTCGATAGCAGTAGTTTTGTGGTGGTCGCTACCATGAATTCGGCTGTCATCTTTTGTGCAGTCACCGCCGTTTTCATTGTCCTCAACATTCTCTATCGGAAGCTGCGGTCAGGTGTCAAGCCGTGGTTTGCTTGCGCTCTCGACGCGTTGCTCGCTGTGCCTCATGCTCTCGGCCTCGGCCTCTTTGCGTCCACCCCCGACATTGTTGGCGCTACGCAAAGTGCTATGAAAGCAACAGGACTCACTGACTTTGGTGGCAACGGTAGCCTCTTCATTGAGCTCTATGAAACTACACGGCGTGTCGGCCTACGGAAGTGCAAAGCGCGCCTATCGCCATCTGGCTTCGTAATCCACAAGCGTACCCTCCAAAAGCGGATGGAGACCCGCTTGAAGCTAGTGGACTTCATGGCGCGTCACCCTACTGTCGCAGCAACAAAATTTTCAAGGTCGCCAATCTTCGTGATAGGATTTCCTCGCACGGGAACAACATTCTTGCATGAAGTGCTAGGCTTGCATGCCGAAGTCCGGATGCACCGCTCGTGGGAGCAGATAGCCCCAGTGCCCACCACCGACGACGAAACACCGGAGGCGTTGCGAGCAGATCGTTTGCTGAGGCACGCACGGCATCGTCGTGAGTTTGACACCACCGTGAGCTTGGCTGGCCCCCACATTCAAGCCATTCACAGGGTTGAGTACGACGCCTCAGAAGAGTGCACCACTCCCTGCGGAGTTGAGCTGCCCTGGAACCCGCCAAACCTTACGCTCATGGCATGTGCTGCAGACGAGGTACATCGTACAAATTCTAGAATATATGATTCGGATGGAAGTTCTCAGCATGCGAATGTCTCCTTGCATCGTTAAAGTCTTCATCTTCAATTTCCTTATTTTGCCAACCACGGTCGCTCGAGGTTATGCTGCTCCTTCATGCTATTTTTGATGGTCTTTCTTTTAATCCTAACTCCTGTTTGAATTGCTACTTGGTAATGCCGTTCATTTGCAAGCGCGGTTTCTCTGGTCCTAGGTACTTCCACTTGGGGCAGGTCAAGCCTTTTCGTTCTATCGCCGCTTTTTGCAGCTGCTGTCGTGGCAATGCCCCGACGATGGCACTCCAACCACGTGGATGCTCAAATGCCCGTTCCACTTGCCGTACCTCGAAGACTTGCATGCAGAGTTCCCAACTTCCACCGTGGTGTGGACCCACCGCCACCCTGTGGAGTGCGTGGGGTCGTGCTGCTCCCTCTTTGAAGCGATTTTGCTCCTCACCGTGGACTCCTGGACTCTCGACCGAAAAGCACTCGGCGCTCAAGTGCTCAACTACATCCGAATCTGCCTCTCGCGCGCCCTGAAGTCGATTGCCAAATTAGAGAAGACGCTCACTGTGGTACACGTGAAGTACACCGAGACGACGGGGCACACCCTCGAGGCGTGCGAAAAAGTGTGTGCTGCGACTGGTCTTCCTTTTACTTCAGAGTACCAGGCTCGGGTCAAGGCGTACTTGGAAGAGTCAAACGCAAAACGCACTGCAATGGCGTCAAAAGGCAAAGAAGGTGGGGCGAAGAAGTTGCACGCTTACTCCCTGGAAGATTTTGGTCTGAATGAAGAAGACGTGGCGAAGGAATTCAAAACCTACATCGAAAAATACTGCTAGCTTTTCGCTTCTTCTCTTTCCCTCGTCTCAGAAGTGCACGTCACTTTTGATATTTGCCTTCTTATTTATGCCTCTTGTGCTGTTTTGGCTTGTACCAAACAAGTCTATTTCCAACTTCAGTCCATCTGGAATAGGATAGGGATACAATCCTGTTGTTCGTGCGTATGTGGAATTTCTAAGTCGTAAATATTGCCTTAAAAAATTACAAAACGGAAACACAGATACAGATATCAGGTATCTTTATATCTCCCCCCCAAAACAGTTGCGATTAAAGGGTCCATCGTAATTTCATTCCATCCGTACTCACAAAAGCTTCAATGGGCTTTTATTCGCTGAAAGTGCTCTGCATTTACCTTATCATTTCGTTTTAGCGTTCCGAAGCGTTCCAGTTCCAGTTTCAGAGTCTAGGGTCTACGTGGTGCGTTTGATGTGCCTGCAGTTTAGCATTGAAGGGGAAAAGTTCGAAAAGCCAGAGCTCGCGTTAGCATCTCACGTGCGTATAGGGTTCTACTTAATTAAATTAGTATGGGCTATTTTTATCTCAGGGGTCATCTCCGAGTTCCAACTTCGCCTCGCTTTCCGATTGAACGCGCCAAGTATATGTCGACAGTGGCTTCGTATCTTTGTACTCCTGAGCCCTGTGTTTTCACGGACTAGGACCATCAACTGTAATCTTCCGAGGTTTAATTCCCTTCCGTGATTTGGACTTCGGCACGATGGCACGCTTCAGCGGCTGTCCCGTAATGTGTGCCAAGACCTCAGGCGGAAGCTCGCCCAAAAGTGTGTCCAACGAAGAAGACGAAGAAGAAGGCTGCTGCGACGTGATCTCAGTGGTAGGCACAGCGGCCGTAGCAGTACTCGCTGCTAACGCGTTAGAGTATGAAGCACCTCCACGCGCTTCGTAGTATTTTGATATGCACCAGCCCAGTAGGCCCTCGTGCGGTTGCACTAGCTGTGTGGCCTCTTTAGAGACTTGTGGATGGGGCGCCATCAAACGCGCGCTGCTGCCAGAGGGCGGTGGCTTTTTCTTCTTCACTTCGGCTGCAGTCGTATGCGAGGACGACGATGGTGGAGCCACGGGTTTTGCTTTGCTATCAGTCTTGCTTCTTTTCGGCTGAGGTGCACTATGATCTTCCGAAAATCCCACGTACATGCCCGATTTTAAGCAATCAGCGCAGAGAATCAATTCGCCTTTATCGTCGAGTAACATCTGGAACACATGACAACATTGTAAGAAAGCTGACAGGTGGGAAGTATGCACTCCCTAGAGGAATAAACATAGTACCATTGAACACTCCCTTGAGGAATAAACATAGTACCATTGAAGCGAATTCGGGAATCTTGAGCGTCTCGGAAGCGACCCTTGAGTTGCACGCCGGGCAATTGTGGTGCCGAAGCGCCCTGTTGTTGAAGCACACGAAGAAGATACGAGGGGGTCCTGAGTAAGGTATACTAGTAGCGACGATAACAACTAAGTCGTCAACGCCCAATTAATCTTGCAACGTATATGCCGTAGTTCAATCGTCCTACCGCGGGCGCTTTGGCTGGTCGCTTGGCTTGAATCGGCTCATCTGTCAATGAACAAAGCTTTTGCGATAAACCAGCGAGACAGCCAGGTCTACTCGAGGGAATTATCCTCAGTGCTGTGTCGATGACTGCGAACAGCAAACGTCTGAGTTATTTTAGCCAAGCTTTTTCCGTGAGAGTAAAAGCAGCCTACTTGATGAGGGCCTTCACTAGAACAGGTCTGAGCCCAATTAAGCTTCAAGAGTAATATGATGGAGGAGGAATGAAATCCCACTGAGTAGCAAGATCCCCGTTCAATCAAAACCTACGAAATAAAAGGCAGAAGATTGGTAACAGGAAGACAAGCGTTTGTGCAAATAAGCGTGGCGCTTCTAGGTTTCAGTCGTGAGTCTGTAGCAGCTAGATAGACTGTAAGGGCAGTAGAGCTGCTCCCGTGCTCTGATAGGTACGAAAGTGTGAACTGGTGCAGACGACAGACGACGACAGTACTAGTTTCTGGCTTCTGCTGAATTTCGGGTCAAAAACGCGAGAACTCAAAACACTTCCAAGCTATTACTTTTAACAAAAAGCTACACCACGAAGGTACAATTTTACAAAACCCTACGGGTGACACCCTAGGAAAGCAGAGAGAGCAGAGTATTGGAGCTGAGTTTTAGTAAACACCAGTAGCTTCAATGCTTCATACAATAGCCACAGCACCTGAAGTGCTAGCTTCCAAGCTGAAGTAGCGTAAAGCTCGAAACATTCTTCAGGCTAAACAGCTGTAATGGTTGCTCAGGCTACAAAAGATATCATAGATTATAATAGACCGAGTGAGATAATCCTCCTACCGTAGATATTTTTTTAACTTGAAACTCAGTTGTATTGCCCGTCTCTGAAGAAGGCTTCCAAGGCGGTATGAGCTGCTCTTGCTGCCAATTGAGTTTCAATTGGCCATCGTTTAATAAGTGCGAGGAAGTCCTGTCTACTACTCATCAAGGTAGCCGAAATTCTAGTGCAAAGTCTCCAGCCGTACTGCGCGGCTTAGCCTTCGGCAGTGTTATGCTGGCTTCGTCAGCTATGAACAACCTATTTGTAACCTACCATCTGGATTTCTTTCTCACCGTGGTTCATTTATCACCCTTCTGGTTTTATTTCGGGCACTCTGTATTCATGGTTTGGAATGCTGTGAATGATTTAATATTCGGATGGTTGTCAGACAATTTATTTCCGAAGAGCTTGCGGCGAAGCCGGCTACCTGCTATTCGATATTGTGGCGGGCTCTGGGCTCTTATATTTTTCTTCGTGTGGTTCCCTTGGGGAGGCCCTCAGGCCTCGCCTTTGCTCGCGGGGCTCAATTGGATGGCGAACCTCTGCCTCTATGACTCAATGCTCACCCTTGTGGAAGTGAACCATTCGGCTTTGCTAGCCGAAGTGACTACCGATAGCCGTGAACGAGCTCAGTTGAACTCCTTTTCCTCAGTGTGTGCTGCGCTAGGGTCTCTGACGAGCTTAGCTGGCCACTTGTTTTGGTTCAAACGCGGCGGTGACATGGCCCCGTTCAGAACTTTCGCTGCGTTCGTAGCTTTTGGTTCATTTGGATGCTTTCAATTTGCAGCATTTTACTTGCAGTCATTCAACGCGGGCAAAGCTCACGGTGGAGGCAAGTACCAATCGAGCATCGAGGATAAGCTTGGGCCGCCACTACGAGTTGATGTCACTGTGCCAAGCCACATGGCCAGAGGCAATAATCGAAGCGTCCGCAATGGGTCGGGCACTACAACAGACAAAATCGTGGCTGTCCCTTTGCAGATAGAGAGTGACCAACATAAAAGCTCACCCGTCAATGAAAAGCGACGTTTCTTAGATTTCATCCGGGCATTGTGGCAGCAAACGAATTTTGTGGTCTTCGCAGGCGTAGCTGCTATTCAAACTTTCGACTGTGCGCTGGGCAAGAATTTCTTCGTGTTCTTTCTTGACTGCTTGGTGGGCAACGCTCTGTCACCGCAGGCTCATGGCGTGATTCTCACTGCGTCTTTTCTCTTGCCTTGGCTTTCTGCTGCTGCCCTATCGCGAGTGCTCGAGCGCACCAACGCCACGCTTGCGGGCTTGCTCCGTGCTGTCTGGCTCACAAGGCTCGCCTTTTTGATGTTTTGCATAGTGCTGCTCGCCACGGCATCTTTCAACGACGGAGGCTCAGCCACCTTATGGCGCTCTGACAGATCGAGGCGAATAGCGGCAGTAGTCGTGCTTTTGAATCGAGTGATGAGCGAGACTGTTTGCCGCTTGATGCCCTTGGTGGAGAGCGATCTCATTGACGAGCATCGTTACCTAAGTCATCCAGCTACTACAGCGGAACAAGACAACAAAGGCATTCCGCTTTCATTGAGCGATTCTTCGGCCAGCAGCAGAGCAGCTTCCCTCGTTGGCACTGCCCACTTCCTGTCCAAGCCCTCAGTCTCGCTTGGCCCCATGGTCGGCTACTCGTTGCTTTCCCGGGCTGCCCCTCACCTTCACTTCTTCGCACAAAACGCGAAACCTTCTAGAGACGACTTAGGTGCAGCTATTTTGCCCGTGCAAGAGGGCATGGCACCGGGCGTTATAGATAGCGCATTCGACGGCCTAGGATCTGGCAGTGCGATGACAGCAGCGCAGCAGCAGGCAGTGGAGTGGGTGGTGTTGGTGGTGCCCTTCGCGTGCGTTGTCCTTCAGCTCGCTCTCTGGCAGCGCTTCTATCTACGAGGAAAGTACCTTGCCTCAGTAAAACGCTTCCTGCTTGTTATGCAGGATAGGAGTTATGTTTGATAGGAGCGGGCAGGGGTATATAGAATCCCGTGTTTGGTGTATTAGGTTATTGCTTATTGCTGCGTCGGTTAGACTGTTAGTACTTAGAATGCCGTAGTACTAAGTAAGTAAGTATGTCTGATGTCTAAGATTACGGCCAAGGCAAAGCAATTCCCTATTCCCTTTACTTTCGCTCCTTCTCCTAATCCATTCCCATTACTATACCGCCTGTGGAGTGAATGCCCGCACCTGCGCACGTGAGATTTCGGGCTAGTATCCTGAGAGCACACCCCAGTGGAGCTTAAATCAATTTAGTGCTCTAAATAGCCAGCACTAAATTCCACCACCAAGACGCGGCCGACCCAGGAAGCCCCGGGGGCCTAAATTTAGCGTTAAATTTAACGCTAAATTTAACGTTAAATTTAGCCAATTTAAGCCCACTAAATCGGCACTAAATTCCACCACCAAGACGCGGCCG
>Ga0307930_1001114_pt1 | contig 21564 bp, 32 predicted proteins | sample OrgLakmetageno46_FD_203161 | JGI IMG/M metagenome (GOLD analysis project Ga0307930, IMG submission 203161) | Saline water microbial communities from Organic Lake, Antarctica - #46 | ecosystem: Environmental > Aquatic > Non-marine Saline and Alkaline > Saline | place: Antarctica: Organic Lake...
AAGCGGTACTTAGGGAGTATAATCTAATCTAATTTAATCTAAATAAGCTAGTAATAAAGGAGCTTATACTTCGAAAGAGGGGCTCATCAGGCACACATGTCCATCGCATTCCCCGAGATGAATGTCTACTGCTTGAGCGGTTTGGTGCAGATTTGCACAAATTTGTACTGAGCTAGAGCCTATACTAGCACATGGTTCGCGGCACTGAAGATTGGCTTGATCTTCCTCCCTGTACAGGATCTTTGGTGAAATCCACGAGAACCAACAAACATTTTTCATGCAAATGGCAGTGAGAGAGCGGAAAGGCACCATGAGCGCCCCTGCTGACCTAGCTACCAACTTAAAGCTTAAACCGTCGTGCTCTGGATCCTTATTGAAACGCACGCAATCCTCCGTGGCGGAGCAGTGGCATAGTAGGCATGTTGAGTTGCGTGGCGTATACTTGTGTTCTTTCAAAGATCGGACAATGGCGAAGGGGAAGGGTGCCAAAAGTCCTACCAGTGTGATCGACATACGCAATATCACTGCCGCTACCGCTGCCGCGCGGAGCAATGAATTGATTTTATCTTCTCGATCTCGCGAAATACGCTTCCAGGCGGATCCTAGCAGCAGCACATCCTCTAGCGCTACCACTCTCGATGAATGGGCACGTTACATCACTCGCGTCATAGATTCGGAAGTCGAAAGTGGCGTACCCGAACGACCGCATTCTCCAGATCTTGAAATATCTTTGTCGGATGTGTTTGAGGATGCACCAGCGAGCTCAGCACAGGTTGGAAATCCACTGAACTCGGGCTCAGCAGTTGACATCACTCTTGGATCCACATATGACCTTGACTCCCCTTCGTCAAGGATGCCAGAAAGATTTCAGTTGATGTGCATCCTTTGCGGGATTGTGCGTGGGGGGCAGACTAGAATGTACAGTATCTATATGTGGGCGGCTCGATTATTAGTTGTTCTTATATTATTTTTCTTCGTTTTCAACGTGGTAAGTCCAATGTCTGATAGTGTGTTCGTGAGGCATTCATTGCTGGGCATTTCAGACCATTTGAACTTGATGCATTTCACTTTAAATATTCGCGCAGGTGTCTGCCACTCTTTTTGATTTAACATATTCACAAGACGTCTTGGCATTACCGAATGGAGTTGACAATTCTTGCAGCCGCTCTTTTGTCCCTGACCGCAACAGCAACGATATTCCATGCTTGCTGACAGCTTCATACTTTGTCCTTTCATTTGCATCTGGGCTCACTGGCTTGTATTTATATACTTATCTCATCAAGAACATTGAAAAAGACATGGCGGCACTATTCAGAGGCGACTTAAACCAGAAGCTAATTGAAAATGTTGAGAAGTTGTCATCCAGTTTCTTGGCAGTGATGATTTTTATAGTGGTCCCTGTTGGGACAAGTTACGCTTGCTTTTCGACATTTACCACAACTACCTTGGCCTCAAATGTTTTAAGCGCGATTATTTTAGGTAATGCCCTGGCAATATTGAACGTATCATTCTGACCTTAAAGAGCAAGCCCTTTGCCTCGAAACCCCTTCAAATAATTTCTTCCCTTCTGCTTATTCAGGGCTGATGTCGTTTGCCATTAACACCATGTGCTCGATCGCGATTTTGCCGACATTCGTTTATTCAATACTATTCTTTGTTGAAACTCAGCAGCTAGTGATTCCATTGTCGGCGTTTTTGGAGGGACTTCGTGACCGGTGCGAAGCTATACTCGGCTTGTAAGTTCAATTGTACTGTCTTTCACCTTTCATTCGTTGTTTTCTCAGGCCACTCCAATACGACGAGATGGGCCCTCGCTATCTGGAAATAATCTATTGTTGGAAGGCAGTGCAACGGCGTACCGGGACTCCTTCCAGTATAGCATTTGGAGGCTGGATGGCATCACTCGCTGCTTGCTACGTGATTGTCGCATATGCGTTGTGGTTCAACCAATCGAGTACGGTCACTTTCACCACTTTGTACTAGTAAGTGCCTATAATTTCTAATTTCCTCAACCGGTAATGCTTCTAACTATGCCACTTTTGGATTCTTCTAGTATGTTTGTTGCCACAGTAGAATTTTTACCACCATTCATGCTCCTCATCTATGGTACTTTAAGCGTGAACGACACGATGGAGCCTATCGTAAACAGGTGCTACACTATAATGGCATCACCAAATCATGTAGTTTCTGAAGACGCTCAACATTCAAGAACGTCGGTAAATAATAGCCCGACCAATCATGGCGATCAACGCGAAACATTTGCAGAGCAAACCACTGGTGCAATGAAGCTCGCTCTCTTGGTTGAAAAAATGCCTTGCACTATCCTTTTGCTCGGATGGAAGGTCTCCTGGGGTACAATTTTAACCTCCATTGCTGCCATACTCCTAACGCAGAGCCTCGGCGCTGTTGGCCTTGGCGATTGACGTGTCGTTTTGCACTAACAGTGACCTTCACTGCAATAAGTGGACTTTGTATTCTCTCCGTGTGTGGTCAATTCACTGGTGAAAGACAGAGCGTAAGCCAAAGTGCGTACTACTTAGCTGAATGGAAGCATTTCACACATGGAATTCCATTTTTTGCTTCCAAACCAGGATCGTTTTGGAAGAAGGGTTCTTATGAACCTCAAACATTTTGAAAGTTACGACTCGTCAACGGGAGATATCTTAGTCATTCACATTTTTTTTGAACTACTGAGATGCTTTCTTCTTTTTTTTTCTTTCTTTTTCTTGTTTGCAAATATCATCTGCTGACTTTTCCTTGGTAAACCATGCCTCTTACATAAGAAATGGCTACGGGTATACAAATATACAAAAGCCATTGCCATTGCAAAACCATTTCTCCGCTGAAACTTCGCACCATCCACTTCCTGGATTATCCAAAATTTAAATTTAGAAATAGAATTATTCCGGCTGAGACTGTGTTGCTGGAATGCATGTCTGTGTCTAGTTCATAATAGCAGCCCAAGTCCAGAGATCCCGCATCACTGGAAGGGAGTAGCTGACTGCGGTGTCGGCTGCCCCCTGCCTCAAATTTGATAGGGGCTTGTGAGCTGCCAGTAGCTAGTGAGCCAGGAAGCCAGCAGTTTGCCATAATTCTGACTTAGGGAGGGAGAAGGGAGCTTAGCTATGGGGCGGCCAATTCATTTATTCTACATTATACTGCACACACGAAGCGCACATTAGAACTTTCCGTGAATGTGCATTTTTTTCATCCGCTGGCCGGCCAGAAGCAAGAGGGTTTGAACTCGAACTCGAACTAATACAAACCCAAATGACACAGAAGCCAATGCTGCGGGCAGAAATGTACGCGCGTGCGTTGCGCGCAAGTCAAAATCGTAAAGAGAATAGTGTGTAGGGGGCAGGAAGCATAATACTTCCACCCCCCTCTAAAGTGGAAACTGTTCATGAAATAATTTTGAAACCGGACTTTCTGCGTCTCTTTCTGCATTGAAGAGGGCGCGCCGTTGTTCAGTCTCTTGGGCACGCCGCGCCAGGGACCTCCGCTTCTCCTCTGGTGTCACTCTAGTGTCGCACCGAGGTCAAATTCGCTCCAGAAGGCGAATTAGGACTCCAACTGGCGCCTTTCCTCCGAACAAGTCGGCGGGACTGAAAGCTCGTTCGTGTGTCACGTCCCAGGTCCACGAGGCATATCTCTGGGCTATTTTTATTAGATGAGTCAAAGGGCAGAAAGGATGGAAAGTTTAAGGCCAGGGGCCCTCTTGGCCTTGGAATTGGAGTTGTCATTAGATTTTAAGGCCAGCTGGCCGAACTTTTCTTTCGGTTCCGTTCGTTTCCACTCCTCATCATTCACGAATGATGAGGAGTGATTCGTTTCCCATTCATAACGAAAAACTGGCGCTGAATTGACGTATTTAGGTCATTCAATTGACGTATCTTTGAGGAAAGTATGAATGCACAACAACTTTTTATGAACTTATGAAGCATTGAAGCACGACGACAGCATGGCACGTGACAGCATGAATGCGTGACGTAGGAACCCGGCAAGGCATCATGAGCGCCCCAGCTGACCTAGCAATCAGCTTAGCTCTTGAATCGGCATGCTCTGGATTCTTGAGAAAGTTCACTGAGCCAACAACTACGGAGCCGTGGGACACTTGGTATCTCGAACTACGTGGCGTTTACTTATGTTGTTTTAAATCTGAAGCTAAGGCACGAGGAATTGGGGCCCATAGCCCAAGCATTGCAATTGACCTACGCCATAACCAAACTGCCAGAACTCTTGACGATTTACTTATATTGTCTTCTCGAACTCGTGAACTTTGCTTCAGACCTGTTTCTGACGGGACCGCATCCTCCACCACCACCACCCTCGATGAATGGGCACGCTGTATCAATTGTGTTATTGAATCGAAAATTGAAGCAGGTGCAGCTGACCGACCATCGTCCTCAGACCTTGAGACAAATTTGCCGGATGTCTATGAAAGTGCCCAAACAAATACTTTGCTGGTCGAAAATCCTTTGAACTCGGGCTCGATGGTTGGTTCTACTGGTGAATCCACGAAAATCCTTTGCATGTTTACGACTCCACTTCGTCAAAGATTCCGAAAAGACTGAAGCTGATGTGTATTGCTTGTGGAATTGTGCGAGGAGGAGAGACCTGGACGAGTAACGTGTACTTATGGATAGTGCGCACCTTTGTTGTTCTTGCATTTGTGATCGTCGCAGTCAATTTGGTACGTCCGATATTTGCTTTTGCTCCAGTGTTGAATTAGTAATTGTAATTTATAATGACATTTTTGTGTCGCTTTGTATACCCAAATAGATTTTTGCCATTATCTTTGGAGCACCAAACTCTCGAAATACTCTTACCAAGGGTGTCCGTGAAGCGTGCAGCCGCTCGTTTATCCCAGACCGTGGCGGTGGCGAGTATCCTTGCCTGCTTACGGCATCTTACATGGTTCTTGTATTCGCGATCAGCTTTACTGGGCTGTATCTTTATTTGTACCTCATACGAAACGTTGAAAGAAATGTGGCTGAACTTCTCAGTGGAAGCATGGGGCTGGAGCTTAAAGAAGAAGTTGAAAAAATAGCTACTATGTTTATCCTGCTGGCAGCTTTGGTATTGGCCCCGGCCGGCGCTCTGCTCTTTTGCTATACGTTGATGAGCTCTACAAGCAATAATTTCAGTCCAATTAGCATACTACTGATTGGTAAGGTCATACTAACACAATATTCCTCCATGCATTTCTCTTTTCGGAGCGATTTAATCGATTTTTCATTACAGGATTGGCGTCATATGTTGCTTGCATTGTCAGCACTTTCGCGATCTTACCGGCTTACATGTTTTCAATTCTGTTCTACGTCGAAACTCGACGGCTCTGGATGTTGTTGTCGGATTTTTTGGTGAAACTGGAGTGCCGGTATGAATGCATGCATAGTTTTTGCAGTTGAATAATTTCATTTCGAAACATCTCTTACATAGCCCCCTTTCATTTGGCTTTTCTTAGCCCATTCGATTACAGCAAGATGGGGCCTGAGTATCTCGAAGCAATTGATAATTTCGAAGTCGTGCAACGCCGCGTCAGCCTCCCATCGAGTATAGCATTCGGAGGGTGGCTGGTAACTCTTGCTGCGTGCTACATTATTGTGGCATATGCGTTTTGGTTTGGACAATCGAACTCGCTTGCTATTACAACTTCATACTCGTACGTAATCACCGATATATTTGTATTTTTCAACCCTCAAGTTTTAAATGCTGATTATTACTTGGTGTTGGCTCTTGCAGGATGGTTGCAGTGTCAGTCGAGTTTTTGATACCCTTCATATTGCTTGTCTATGGAACAATAAGCGTCAACGACTTTAATGGAGCCTATCGCGAAAGTTTGTTTTACTCTCATGGCTTCTCCGACTCACGATCCACCATCACGCACAAATCGCGCGAGAAGATCTTCTGAAGTGTCTAATCGCGTTGACACTCATGTAACGTTTGCGGAACAAACAACGGGTGCCATGAAGCTTGCTCTACTCGTAAAAGAGATGCCCTGCACCATACTCCTGCTTGGCTGGAAGGTCTCCTGGAAAGACGTCTTAGCCACTTCGGCTGCTGTGGTTCTCACCCAAGGCCTCGGTGCTGTTGGTTTAGGGGATTAATGAAGTGTATCATTCAAGAGGGCACTCAGCCCAGTCAGACTTGTCCCTTGTCCTGAAGGACTCAGTAGTGCATGTGCATAGTTTTATGCAGTGCGTTGGTGTTGCTGTGTATTGAGCTGCATGGAAGTAAGAAGTAAGTGGCCCGATATTTCCATTACCCAGTTGGATAGTAAATGGCCAGACATATAAAACGCCTTTTTGGGTGCTCTTCAATTCATAAATTGCCTTACAAATGACCTATGGGCTCGCCCTACCGACCTGCAGAACGCGACCTCAATCAAGCTCTGGGAGTAGACGTAACTCTGTACTTCAAGGTGTTGTCGGTGTGTTGTGTGCATAAGCATTCTCGCGTGGCGTAAATAAGTGGCACTGAACTAATGAACTAAAAAAAAAAAGTAATCCGGTCATGTGAGCTAGAGCTACAGCCCCAATCGGATATATGAACTAGCTCGAATTCCCGGAGGTCGTTTCCCCAAAGTCCGCTTCATCGAGAGCTGCTTGAGAGTAGAGGCACGTTATGCACGCGTATACTTCGAAAGCGATTGGAGTGCTTTCCAGCACATCAGTTTGATCCCGGCCCCTGACGTAAAGAGGGATGGGTGAAAGCACGAGCAAAGAAAATGGAAACAGTAAGGACAAAATTGTTGCGGCAGTACCAATCATTCTTTGCCATATTTCACCACCAAAGTCAATCATATATCTTCCTCATACTTTGCTCTCTTCCGTAAATTCTCCTGCCCTTCTTTTATTGATGTCCTTACCGGAAATGCGGCACCGATCCTCGGTGCTTGGCTCTTGGCACCAAAGGATTGGGTTTGCCTTTTGCCTTGGCCAACAAGAGCAGCGCTTGGCTAGTCATCGTCGCTGTTGTCGTCGAAGGGTGGCTGGATGAGATTGAGGAATGAGGACAAGATTATGGTGGTTTTGGTGATGGTGGCGCGAAAAAGAGGAAACAGAAGGTAAACAAGAAGAAGAAGAAGACGAAGAAGACGAAGAAGAAGAAGAATGTTAACAAGAAGAAGAGATCAGCAATGCAGAGGGCGTGAGGTGGTAGAAGAGGCACACAATTACCTAATAGCGGCGCCTGCAACTCCTTGTGGATGAAACAGCACTTCCTGCAAAGCGGCCACCCAACGCGGCCAAGCCGGCAGCGCTAAGGTCCACCATTGAGTCGCCGCAGAGAGCTCCGCTGCCGTGCAGTGACCTTAGCCGCCACAGAGCGCGCATTTCAAGCGAAGAAAATAGAAGAGAGGCAGAAAACAAAGCAGTAGCAACGGTGCAATTGGAAGCAAGCACCTACTCAACACGTGCTTCTAAAAAGAAGAAAATAGTCGAAATCGGCAACATTATCTCTCCCAATCCGAGATTGAAAATCAAGTTGAAACTGTAAATTGAAATAAAAAAATTCATGTAGGCACGAGAAGAAAGTCTACGATCGCTTCGTTGAATGGGTGTACACGCACCTTCAATGGGACCGAGCGCGCACGCAAGAAGCGGGTTGAAAATAGCGCTCTGGGCATTGGGAGGTTGGCCTGTAAGATAGACAAACGACCGCTCTAATATAAGATCCTTCCAAAGCATCGCGGGGTAATGAAAGAGAGGGAAAAAAAGAAAAATACATCGATACACACCACCAGCGAAAAGCTCAAAATATACACCTGTATTCTCATGTCTATTCCTACATGTACTTCAACCAAGGGGATAGCCACGCACTTGTTGTGCTCACCCTTCTTTGTTTGCGGCCAATCTCGGCAGCATGTTAATTCGCCGTCGAATCCTGGCACAGCCCGCAGTGGCCGCACGGCCATGCTCAACGGCGTGGGAATCCCGTCATCCGCATCCTTTCCTGCTGCTGCTGCTGCTGCTGACGTACCCTCTTTGGCACCGCTCCCTCTCTTCACATCAAGCACTTTGGCTTCCGCATTGCGTGAAGTTTGGTTGCTAACCTGGAAACTCGTCGTGCACTTGAAGCATTTTGAGCCCTCGCGTTTTGACCTGTAACGCATACAATACAATTACACAGCGGAGGCATAAATGTATCGTTTTTCTATCAACACGGCGCATGTTCAGCTTGTTCGCACCACTGTGTCTTGCTGAAGTTATTGCGGCTTTGTGGCTCTTTACATGTAGCACAGGGCCGCAAATTCGAGCTGAAACTGTTGCCACCACCTGAGCTGCCACCGTTGGTTGAGGTCTTGTTACTGTTCAATGTGCTCCCAGGGTCCTGCTGAGAGTTCGTGTTTCTGCCACCCCCATTGCCGTCATTACTGAGCTCGTTGGTTCTGGAGCCACCACCGAGGCTCGGTGTGAACATTGACGGTTGAATATCTCTTGACTGAGGCTGGGTGCATGTATCAGTAGCTTCGAGTATCCGAGGGCTTCCGCACACAGAACATGCAGCAGCGGGTGGTGCGTTTGAGAAGGTACACGCAGCACACGGCCAGTTGCTCATTAGCTCTAGAGCACTAGGAGTAACTGATGTTGCAATAAGGTGTGGTAAGTAGTGGGGGGGAATTCCCATACGGGAATTCCCGAGGTCGGGAATCGATATTTCTAAAATGGCGTTTTCTGGGAATTCCTCGGAATTCCCATACAGGGGAGGTATATTGGATTTACAGGGGGAATTTTATCTAAAGGGTGGTATTATCTTATTTACAGGGAGGTGCCTTTTCATAGCGCCACTAAGAAGTCCTTACTTGCGGCTTCAAAACCAGACGAGAACGGGCGCTAAAAGCGGCCCTTCGGGGTCATAATGAAGATTATAGGAGTGCGGGTTTTTCCTTTCTGTATTGCCATACTTCGCACACGCCACAGATGTCTAGGTGAAAAACCTAGTGGTGGACCTCAATTCCCCGCTTGGGGTAGTCCCCTCTTGAGCTCCTGCGACAGGCCTGGATTCCCAGAACTACCGGGAATTCCTGGGAACCCATGGGAATTCCCGGGAATCTTGGGAATTCCCAAGGCCACTTTACAAAACCGGGAATTCCCCTCCACTAGTGGTAAGAGAGCTCCTCTGGTAGTATTTTCCTCCTTGCCAGACTCCGACGCCTTATCACGACGAAGCGCCGCAAGACTTGGCCCCGGAGAGAATGACTTACGAGATAGTAATGTAACTCGTCTGCGATTGTTTACGATCTATCCGTGATTAGCAGGCCAACTACAAACTACTAGACCGCCATCTAGCTATTATCTCTCCTCTTCTCACAATCTTCCTCTTTACGGTAGTCGTCTACAGAGTCTGTTATACGCAGAGAAATGAACCTCCCTGTACTGCAAACAGTTTGCTTTTGTCACATGGTTCTCGGCATTCTGGCGTCAACGGATTTCCTCTACAGTTACAGCTACAAATGTGGCCTTCGTTAGCCGCATTCTACTAAGGGATTCTGTTTTTCAGCAAGATGGCCCTTCTAATGCCAAGGCGCCACCTTACCCTCGATTCTACTACTATGACCCAAAGCTAAACCGGCGATCTTGTAATTACCGGAACCCCCATTCAACCCGGGATAAAGCAAGCTAGAAGCAGCACAGTTTGTCTCCCGGATTTACTGAGTGTGGTTTTTCCCTCTTTTTCCTTTTTATACCATACTACTGTAGTGCATGTTTTCGCTAAACTTCATAGTGTTCGATAGTTTTGCCGAAATTACTCAAAGTTCCAAACAACTCAGAGTGCAGGTAGATGAACAGTCATCAACAAGGTCCCTTCCTGCGCGCCAGTTGGAGCCTTAATTGGCCTTCTGGAGCGAATTCGCTAGCGCATTTGCAGCTCAAGTGCATTCTTTATGTGCCTCTGTGACTGCTGTGTACTTGTCTTTCTTTGTATTTGGGAGAGTATTAACTGGACTAGACTAGACTCCTGTGTCCGCTGGTGGATGTGGCTCAATCCACGCGGTCACTGAGTTTTTGGTCCCCGGTATGATAAAGGGAAGAAAAACGGTGAGCTCTTTTGGTCTGTCTGATCTTTCAAAGCACGGCTTGCGAATATGTGGTTGATGGCCAGGGCGCGTTTCTATGACTTCCTCCTGCCTCGACTCACACTTCGTGTACAGTTGTTAAATCCCCGACTGTTCCAATTGCGCGCTCCTCTTCGTATCAGCCCTCTCATCAAGCGCTCTGCTTCGCGGACTCGGCTAGCTCTGCCTCGCCGCCATGTTGCCTTTTCTCTCCACAACCAACGACCCACCAATGAAAAACACCGAAACGTCCAGGCAGCGAAAACAAATAGTTCAGCATGCTGAAAGTCCAATTTTTTTTTTTTTGCAGTCATGTTCGTCGTTCGTCGTCTACGTCGTCGTGGTGGAGCCATATCATCGGACCAATCTCATTTTAGCTGCGGTAGGGAGCTTGTGCTAGCTAGGCGCAGTTTTGAATTCAGAAGCATGCTGCCTCAGCATCACCGTGACGGGCCTATTCGTAGTTCAAAATATGATCGATCGTGAGTGTTATCGTGCCGCTGATATGTGCTAGCTAGCTCTGAGTTTAGTCGTAATTTGCGTAGCAGAGGCTTGTTCGTTGCTTTCACGTTTTGGTACCGAGATGTTTGGGGCTGACCACGATGAACGCATCCTTCTACCGTTTGTACTTGACTGTAGCGGATTGAATTTGTTCGGCCTATCGGGATCGTCCACGTAGCTCAAATTCGTCTACGTATACTCTTGTGCTTCTTAGGAAGGGTAAAGGGCGCGGGCCAATCAAAATGGCCATTTTTGCTTTCTTGGCCGTTTTCGTGCTTGGGCTAGGCTACCAATTGCAGCACGTGTTGTTCGCGCCTAGCCATGAGAACAGCATTGAGAGCGGCAGCAGCACTAGTGGCAGTGTCTCCGGCGTGGGTCGAGGACTAGGTTCGGACGCCGCAACTACGCAGGCTGGGCTTGCTTCGTTAGAAAGCAAACTGCGGTCCGAGATCGAAGATTGGACTGCGGCACAGGAGGTTCGTGCATGGGTGTCTGCGCACTGGAAAATTAGGCTTGGCTAGAATTGGAGTTATGGTAGATAGGAGAAGGTAGAGGAAGGCTTGAGAATAAGAGAGGATACAGATAAAGTTGATGGATACATTGGCATATCTGTAGGAAGATATAGAAATAGTGAGTGAGAGAGAGAGAGAGAGAGAACTGCCGACGCGCATGATCCGTGTGTATATTGCTGCAGTGAGAGGATAGGTAGATTCAATTGATACATGTGTTCGGGCTGTTTTTTTCCCTCACTTTATCGTATATCGCTGTGCTGCTTTGTGCGTTCGCTTTTTTTTTCGGTGGCTGTTGTGTTGTGGCGATGGCGACGACGATGTTTGGGTGCATGGTTGTGCTGGACGAATAATGGCATTTTGATCATATCAGGCGGCCAAAGCTTCCGCTGCTGCCAGCGGTAATACTGACCCTAATTTAGTACAAACCGTGCACAATTTGGAGGCGGCTCTCGGCGCTGCGTCCGAGGGACAACGGCAAGCCGAAAGAGCGCTCGCCGCTGCTCTAGCCAACCCACCAGCAGCACCGGTAGACACTGGAATAGTTGTATATGATGGGGAGAGGGGGAGTGTAGGGAAGTAACGAGAGGAGTTGATTCATGTGTCTTGGCGTTTCTTTAAAAAAAAAAAAAATCTTCTCTCGCTCTCTCTCTCTCTCTCTCTCATTCTCTCATTTTTACTAATGGTATTATTCTATTTTACTTCCACTCAAACATGCAAAATTTAGGCCGGCGCTGCACCAGGAGGAGCGAGCACCAGCAGCAGCAGTAGGGAAGACCAAGAGCAGCTGCGGTCTCAACTGGCGGAGGCGCAGGCGCAGGTGGAAGCGGCGCAAGGAGACGCAAACGCCCTGAGGGGGGAAGCCGAAAAATGGCGGGCAGAAGCGCAGGTGAAGGCCATTGTTACTGCTACATGTATTTTTATGCAGCAGCAGGGGGGGGAGCTGTTGGTATAGTAGTACTAATTGTAATTGTAGTAGCAGCAGCAGCAGCAGCAGCAGGAGCACGAGGAGGAGTAGTAGTTGAAGTTGAAGTGTAGCTGTGTGTGCACTCTTAATTTAGCAAATAAACATCTCGCTTCTCTCTGTCTGACTTTTCTTTTTTTTCTTCCATACATGTGATATAGGCCTTTGAAAGCGCGCTGGGCACGGCGAAAAATGAGGTTGCAAACGCTGAAAAGCAGCTCGAAGAAGCAAAGAGCGCTAATACCAATGCTGGAGGTGGAGGAGGAGCAGGATCAGGATTAGTGCCTTTGCCACCGCCGCCATATCTGCCGCCACCCGCTACTGGGGCATCATCGTCTGTTTCGGTTTCCAGTGACCCGTTTGCTTTGCACCAGCAGAAATGGTATTTAGAAAATGAATTGCGAAATTTACAACTTCCTTTTGTGCTCCTTGATAGAGTTAGCTTTTCTTTTATCCTCCTCTTTCCTTTTCCCCGTTCGATCTTTGCCCTTTACTTCTTCATTTCGCTTCACTCATGTATTTCATCATATTACATTCGGGCAATAAACAGGTATGAGCAACCGGGGTGGGGGCGTTTGGTGTCACCGTTCGAATGGAAAGAGCCTTTGCCGCCGCTTATTGAAGCTTGGAGAAAGTGCAAGGTAAACACAGCGCCATTTAAGCCTTGTGTTCGTTTGGCCCCTTTATGTTTTGGTCTTGTTATTTCTTTGGACTAAATACATGCACTCGTCTTGTATCTCTCCATTTTTTATTTTATTTTTTTTCGACCGGCTCTTATAATCATCATTGTCTCCACTCTCATTACTCACTACAAATGTCACTACAAAGGTGGATTGGCACGATTTGATCCCGCACCACTCCAGCTTGTGGGAACGCTTTGGGGAGTCCAAAGATGACAAGTTCAACTTCATGAAGCTGGTCATGAAGGAAGTCTCGGTAAGTGTCATGTGGTGTTGGTGTTGTTGTTTGTTTGCTTGCTTCTTTGCTTTCTTGCTAAAAATATTAAGAGAGATTGTAGCAATAGCGTCAATGAATATTATCATTTCTATTCTTATTTCATCGTATGTTTTATTCATTTGCTCTATTTCTGTGCGCCCATTGATCTACCTAAGTTATCGTATGTTTATCACCTCACAAACCATATCATATCAGGTCACGGATTATTTGACCCAATACCACGACAGTGGCCTGAGTGCCAATTTCGGCAAAAACTTCGGCCCGATGCGGAACTATTCCTCGTGCAATCTGGTACGGTATTGACAAAAAAAAGTACCCTGAGGTTATAGCGTGAAAGAGGAAAGAGAGCGCAGTTGCTTGTTGTTTTCCTTGTTTCTACATCTTTCGTAGTGTGTTTTTTTTTCTGCTTTTTTTTTTCATGAACAAGTAGTTAAGCACGAACTTAACGACTCCTGTATTGTGCTTTCAACAGATTCCACCCCTTTTCTTCGTTGCATGTACTTCTTCTCCACTTAACCATATACTCCACTGCATGCTAGGTGGACGACCCGTGCATGATTCACGGCGCGATTGAATGCCACGCCAACTCGTTCTGCAGCTGGGACGCGATCAGCTCAACTTGCCACGAAAAACCTGAAGAGGAAGCCAATAGCGGTACGCTGTAAATGTCGTCGTACTATTGTAGCTAGATGTTTATTCCACCTGTATTGTCAGCATTTACGTGTTTCCCATTGAATATTTGGAGTCCAAACGCAGTTATCTTTAGGTGCCTTCTCTCTAATTTTCTACTTCTCCACCTCCACCTCATCAACACAGTCCAAGAAACACTTGTGCTTGTCTATGTTCTAATGCATACACACCTACACCAATATTCCCTAATATATACTTGCTTCCTATCGAACAGGCCCCCAAGAATGCCCGAGCGGAGCCAACCCCACCCGTTACCAAAACGGCCGATTCGTGCCAGTCAGCGACCCTCAGCACTCTTGCAAACGCCTCGTGCACGAACGAGTGTTCGTGGAGCATGTCTCCGACGATTCCGCGACCATGTTCTACCACTGGTGGCGGTATTTCAAAGACGTGTCCGGAAAAGTGGCGGGGCGCAAAGGTGCCATGGAAGACAAACTGAACCATTTCTTCATGGAGCGCCCCCCAAACACCCAGTTTTTTCATTATTTCGGCCTCTTGTCGAAATTTTGCTGGCGGCGCACCAGTGCCATTCCCGACGGCACTTGTTTCTGCGAACCGCCGCAGAAAAGCAACGTGGGGGAGTCAGGCTCGCACGCCGTCTTAGAGCACATGTTGTCGGAGTTAGGCATTGCGGCAACGCCTCCCACGCGCGTACGGGTGCGGCAACTGTGATAGTAGTAGCCCCCCGTACATGTGTGCTGTATCTAAACTTGTGTCGGACATGTGTGTGTGGGGGGGTTGCTGGTGCGTGTTCTTCATCTACTTACTCTGCGTTTCCGTGTGTATGTGCATGGTAAAGGTTTGCATTCTTGCTAACCTTCACATTACCCATTCATGTTGTCCATTGTTGCCTTAACATTCTTCCTGTTATGGTTGTTCAATCATATCATTCTCCTTTCCGTGTATCAACACGCACAACAACATCAACAATGAATCACATCAAAATCAATCTCAAGGTGGGCATTCTGAGTCGACGCCGTAAGCGCTTCATTTTGAACGAAAAGGAACTGGTAGCAGCGACACTTGCCCTAGGTAAATAGAAAAAATCAATAGAAGAATGAATCTTATGGCCGTGAAATTTCATGCACCCTTCTCCTATCGCTCTCTCCTCAATTCACAATCGATGGCAGACTACAGTAGTCCTAACGGTCCTACCATAGTACTTTTCTCTCTGACTACTCAGCTGCCCCTTCTGCCCCCTCTTCCCTGTTACAACGGTACCTCTCCTTGTTACATGTAGGCTACGACGTGCAGCTCCTGCCCATGGAAGAAATGACTCTGTTCGAGCAAACATCAGCCCTGCGCTCCTGCACGGTACTCACAAGATTGATGTACATGTATATTGGCGTTGTTCTATCATTACTTGTGCATATGTGTGTAGCTATGTTTACACGTGTTTCTATGTGTGCGTTTAACTACTCGTCGCACGCACTGCACTTGTTGTGTGAGTGTGCACATCAAGTAACAACCATACTCTCTTGTCTTTCTCGCATCTCTCTCACCTCTTTCTCACTCTCTTCCTTTCTCACATCTCTCATCTCTCTTCTGTCTCTCCGGCTCTCTCGTTCTCTTTCGAATAATATATTAGGTGCTCGTGGGCATCCACGGCAGCGGTTTGAACAACGCCATTCTACTGCCCGAAGGCAGCGTATTAGTGCAACTGTTACCGTACAAACTGAATTACAAAGGGGCGTTTCAGCAGGTATATATATACTTTATTATTGCTACATATCTGCGTACGTGATAGTATTTGTAGTTGAGACAATGGAAAGCGAAATTGAAGAAGAAGCATGGAAATTGATCAAAATGTATTCTCATTTCCTCGTATTCTTCTCCATCGCGTTCCGCTGAGTCGTCATGTTTTCTCAACATCAGTCCTGATATATTGCACCGAAATGCGATTCCTGACACTCCTAATATAATAATTATCAAAAACAATCCCATACCTCGCAGGTGGCCCACGAGAACAAAGTCAGTTACTTGGAGTGGGGCTTGCAAGATGCGAAAGCGTCTTTCTTCCACTGGGAGTTCCTCGGCGAACGAGAACTGCACAATGGTATTAACTGCTATTGCAATACTAGAACTGTCTTAACAGCCTTAAGAATACGAGCATTTTTTTTTTTTGCAACGTTTTGCTTTGTCTCTAAAGTTCCCGTGCATTCATCATGTCTTACTCCTTGTACATTCATCTCCACCTGCATCCGTTCTCTTTTTGCCCTTTATGCACGCACATGTACACACTCTCGTCTTCCCGCGCACAAACACCCTCCCCCCCCCCCACACACACAAACACGCCTTCAGGCAAGCAAGCTGTCTTAGACCGGGGCAGCCCCAGAGGAGGCGCCGAAGTGTACACTTTCTGGATCAATCAGGACATCATTGTACCCGTGGACGAGTATGTGAAGCTCATTCAACAGGCAGTCACCAAGACCGGCACTTTGAACCCCGCAATTCTGGCCGCTCCACCGCACCAATAAAAAGATGAATGTCAAAAGAGCAGCAGAGCAGCAGCACTTACGTTCAAGTTCGGAAGGAATTTTGCTAATTGACGATAAATTCTGAAGGCGAGGATTAAGGTGGAGTGAGCGAAGTATATTGTGTTACTCTTGTATGGGGCTAATTAATTCATAGCCAACAGCCCCCATTTCCATGCTTCCGATTCCACCTTCTCGAATTCCTCGGCAGTACCTACATCGGAAAGAGACTCCATTTGGACGCCTAGACCCTGAGCGGCACCTCGCATTATTGCTAACTACTAACTATACGAAATGAGCGAAGGGAAATATAATAAAGGGCAAAGGGCTATGCGCACAGCCACGGAGGGCGGTTACCTGACTGGAGATGCGACTCCCAATCTGCAATCCGCCACTCCCAATGGAAGTAGAGAGAGAGAGAAGAGAGCTGTGCGCTAGAACTATTATATCGCAGGAGTTGAGAAGTTTGGCACGAGCCACGAGCCAAATGGATTTTTGCTATGCGTTTTAGTCCAGATTAGTTGATACTCTCCGAAAAACAAAGAAAGGCAAGTACACAGCAGTCACAGAGGCACATAAAGAATGCGCTTGAGCTGCATGTACGCAAGCAAAATCGCTCCAGAAGGCCAATTAAGGTTCCAAGTGGCGCCTTTCTTCCAATTTGCCTACAAGCAAAATTGTTACGAGCTACCAAACAGAGTAAACTCACGCGGCGCTAGTATTTCATACTTGAATGCACGACAACGAGAGGAATTAACTGCGCCTCAGAACATGCCCTTGATGTATTCGTAGGATAGAATTGCAATGGAGAGGCGCGGCGTTAAGAGAAGCACTCGGCTGAAAGCGCCGTCGAAAAGGGCCTGTAGTTAGAGAGAGAGGTGAAAGAAATTGGAAATTGTAGGGCAGAAGGGAACATCGTTTTATATTAAGAAATTAGGAGTAGAAAATCACTTCGGCGGTACATGTAATGCACCAATATAAAAAATGCCAGGAGATAAAAGCTTTCTCCTGATAATGTACCTTGACGCCTTCTCGTTTCACAATTTTCCTGAAAGCATCGGCGCTGCCTGTGTAGTCGAACACTCCAGGGTTGCTCGCTGCGACCTGTGAACGACAGAAGCGAGAAACGGGAGGGAGAAAGAAGGAGTAAGTAAATGAGAACACCAATACAAACAAGAGAGAGTCAGTCGAAAGGTCACAGGAAGAAGAGTGGACGCCTACGAGGAAGCAAGAAAACAAAAAAGGAAACAAAACAACACTCAAAGCAAACAAATAATAAACAGCACGCAAGCAAGCAATCATGGGAACAAGAAAGAGTTGTGCGCAGAGCTCATAATGCAATATCTTGAGACAACAGGTGAGCCTTGCAATACCTGTAAGCGGGTTTTGATGAGGTCCATGGGGTTCGTAGCTAGGGCGGCCAGTGACCCCGCAAGGGGGGCGCAGGCCCAATCCAGGGACGAGCTGAGCTGGCGCTTTTTGACGGCACTCCGGGCGGAGTCGAAGATTAGGAAGTAGAGGCCTGCATGTATGCATATACGTGGGTGTGGGCGGTGGGGAGAGAGAGAAAGAGAAAAGGAATGAATTAAAAATAACAGAGAATACCTAAGAAAAAAGCAATCAATCAATCTTTGAATAGAAAGAGCTCGTCCAAGTCCTCGTAACCTTCCCTTCCTTTTTTTGGTCGCACGTGTGTTTCATTCCCAATATGTCTCTCATCATCTCACCGTTGAACGGGCACCAGGTAGCCTGGTGAATCCAATACGCTCTATACAAGCCTCGCACGCCCTCGGTTGCTACGATTTGCTGTAAAGCACCCCTCGAGCCGCTGTAGCGGGCGCTCAAGTGCTGCCCTTTGAAAGCGCCCTTTCAAGGGGGGAAGGGGTTCCCGAAAGAATCAGATCAGAATGTATAGATACAACGAAATATAAGAATAGAAATTAATCCAATTTTGAAGTTTGAAAAGAGGTGAGGAAAACACAGAGAGGCAGAGACGGAAAGTAAATATACACGAGAATATAGCACAATTGGGACTCCTCTTCTCGATGTCTCTCATTCCACTCTCTACTTCTCAACTCACCTGCACTTGCAAGCGCTCTTTCACGACGTCCATCGGCACCCAAATCACAGACCCGCACAACTGGGCGAGAACCCCCCCTGCGAAGCTCGCTACAGGGTTGTTGGCTGGTAGGACTTTCTTGGAGGCTTCTAGACCACAGAAGTACAGCGCCTGACAGTTCATTTCCAAAGAAGAAGAAGAAGAAGAAGGAAGGTGACGCATGCAAAAAGGTCAAATCAAAAAAAAAAGGAAGGAACCTCGAAAATCGAAGGGATTCATTCATTCAGTTCAGTTCGAGGAATGAGATACGTCAACGCTTAAAAAAAACGTCTCTAATTTTCACGAGTATATAAAAGGTTCGACACCTGCGCAGGCGCCGCTGCGGCCAGCACAATGCCTAAACCCGTGTAGAACGAAGCCATGCCTTCCGTGCGCAACATCGTTGTCGCCGCAGACAAAGGGTTGGCATACACCGTCTGTGAAATACGTGCACGGGTGTATGCGATAAGATCGATTTTGCGGTGAAAGAAGCCATGGCCAAGTGACTCGCGTAGTAGGTAGTAATAGCAGTGAGAAAAATAAAAATGAAGAATAGAGAGTGTTATCTTACAACAGCAACACCAATTAAGTGCAAAGGCTTTTACCATGGTTGCTGCGCCTCCTTTGGCTATCTGCGCAGACGCTGCTCCTTGCACTTGCATGCTTTTACCGTACAGTTGAGTTTAAACAGACGTACAAACAATGCAGACGATAAGATTCAGACGCCAAATGTCAGGGTACTTGAAAGTTATACACGTGGCACTTTTACGCTAACTTAGTATTGTCGCGTGCCTAGCTAGTGTTGTACATATTTACTGGAATCGCCCACGCCATCGCTCAGTGCTGTTACTAGTCTAGAGCCTTGATTTAGGAATGTGTTGCTGGTGCCAAAATATGCTTGCGAAGTCGAGCTCTAGGTAAGTCAGATAGTAATTTCTATTCGGGAACCCTTAGTTCTATTTAGCTAGCCAAGCAGCCTAAGCTTAGCTACTAAAAATGAGCATTACTCCTAGTAGTCGTTGATACAGACATGTTGATGCAGGCAAAAATAGCTCACACTCACCGAGTTTTTACGGTAGAAATGGGGTGAGTTCCCACATCGGCCAAGGCCCCGCTCACAGCGCCGCTAACCAGCGTAGCTATGACTGACGCCGTCCCCTCCGAGCCGTTGGTAACGTTAGGTGGCATTTTCACCGATGATCTGATGATCTGATGTCTGATGATCTTGATCCGGGTGATGTGGTCCAAAATAAGATTGCAGAACTTCAGAACTTCTCGTCTCCAATCACCACACGCACAATTTTTGAAATACCGCCGGGTTTTATAATATTCAACAAGATTTTGCAACCACTGCATCACGTCGCGTTCGCAAGTTCGCTACGCTCTCAAGTAACGGTAGTGAAATCGTGAAGCAGCAGTGAAGTCTCGAGTATAATTCAGTGTTGACCTTAACGCTTTTCCTAAAGTAGCCCGACACGAGTCACAACAAGGAATTATTATTGTAGTGCGAATCTGGTCGAAACCTAAGGTTTAATCGGTGGCCTCTGCTTTACGAGGCCCACGCTCTAATAACATATCTCGGCGCGTGGAAGTTTAACATGGCCCATCCACAACACTACGACGATGCCTCGAAAGAAGAATTGGCTGCGCTGCGAGGCGGCTATTCCAAGCACAATGATGAATTTGATGCAAGCCCAACTAGTCAAGATGGCCCTTTAAAATGGAGCCATTTATTTGCCCAACTAGCCAACCTCACCTTCACCATCTTCCTCTGGAGAGGGCTCTGGATGTAAGTTATCAGCGCAGCAGGTGCCCTTAGAAGTACTGCCAATGCTAGAACTACGCTAGCATTCACATTCCTGCTCCTACCTGTATGGTACCACTCAATTTGATGTTTATATGGCATTGCGGTGATGTCAGTTCATCGGTGATGATTCGCGCCATTTCGCCATCATGTGATTTTGCTTGTTGCCTGTGGATGCCTGTAAATGGATTGGGAAATGGCGGCGGATATGACACCCCTTACATGCACCCCCCCACCCCCCACTCCCACTCCGCCAAAAAACAACAACAAACAAACAAATTTAAGGTGGGAAGACAAGGTGATGGCGCTGCGAGCCTTCAAGGGGACCCGGGGCGCGTCCAGCATTTCGATCGGCATTCTCCTGTTGGGGGGCATGAGCGCGACGCCGTGCTTGCGCGCCGAGAAATGGCTGCCCGTGAGCAACGGCGTCACTGTCGGAGGTGAGAGCAGGCGTGAATGTTTTGAGCACTCGTTCATTCGTTCATTATGCGTAGCTGCTCTGTCTATTAGAGCGCGAGACGCTTTGTCTCATACACTATATCTTTTCTCGAAAAAGGAAATACGAATTTCCTTTTTTTCTTCTTATTCGTATATTGATTTTTGTGGCTTAAGAATGCTGTCATTGTCGCTTTTTTTACTCTTCCTCTTCTAATCTTGCGCGTTTCCCGCTTTCCCATGGCCACACTGACGCTTGCTTATATGCCTGCAGACAAACTCGCCCGCCTCGTGTACCTCATGGTAGTGCTCGCGGGGGTTGCGTGCTTCTGGCGGGGGTGGTAAGCGATTTACAGAGAGCAAGCAAGAAAGGGAGGGAGAAAGAAAATGTGAAAGCTATGCATTTACCTTCTCATTTCAGTTCAACTTTCTTCTTTTTCCTCGTCTCTTCGTCCATTTTGCGACGACGTGCGTTGCTACTTCTACTCGCAGGTGGCTGCTGTTGGACAATCTTGCCAATGAAATTGGAAGCACGATGGACATTACAGTGATGCTTACCACCGGCATAATTGGCGTAGGGATTCTGAACTTAACGCCTCAGCTGGCCCCGAAATTGAGTGGCTATGAGGACAGCATATTCAACAACTGAAGTTAGAGTTCAAGAATCTCCGATCCATTCCTCCCTCACGCTTTTTTAGTCTTCCCTTCGTCCTCCTGTCTCTCTCCGCGCAAAAATCCTTATGAACTCAGAATTTTGCTTTGGCATAGCACCAAATTATATCCGAACGCCGTCCCAGTCCCCGAATACGAATAGATACGTTTTGGATACGAGAATTGCTACGCACAATAAATAATAATTAAATAACCCATCTCTTGTCTCATCAATTACTTGTTTAGTCAGCGCACCAATTTTTTACGCCAACACCAACATTTAACCGAATTGCTGGGGCCCTGCGAAGCCCCAATTGTGCTACCACGGCTTGTTTGGGTGAATCCTACCATGGAGGTCATGGAGGATAGGTGGCGTGAGTGCCGACTCCTTGTCACCAATGCTGAAAAGCGATTAGTGGCT
>Ga0307930_1001118_pt1 | contig 21504 bp, 19 predicted proteins | sample OrgLakmetageno46_FD_203161 | JGI IMG/M metagenome (GOLD analysis project Ga0307930, IMG submission 203161) | Saline water microbial communities from Organic Lake, Antarctica - #46 | ecosystem: Environmental > Aquatic > Non-marine Saline and Alkaline > Saline | place: Antarctica: Organic Lake...
GTCGATCAGTACCGACAGGCATCGCTTCCTGATTAACTCGACGATGCACAAGGATCTTGCAATTGTTGCGCTTGGATTCTCACCAAACCAACGATTTAAGTTGTTCAAATCAAGAAATTGACAAGAGTTCTTTCCAGGGACAGAATCTCTCCATGCTTTATCGAGGACTTCTTGACTTTTTTAGCATGATCGATACCTTGTAACGTTGACATCGGTGGTTCAAATGAGATCTGGAGGTACGAAGACCATCACAATCTGACTCAAAGTTCCGTCACGAGGGATACCAAAAATGTCTGCCATGTTTTGTGCCACATTCATCTCGTAAATGCAGTTCGTCTTCTCAGTAATTGTTGCGCTTGGTTTCTCACCGAACCAACGACGTACGGAGCATGATCAATACCTTGTAACGTTGACATCGGTGGTTCAAATGAGATGTGTGAGTATAATATAAGTCTGAACTTGGTCTGAACTAAGACCATCACAATCTGACTCTAAATACAGCCAGTTTGCAGGCGTTGAAGGTAGCTCCGCGTTAAATGGTACTGTTCAGATGGTTTGTACTGTCGTCATTCTTTGTGACGAATCAAAAGGTGGTAATGCATATGCAATACACGGTGTTGCACAGTTTGCAACCGGAAGATATGAGACGAAAGTGACAACAATGTAAAGCGCGACTTCAAGGTATGATGCCAGTTTTACTTTAATGTAAAGAATAATCGACTCATAATTGAATCCAAAAATGATTCAAAGCGTTAGTCGCTGTTACCATGACATCGATGATGACACATGTACAATCTATACGCTGTTACTATCACATCGATGCCACGTGTGCACATGTGCAGTTAATCAATAACAGATGGCAAAAATTCGTATACTCTTGTAGATGTCGTGTCAACGATTGCTGCCACATCCTACAGTAGGTAATTTTGTCAAAAAATCTGCGGCATCCTGGGTAATACATTCTGAATTCTCAGAATTTGCATACGAAAAATGCAGTGCTGTGTGCCGAACCAAGGGGCCGAACTGTGCATAAAAGTAAGTGCATACAAACATACAAAGGAAAAAGCACGCCGGACACGTCGACACGTCGATACCAAGATACCCCAGTTGTCGATACCACCGGAACCAAAGACAACTCTAATAAGATATCCCAGTCCAATCGGAACTTCTGCATAGTGGAGTCAGTCAACACTCCTATTTTGGTCGCTGAAGCACGTATACTACTAAAATCCTCGCGTCCTAAACATAAAATTGTCGAGATCCAAGAGCGCATGCGGTATTTAGCGCAAAAACAAGGACCAGAAATGCCGCACACAGCCAAAGCTGTAGTATTGACGACGAAAGGGCATGGCCATAACGCACAATCCAAGCCAGGCCTCCGGTTAAGTCCGAATTGGCTCTATTTGACACGAAGTAGTCCCCTTTCTTTGCAATTGGCGAAAATGATCTTCCGAGAATCGCGAAAGGGGACTACTGTACTTATACAGTACATTCATCAGTAAAAATATCAGCAGTCCAGGTATACAGGGAGCTGTTGTCATGTGAAGTCATCCTATGTACTAAATAGAAAATCGACCGTGGTTCGTTCGTGGTCGTCGTTTTTTTTGTACCTAGACTACTTGACCTACTGTAAAGTACTGTAGCACTTCGGGAGCGAATTTGCAGGCGCATGTGCAGCTCAAGTGCATTCTTTATGTGCCTCTGTGATTGCTGTGTACTTGCCTTTCTTTGTTTTTGGGAGAGTATTAACTAGACTAGACTAGACTGTAGCACAGATTTGTTGTACATGCGCAGTAAAGAAAAGCACTAGAAGGGACGCGGACCACGGGTACTAGAAGGGACGCGCACCATGGGCACCGTAAGTGCACTCATCCACAGGCATCTCAAGGCCGCGCACTGAGGTGCTAAGAACACGCACGTACTTCTCCACAGCAAACACATTGCTTCGAAACCGTGCATCGCGCGGGTACCTGGACTTGTTGCTCCGAAACCGTGCATCGCGCGAGCACCTGAACTTTCTTGTGAATGATGATTTTCAAAATAAATGAGCAGGAAGAAGAATCTTCGTGGTTCCTGTCAAATAAGTAGTTGGCGCCTTCACGCCCTTCAACTTTTACTGCAACCGATGGGTTCATAGAAATTGGCTCCCTAGTCGCACATGAGCCTCAGCGATACACTACTGCGCTACTGGGGCTACGATGCCTTTCGCTCACATCAGCAGGAAGTGTGCGAGGCCGTGGTGTCTGGTCGAGACGCGCTCGTCCTGATGGCCACTGGCAGTGGGAAGAGCCTCTGCTACCAAGTACCCGCCGCATGGGCTCACTCAGAGGAGCGATATAACCCAAGTAGTGGTCAGCCACTTGGCCGGGTGTGTGTAGTGGTAAGCCCGCTCGTGAGCTTGATGGAGGACCAAGTTGCTGGGCTGACGTCGAGTGGGGTACCGGCAGTCATGCTTGGAGGAGCGCACGCAGGCGACTATAAACTTGAACAAGTACGCCTCGATAGCTAGTTTATTTGTTCATTTCTTACCATCTAGTGTGTTTCAGTGAGTAAATATGCATCATGATAAGCCTAGTAAAATCCCGTATCATCTCGTAGCATTACTTGCGATAAGTGAGAAAAGGGCTAGGCCTTACTGAGCTTCTTCTTTTTAAATTGCTGTTTCTCAGCAAGCGGTCAATGGCGACTTCGCTCTGGTTTACTTAGCGCCCGAGAAAATGGTGTGCTGGAGCAGCCAGCTGGCTCAACTCGCCAGAGGGCCCGGCATTTTGATGTTCGCTGTTGACGAAGCCCACTGGTACACTTGAAATATACGGACTGACTAGGGACAGAGGAGGAGAGGGTTCTAGTGCGCGTTTGATACCTTTAAGGCAGTAGGTGAGCGACGGTTGCACTTCTTTTACCTTAAAGCTTCTCTTCAAATATTATCTCGTATCAGTGTCAGCGAATGGGGCCATGAATTTCGTCCCGACTATCGGCGCATTGGCGCTTTCCTGCGTGGCACTCATCCCCATGTGCCGATCATGGCGCTCACAGCCACCGCCACCTCGAAGGTATAAAGGCATGATATACGAACATTCTTGACCAATCGTCGATTTACAGTTAACCTCTATTTGAATTTTAAAACATACAATTTCGTTATCAAACTTCTCTATGGTTTGGCCCCGTGGTTGTTTCCTCTACCATGTGTGCTTTCGTGTGGATAGGTCTGCGAAGACATAACCACCGCACTCCAGCTGCGCCAACCGTTCACTGCCAAGACGTCGTTCAACCGCCCCAATCTCACGTATGCGGTGCGGCTGAAGAACGGCAGTGGGAATGGCGCTTCGTCTGGCCGGAGAGTGGGCATTGGAGGCTGCGGTGGAGCTGCAGTCGCCGACCTGAAGTTCGTAGCTTCCTTTAAATTGCGTCGACATACATCTGTGTTTGCCTCTTCTTCACTATTCGAGAGCTACAGGTTGTTTTAATTTAGTAAAAGCTTGCTCGCATCTTATACACCCTTCTTCTGTGTTGGCATACGTTCGAAAGGTGGCAGCTTTCCTCGTCCACTGGCAGCACTATTGTCTACGTCATGACCAAGAAGGAATCGGAAGAAGTCAGTGCCGCCATTGTCGAGTGTTTTCCGGGGGTCACATGCAAGTGCTATCACGGTGGGATGGGCCATGCTGCTCGAAAAGCTGTGCACTTGGCGTTCTTGCAGGATCAGGTTGGTTCGTGCCTCCATTTCTAGTTCTTATCATTAGCGGAATGAATGATTGAATGACAAAAGTACTTGAGGCCAGGATACACCAAGTAAAAATGAATGAAATTTTCATTTCAAACATGGGCTTGTTCATTACTGATACTATTCTCATTGTTCTCTGCCACTCGTAGGTTCAAGTAGTTGTAGCTACGTTAGCTTTTGGGATGGGAATCGACAAACCAGGTGAAGAAGTAGAGCTCTCAAATCGAAAGAGAGTGCAGCGCCAATTCTACGCGTCTCATGGCTTATTATTGCGGCAGTTTATGTTTTGTGCCTCCCAAGCTCTGGCAATATGCCTTCGATTTCTCAAGTCCCAAATTCATTTTTTCTTTTTGGTTCCTGATTCCAAACACCAAAACCCTAAAAAATCAAACACCAACAAACAGACGTGCGACTGGTGGTGCATTGGGGTTTGCCCAAGACCGTGGAGGGCTATTACCAGCAAACTGGAAGAGCAGGCCGAGACGGCGAAGCTGCGAAGTGTGTGCTGTTTTGGGCTCGCAACGACAGCTCTCGTCTCATAAGAATGCTGGGGCAAGACGCTGTAGGAGCATCGTCGTCGTCGTCAGCTTCTGGTGGAGGAGGAGGAGGAGCGGGTGCTTCCAATGAGGCTTTGCGCAAGAGCGAGGTGCTAGATTAGGAAGAATTGAGAGTCTAGAAATATCATCAAGAAAGAGAATATTCGTCGGATTTTGCATGTGTGTTCAGCTCGAAACAACTTACTTTGTTTTATGGTGCATTTGCAAGGCAAGAACCATCCATCTCATCCATTTCATTCGTAGTAAATGCCCTTTCTCTGTTATTGCATCGTTTGCGTGCATATGCCTCTCAAAAGACCGACATGGTGATGGCCATGGAGTCGTTTGCGTCAAGTTCTTCGCAATGCCGCCGGGCTTGGCTTCTAGAGTACCTCGGGGAACCTTTTGACCAAAACCAATGTCAGGTGATGCGTAATAGGCAGTATATACTCTTCTGCAAGTACTTTCTACTTGTGTTCCCATCTAAAGGGCCTTTTTATCATTCTGTTGTTGACTTCAGTTTCCTGATACCTTTTTTTACGATCTACCTGCTTCTCTGTAGGGGTGTGACGTCTGCGACCGTCGCCGCCAGGCAGCCAGTGCATCCTCGAATACCAGTGCATGGTTCCCTACTGTAGCTGCAGGTGGTGGATCAAGCAGCAGCAGCGGTGGGAGCATCGAGCCCGAGTGGGCGGTGCAAGATCTGACCGCACCCGCCAAGCTCCTGGTGGGCGCAATTGTGAACATTGGTGGGCGGTTCGGCATCACCGTGCCGATTTCCCTGGTATGCTATCACCACTTCTATGTCACTTCGCGCACACTTTTCTCAGAATTACCTATTTTGGCAAATTCTTTATTTTAGTTAGAAACAATAGATATCTTCAGGGTGAAATTCTTTCGATATATCCTAAATTTATTTTCGTGCTATTTTCTGCTGTGTCCGCGCTCCGCAAACAGTTGAGAGGTCAAAAGGCTGCTGTAGAAGGAAAGATAGGTGCTCGCGGCCTATCTATAAATGAATTCGGCAAGGGAAAGGACAAGACTGAGAAGTGGTGGAAAGCTTTGGCATTTATGCTGTGCGAAGAAGTAAGGAAATAGTTTGGAAACAATGAAGGAATTTTTGTGTTTAAAGGGTCTATGATTTTTGGCTTGCGTGTTTTATAAGTGCATCACATTCGATTTTCTGCAATTACCATAAATGATGCATGATGTCTTTGTCCGCAGGTGAAGCCGCCTTTGCTTGCTATCTCGAACCTCACAGCAAATGGCTTTGGGTACAAGAGTTATTCTGCTACTCCAGCGGGCAGAAACATTGTTCATTCGTCGTCAGAAAGCTTGCCCCCAATTCGACTGTCGCCTGAACTCATGAAAGAAGAAAGCGCAGCGCGTCGAAGCAGTAGACCCAGCGACGCACCGAGAGGAATGGGAGTGGGCCCTGCCGGCGTCGGGCAAGCAATTGGCGAGTCGCAGGACGGCAGCGGCCTCGCGGGCGCGGAAATGGTGCTGTTTCAACGGCTCACATCGCTGCGCGCAACGCTGGCCGACCAAACTGCGAAAGCCAAACGCATAACCTGTGCACCTTGGATGGTGAGACGAGGAATAGAGTAAAACAGCTTTACAGCTAAAACAGATTAAAAATATGTATATTTTCCCCTCCTCATTGATTTCACCGATGTGGTGGCATTTCCTCATCATAATGTTAATCTCGCAATCATCGTTGCCGCACGTAAGCCTAATTCTAGCGTATATCAACGCGTGCATGTTGTGTCATTCTCTCCTTTCCATCCTGGTTGTCAACAACTACGTATTAGATCATGCAAAACCGCACCATGGCTCAGCTCGCCCGCGAACGCCCGACCACGCCGCGCAACTTGCTCACGGTGCATGGGTTAGCCGAACAGAAAGTGCGGGACTACGGCGCTGCCTTGACTTCGCTCATCAAGCGAGCTTCTCACGAGCTAGGCCTGGCGACGGACTTGAACCCTGCGGGTGGGGCACGAGGAAATGCAACGTCGTCGTCGTCTCGCAGCTCGGACGTGTCGGAGCATTCTGTGGATCTGAACTCGCCTCTGGCCGATCAGAAAGCACCGTCAGGTCGAGCGCTTCCTTGGTCCAATCATGCAAAAGGCAACTGCAGCAGCAACGCCAGCACCAGTAACTCTAGCAGCGGGCAGAAACGGTCGCTTGAAAGTTCTTCGTTCGCAAACAACGCACGTTATAGAGGCATCTCTCCACAAACTCCGCATGGCTCATCTGCAAATTCGCTAGCGGCCAGTGTTAGCTCGAAAATGCCGATATCAGCAACAAACCCTCAAAGAGGGCTCGCCCCAGCGACTTTGAGGCAACCACCTCACGGTCCTGTGTCACAAATTGACGCCTCCGATGAGGATGGCGATGCGGAAGACTACGAAGGAGAAAGCTTGTGCCGAAGGGTAAGCAACGAGTGTGACGATTACGGCGGTGAAAGCATTTCAACACCTCGAGAGGAAACAAACAACAGAGCAGCTGGAGAGCACACTTCTGAGTGGTTAAAGCGAAGTGACGCGGGATGGATGGAGCGCAACAACAGTTCAAATGGCCACAGCGAGACGGCGGCAGTAACGCAAAAGAAGCAGCGCCGCGAGTACCAAAAGCAACAGCAGCGAGTAGGTGCGTTACCTTGGGCCAATGGGAAGAACAGCAGCAGCAACGCGGCGCCGTCCAAGACTGGAACTAGTGTTGCTCGTGTTTCAACTGGAGATGTAACGGTCAAGTCGTTCTTCACACCGTACTCCTCGAAACAATCACCGGGGGGCATTGGTCGCAGCAGCGATGGTAACGGAGACAACAGCATGAGCCTTAGCAGTAGCAGTGGTAGTAATAGTGGCAGCAGCAGTAGCACTGCCCCTAAATTTGGAAGCAAACTTGGTGAGATGTCTACAGACCATACTCCCTTTAATACCAACGGCAACGGCAGCTCGAAGAACGGCAGCGACAATTACAGTAGCACTAGCAGTAGAAAGAACAACGCCACCGCAAAGAATCTTAGTGATAGTACCACTACCAAACGATCTCACGAGGCGACATCAGAAGCTACAGTGCCAGCAGCCGTTGCATTACCGCACAAACCCGCACCTAAGGTGAGCCGCTTTGGAGGGCTAGATGACCTTGCTGATGACTCGGACTCAGACGAGGATAACAATGATGGGAATGACAACGACCACAACAGCAGCAGCAGCACCGGTGGTGGAGATCATGGAAATGCGCCTCAAAGCAAACCTGTAAGTAGTAACTCCGCAGCACAGAAGCGCACACCTCTATTGGCGCATGGTGCTTCTCCACCTAGCCACCTCACTGTCACTGGTAGTACTGACGCAATGAATGACGCAGACGAAGAAGACCCCGATTATGCCACGAGAGCGTCTCTAGAAGCGGCGCTGCAAGCAGGAGTGGCTGCCCGCGACTTCCTGAGATGTGCTTCGTTGCAAAAGAGAATTGACGCCTTGGACGTAGCGAAGGTGTGCACATGCAAATTATACCTTGATGGATTTATTCTACGAAAATATCACGTATTGTGGGAGCTAAGATGACTCATTATTTTATCACCCTATGTAGTATTTGGCTAGATAATGCACACACCTACTGTAACATAATAACTGATTCAAATAACTTTGCCCTCTTTTCTGATTTCAGGCAGCGAGGCAGGCTGAGAGCCAAGCCCGAGTGCGAGCTGCTGAGCTGCGCCGCCAACTCCAAGAAGTGGAGTCTGAGGAAGCAAAGGCTAATGCAGCTGCGGCACAGGCAGCGGCGCGGGCTTTGGCAAGCACGCAAGAGCTAGGACTAGCGTTCAACGACAGCGAGGAGGAGGAAGAAGAGGAGGAAGAGGAAGAAGAGATCGAGAATGACGGGAACGATCAAGAGCTTGAAGTAAGTCAACGCAACCACCGAATGAGCAAAAGAGATCAGGTTGAAGGCGACCAGCAACTAGATAATGTCGATTACGACGAAAGCAGGCCGGAATGGTCTTCAAACTATGCGAGCATCGAGCCAGAACCAGCGGTGGAGTCACTTGGCACAGTCGTTGAGATGTACGACGACGACGACGGTGATTCGATAGGTGCTCTTCGTCGTGGCCGTGTTTCCGTGGCTGATGATCCATTTCATCCATCATCATCAGCTGCTACCGGCACCCCAGCTACTGCTGCAGACGCAGAGATAGGCTATACACCGTTGCAAACGGACAGAAGAGCACCACGTTTCTCACTGTTGTCGAGCGGCATGAGTAGTGACGATGACAACGATTATAGCCATTGCGGCAGCGAAAACGGCGAAGTCGATGAGAATGAAACGAAAATAGCACCTTCTGCCGCGAGCAATAGCAATGGCAGCAGCCACAGCGCCCTCAGACTCGGCAGAAGAATGAGCAATGCATCTAATTCCGGTGCGATTGCGACGGACGACGATGCCAGCCCGACTCAAGCCGATGAACGTGTGGTGCTCGCACCACTCGGGCGCTTCTCTTCGCACGAGGAGCCAAAAGCTTCGGGCAGAGATGGCGAAGAGAGAGAAGCAGACCACTTCAATCATGAGCTGAGCGGTTTTGGCGGTGGCAGCAAGAATAGCGAACTTTGTAATGACGTTAACCGACACCAGAACCACCACAACCATCATAACCCAGGAGCTGGTATGGAGTCTCCTGCGACAGCCAACTCAAGAAGCGGTGTGAAGCGTGCTGCTGCTGCTACCACTAATGATGGCAGTTGCAGCAGTCCAAGGAAAGGAAAGAACCTGAGTGAAGATGATTCTGACGTAGAAGTTCTGTCTTCACCCGAACCTAAACATTCGAGTAGAACGATAGCATCGGCACGTTCTTTGGTGAGATCTTGGAGTGACAAAGGTAGTGCCAATAAAAACCTTGGCAAGATCAGCAGCAACAGCAACAGCAACAGCGGCAGTAGAAGCAGCACTGCTGTTTTCATTCCTTCAGTATCTGTCGCTGCTTCCACTCTGGTACGAGCAGCATCGACACCAGCTTCTACTGCTACTGCTACCACCACATTAGTGCCCTCGACATCGTCACGCACCATTGGTGCCTCTTACGGACTCGCAGATGATGACGATTCCGACGACGATTCCGACGACAACGGCATATTTGCTACGACTTCTTCTACTGCGCAGCAGCTGAAGAGGCGTGGATCGGTGCTAGCCATGGCCCCACACAAACGCCCAATTGTTGCCAACAACGGCAATCAATTATCCCCTCCACAAGCTACTAGTACATCCGAGGTGCCACCAGCAGTAGAGGCATCCTTTGACCGGAACGCCTTAGTGGCCTTTGTAGCTTCCGCAGGCGACAGGGGTACAGCACTCGAAGCTGTTTGTGCCAAATGGCCGCCCGCGCGAACTATACCCGAAGTGAACGGCGCACGGCAGAATGCTGTGAGAGAACTGCTCTTGGAACTGACCATTGACTTCACTCTTTACGAGGCAGGTGGCATTTTTCGCGTTCTGTGAGTCTGCGAGCAAGGTTTTTTCTTGCTCACCTGGGGACTAAAAGCTCAAAGGTTTATTATCTGTTGTAATCATAGCACGTCATCCCGATTAAAATCGCGCAGGTCAGGGGTCAGGGATATATGGCTACGGGCTCAGCTCAGTCAGACTTGTTCTGAAGGTTACATTTTTCTGTTGCTATATGCCACAGAGGTGTTTCTTTGTATTTTGGGGAGTATTAACTAGACTAGACTGGACTCTGGTTCAAATAACAGATAATTACCCAGCACTCAGCAAGGTGGATTTGGATTTGAGGGATGGGCTTCGGTTAATGGTTAATGTTCTAATGGCCAATGGGCTTTTTTTTGTTTAATGGGCATACCTTAAACCTGAAATCCCTGGTGATTCCGACTTCCGATATAATAGAAGTCGACGAGGAATAGAACACGAATTGGCAAACAGCGATCTCGGATCGCAATTCCAATAGTTCATAAGAATCGGAAGGTAAGAAAGCTAAATCAAAATCAACACGCCAGAAAGAGAAAAGTCGGCGATAAATAAATAGCCCATCAACCACGGAGAGAGCGAAGCTCGCAGATTTTCCTGTATTTGTCGTACAGGGACTTCCAATGACGCCGCTAGCGACATACAGGCATTATCTGCTGTCCAGGAACCCCGTTTGGCGCATTTCTTCCGATGCTTTGCCACCGTAGCTATAGGTCTTTTTCCCCGCTGCCACGAATGGTGACTCCTTCGACTCGACTCGACTGAGCCCTCCTTCGCTGTACACTGCGCCCATCTGGCGGTCCACCGCTGCGTAGCGTGACCCTCCACCTGCTGCATCGAGCGGGCCGAGCCCCAGGGAGAAAGACGACAGCGTGGCACTGGCGCTGCCCTTCGCCCTCGCCCGCCATACTACCGCCACCACGCTAAGCACTGCGATTAAGGCCAGGGCGAGGGCCAAGGGCTGGGGCAACACGGGCGCGTTGAACCCGAGGAGGTTCTAGGGAAAAAAAGAAGGAGTGCATGGGCGGATAAGACACATCTAACAATTCAAATTCAGCAGCGCATGCATGCTTCTTCTTGTTGCTCCTTCCATTTCTTTTTTACAAGCAGAAAATACGGGCTCCGTAATTGCGGGTGCTGCAAAACAATCAAAAGGAAAGCATGAACAAAATAAAACAATGGTGGTTTAACTCACCCCTACGGTTTCGGTTGGCTCCCAGTCGATTGGGTCTTCTCCGTAAGAGGCGCGGCACCACGGTCCGATCCACCCCGCTTCGCACACGCAAACTTTGCTGCCACTACTACTCGAGCTACCACTGCCGTCGCTGCTGCTACTTCCACTGCTGCTGCTAATGCCGTCTTTAAAACCAATGTTGGTGCTGGTGATACCGCTGCTGTGCGCGTTGCTAGAAACTTGGCAAGTGCCGCGGTGGTCTTTGGTGCTGCCACCGCAGTCGTGGTCATCGTTGCAGGCTCCGCCGCCTACCATCTGCGGCTGCAGAGGCGTGGTGCTTCCTGGCTCGGAATAATCGCTCAAATGGCCCTTGATCCAGGTTGACGATGGGCGCTCGGGGGTCGAGCAGCCTACTTTCTCAGCGGGGTCAGCCGCGTTCTGACCAACCAGTTGGCAAGTATTAGAGAAAGCGTGAGAGGTAATTTATTTTGGCTGAATAAACCATCAACAGCGCAACGATTTGCCAGAATAGAACGTCATAATTTGCAGCAAAGTAAGAAGTCAAACGCGAAATCTAAATGATGGACGCCTTATGCTTCGTTCGCTTTTAACTTCCTATCTAGTACAAACCTGGTATACGCGCACGTAGTCCACCAAGAATTTGGCCGGCAACGACGCGCAAAAGCCGCCGGCAAAGCCGCAGGTGCACTTCCCCGTGGTGTCCAAGCAGTCGTAGCACTTGCAGTCGCAGCCGGCCGGGCAGCCCGACGGGGAGCCCTCGGGAAAACCCCAGGTCGAGGACATGGCAGTGTTCAGAATCAAGTAGCTCGGCTCGGAGGGAATCTGGCAGCAGAGAGTAGAATTGGGAGAAGCTTAGATTATGGAAAGAGTGGAAGGTTTGCAGATTGAGAGCTTGTGCACTCTGGACTGGTACGTAGTAAAAAGAAGGAAAGCTGTCATTGAGAGATGAGCTCGTACCTCGGAGCCCATTTTCTGTTGAAGGGTTGCGCCTGACACACCGTAAATGAAGCTGTCGTCGTAGTACCTGTGGCAGCACGCCATTTCAGGAGGGGAAGCATAGAATTTCATGAAATTGAGATAACACTAAAACCCTACAACGATTCATACTTGCAAAAGCCTACCATACAACGCAAAAATGTACTTTCAATTTTACCAGCGAAGGTAGCCGAGGCCTTCTTCTACGTCCGACTGCGGCAGCTGCCACTCCACGCGCCACGTGTGCATGGCGGACCAAAACCCGTTCCCATGGTCCGTGTTGCCGTCCATTTGCGTGTTGGCCGACAGCGCGTCCGACTAACGAAAAGACAAAAACAAACCAGAACAACGGAAATGGGTGAGGCAACAGCAGTGCGCTGATCCGTAGAAGCCACCATAAGGAAGGGGCATACGCGGACTACGAAATCTATTGAGCGTCGCAGGATTGCCACTTCGAATGAGTACCGCCACCTTCAACATCAGCATGTGGAAATAAGGGCAAACCTGGTAGCTGCGCAACGGCGTGGGCTTCGTGGTCAACGACCCAAAGAAAAACACGTTTTGCTCGGTGTGGTTGCCGTATTCCATACCCTCGTACCACGACCCTTTCCGAGGGTAGCCGCCCTTTTGGGGCCTTCCGGGGGAATCAATCCCCGGAGCAATTTGCAGGCTCGACGAAAAGTACGGCTGGTAAATCCCGGTCGGGGTTTGTTTGAGGTAGCCCGGCATGGCTTCGAGCAAGTCAATTTCGGGCGCGCCCCGCCCCACGTAGCCGTCCAAGTCGAAGTGGGGGTAAGGGTTGCACGCGCTCACCCGCTGCTTGGGCTGGAGCTTGCGGTCACACTTCCCGTAGGACCACGGCCACACCCAGTCGGAACTCCCCACGTACGTAGCGCGAGCCAAATTGCCCATGAGCCAGAGCGCAGGCCAGAGCCCGCCAACGTTCCACAGACCCGGCAATTGAGCCCGTACTTCGACGACTCCGCCCGTGAAACAAAACTAGGGGTGCGGCAGAGTGTGAATAGGTGTGCGAAAGCAGCGACGATGAGGGCAACACGAGGAAGACAGAAAGAAGAGGACCGTTAAAATCGAAGTAAAAGGCAAGAGAACGAAACGAAAAACATCAAATTTCTTTGATGCATGCATCTATAGATAAGATAGGGTAGAAATTTTCGAGCATATTCAAGGAGAGCTGAGAGACTGCACTGCTTTTAGTACTCTTATGAAGCACGAGTAGTGAACAATCGAGCCAAGTACCTTGTTCCAGCCCTGCAACATAGCCGACTTGAAGTTCTTGGTGCGCGCAACCAGCTCCCCAGTGGCGTCGTCTAAACCGTTGAAATAGGTATGCGCCGCGTTCGTTGTCAAGTTTAACGTGCCATGTTCCGTAACTGCGTAGTCGTGGTCGTAAAACCTATTGATTGGGCAAACAAAAGCACAGGTGATGAGATAAAGATTCGTTTCAAAAAGCAGGACAGCTCCGAAGAAAGAAACGAAACGCAGCGCGCCTACGCATGCTCTCTGAAAAAAAAACACAATAGAGGGATTATTTCAATCGCAGCACCGAAGTTTCAGCATAGCCCGCTAGGTTTAAAAGAAGACCGATTCTTCGTAGGCAAAGAAGATGAATCTTGGCAAAGGAAAGACCGAAGATTTTCTTTTATTCCAAAAGATCCTAAAAGTACAGCAAATGGCGATTGTTATACTTACTGCAGAGCATTGTTAGTGTAGTCATTTTTATTTAGCGCTGTCCAGCGAGGGTCGTGGCCATCATTAAAAGTGCGGCCAGCGACATTGAACTCATCCGACATGACCAGGGTTAAGGCTTTACCATCTACGAGAGACTGCTGCATGAACATTTCAGCTGGAGTATCAGGGTCAACCCAACCAGTTCCACCACCCATTACGTGCACCGAAAGGGCATCCACTGCCAACGCCAGTACCGCTACTCTCCGAAGACAAGCCATGAGAGTCTCGTAGCGTGAGTGCAACAAACGAGTCTGTACAGTACTGTACACGTCAGAAGGCGGATCATCATCAGAAGACAAGTAAGTTGTTCTCCTCAGAAGGTTGAAAGAACGAACAAACTACAGGGGATTTTGTTTCTGTTCACATCCTTTCTGGGGGAAGTTTTTGAAGCAAGATAGATTGATGTTGTTTCGAATTGAGGATATTCCTCATATATTCCATGTTGTTTTGTAGTTGAGCTCTTCCTGCATTGACTCCTCAATCCTCAAGATCGTATTCCTGCAATATAATAAGTTTGAAGTAAACATAAATACGCCGTGTATTACCTTAAGTACTTCGGGTACTTTTTCAGACTTCCTGCACCACTTATGGCCCATATCGAGGCATTGAGAGAAGTGAACGAAACGGACGATCCTCGAGAGACCGAGCGGCAGGCAATAATTCAGGGAATTTATGGAATCATGCGCATGCTGACGGAAAGCATTGCGTCAGGTGTCTTATAATTTTACTCTTTATTTATCTAAATTCGCAAAAGCTGATTAAGCTTCCTTCGATGGGGGGCTGCTACCAGGTATTCCTCCGGTCCTCGAAACGAAAAGTCGATCAAGCACATCGCTTGCACTCGTTGCCAACAAGGAAGACATAGAAGACAGTGGTTCAGACGATGACTCCGATGAAGAGACGGGCGGACTTTTATTGGTGCAGAAGGCAACATCTAAGGTGACGAAGAAATTCCGCAGTGTAACGTGCATCGTGCTTGTTCTTCGATTCGTTCTCCGGCTGTTGAAAGAAAATAAAACGTCAACACGTAAGTATTCTCCGCCCTTTCAACCTATGCAGTAATTCAGTCTTAACGTATCACGACCATTTACTCTCTTTTCTTTTGAGCAGAACGCGAGCTGTACTATGTTTACCCGCATAATTTCAAGAATCAGGCTCAGTGCAATAACACTATTTTAGAGTGTGCAAGCCTTCTAGGAGTCGACCGAGAAAACTTGCACTTGCGTGCCTCAAGTCGTGGATTATTCTCCGGTATGATTCAGGCCTACGAACCAGGAATAGGATGGATCGACGGTACTCAGTGTGAAGCCATCTCCATTTCATCGAATTGGATTACGAACACAGAGGTTCCATGCGAAATAATCGGTGCAAAAGTAATTTTGGTTGTTGAAAAAGAAGGTATGACCAGCATACAGAATGCTCTAACATAACCGCATTGCATCTCCATGGGAAATCCCTTGTGGCCTCTGACTTATTCATTACCAGGAATATTCTCGAGGTTGTCTGAAGATGCATTTTGGAAGCGGTATCCCTGCATCATTGTCACTGGACGAGGCTTTCCTGACTTGGCAACCCGAGCACTTGTTCATCAAGTGTCAACTCGATTTAGACTACCCGTTGTAGGTCTAGCGGACTGTAACCCATTTGGATTAGCATTACTTCTCACTTACAAATTTGGAAGCGCGGTAAACATTCGTATGGCAATTTTAAAATCCAAATACGTTCTAATGTGTTCGTCTTTGTTGCTTTAGCGAATGGGGAACAAGTTTACGTGTGACTTGCGCTGGCTTGGCCTTCGTCCAACACAATTACCAGAACTAAATTTGGGAACGGAAGTGGTACGTAACGCTGAAAAGTTGTGTGCCATTTCTCAATAAGATTTGAACGATGCATGCAACAGATGCAAGAGATGAATAAGCATGACATTTCGCGCCTACGGACTCTCAGCGAACTTTTAAACTCGGGGAATTCTAGTAAAACGGCGTCGATGAAACCGTTTTGGTAAGTGATGTAATTCAAATACCCACACATTATATTATCATGGCCATCAATAAATTCAACACCTGCGTCCAGCGATGAGGTCGACCGCATGAAGAAGAGTCGTCAAAAGTGCGAGCTAGAGGCTTTTATCTGCCGGAGTTTTGACTTTCTTCCTCAGTTTATTGTGAGTGAAATGAAACTTGTCCATTCGAGGCACAAAAATTTACTTTCAATTTCTATGCTTTACAGGAGGAGTCAATATCAAAGAGAGACTTCATCTAAAAAGGAACTTCAAGAAGCAGTTTGCTTTAAACTGACAAACGGCGACCGGCTAATGCTTACAATTATTTTCCTATTCAGCATTGAAAAGTCAATAATTCGGTTTGAAACGACAAAAAATGTCGAGTTGCTCGTATCGCGTACACATCTCGGCAAAATGGAGAGGGGTGTAAAAAAAAAAGAAGACCAATTTAACTTTAAATGAGTATGAGAAACCTGCTCGCAGGTGAAAGTTGAGCACACTAAATGGCAGGCGTGGTCTATATATTAGTTTTTGTAGCAACCTAGCTGCTAGCTGCCTACTAGCTAAGTACCTTTTAATTAACTTCTCTGTAGTCTGCAGATTTGGTGCAGTAGACTAGTCGTCCAGAAGGAGTTGCCAGGAGCTCAAAAATCTTGGGGCAGTTTCAGGCTGTATACAGGCCCAAGCAGCGGAACGCAAGAGGGCAAATGATTTAAAACTAAATGGAAATGGAAAGGTAAAGGCAGCTAACGACGCAGCTAAAAAGAAAAACGCACTGGAATTCAACTGGAATTTTTGATACGATTTGAACTATTTAGGAGCTACGTTTTGAATTCATTTGTCCGAACTGCATTCAGATCTCCGAGGACTAAGATATTTGCGCTGCCCCCATATACCCATGTGCCTCGTAGGCTCGATAAAACCACGTTTACATTTTTTTTAAGAAAGCAAGTAGGACTTTGAGATAAGATTATTAGATTAGATCATTAGATTAGGTCATTAGATTAAATTATACTATACTCTTCCAGTTCAAAGAAAGACAAGGGCAGAAATAGTCTCAGAGGTGATTTATAATTGAACATGTAGCATTTATCTGCGCATTCCAGAATGCTCTATCTGGCGTCTTCCCTCCGATCAAGTCGGCGGGGTCTGAGTGCCCATTGTGCTTTACGTCCCAGGTACACCAGGCAATTCTCCGGGTTATTGTTTGCCCCAGTGCGGCACCGGCTCAATATTCTTGTCAGGCAGCGGGCGCCAGCCGCTCTCAGCATCGCCTGTCCTCTTTCTTGCTGCATAGGGGCCAATTATGGATCACGCCGCTGTATGGTACGGCTACACACCGTCTAAAAGCAGAAATTGTTTCTCCAGCCCGGACTCACCCGTACCCGATTTTGGTGGGGGGATTCCATGCTCATCCTGAACCGACTTCCTCTCTGCTGCAAGTCCGCGGTCTTTTCACTCTTACCGATGGGATGCCTTAACCCAACGAAGAGGTGCGAGCCTAGGCTCGCAGGGTAGAACACAAACTTGGAATCAAGCTACAAAGTACGGGAATTCATAGGGAATTTTTTCTTCGCAAACCATGCATAATTTCAGTAGCTTCGCAGGTATCGGGAAACTCACCGACTGCACTCACGAGCCTCACCGGTAAGTTGAGAGACGGAAGGTATATACAAGGCCATAGTAGTTTGATGCTCTCTCGACTAAATGAGCATTCCAAAAGAGCACTCCACAATATGCTGTCGTAGATGATCGCAATGCACTTCCTCCTGTCTTTTGCGGTTAAAACTGAAGCCTGACTGAACCCGCTGATGAAGAAATGGAAGACGAAGATATGGAGGCAATGTAGGCTGTAGAATGTATAAATTGGCAGCCGTAGGCCAAATGATACATATATACGATGAGTTTTCATGCTCCGTTCATCAGGGAGGTCACCCTGCGAGTCACCATGACCAAATGATACATAAATATGATGAGTTTTAATGCTCCGTTCATCAGGAAGGTCACCCTGGGAGTCATCATGTCACTCTGACCGGAGGGCCATGGTGGGACTGGAACCTTTTTGGCTTAGGTCTTCTTCGAACGACGTTGGGTTTTGCGAAAATATGAAGATATTGCCAATACTTTCATTTGAGTCCACTCAAGATTAAGCCGTATGCCGATTAGGTGTATATGTTGGCCCATCTGGTCTTTATTTTTCACTTGCAATAACTTTTGACCAGGCCATGAGCAATGGCGACTTTCCTGAAAAGGCGATAGAAATTCAAGCCCAGAAGGCGACAACGGATACACTTTTGAGTTATCTGATTTTACTTTTTATTCGGGGGTGGCAAAAACTTCAAGTTACCTTCAAATGAAATCATATCACTAAGTGCCCGATTTATTCCTGGCTGATAAAGCCTGCAGATGATAACGGCAATTCAAAATGTAGCATTAAAAAACAATTCTCTCACCAGGTAAATTGCGCTATTCTTTAAGAAGTATGTAAAAAACGCACCAATGTAGCGGCGCCTGCAAGTTCTGCGGTTGGGCGATTGTGTTGGGAACCAAGGTACCCACCACGGCATCTGGTGGCAGTCCGCACACGCACGCACTACTCACGGCTCCAAGCTCGCGGCCGTTGTTGCGGCTATTGTTACCTGCGACCGCAATGTCACCGTCCAGAGAAAAAGTATGGCCGCCATCTTGGGTGATCTGCGTTTCATTAGCGCCACGTATGCGTGCAAGGCCTGCGAGCTGACTTGTTTGAGTGCCTCCTATAATCAAGCTGTCTTCGCACGAATCTGGTGCGTTAGGACCTCCCAAGCTGCCACCATGGCCACTTCGAAGCAAGCCAACGCGCAAGACTGGAGTTTCCGCAGTCAAACTGCTGCTGCTGTTACCGATGCTATGGCTTCGACTGCCCAAGCTATCAAAGTATGAGTCATGATGGCTACCAGAGGTGTTCATACCTTCACTGACATGCTCAGGACGTTGACTTTTCGTCGCTTTCGAGGCTTGAAATACTGCAATGCGCTGCGGCAATGGAGTGGCATTAATTTCTGTATCTGTGCTTTCCGGCTCAAGAATATCGTCCAGCGATTTGCGCTGCATACCTGAATCTGAGCGAGATTTAGTCAAAGGCTCATCAACGGGAGAATTCCCTGATATGAAGGAGACGCTTCTATTACTACTATGATCGATATTATATTGCCCACCCTCGTTGCTTTTGCAACCTTCTATTCTGTTGCCATTAGTGATGCCAGTACTGACACCAACGCTTTTACCGACGGAGGAAGTAGACGGACAATTTGTGGAAGCTGACGTTTCAGACTCACGAGGTTTACATGTGGTCGCAACTGCCACACGAGGTGAACAAAGGGCATCCAACGGACGTGACACTGAGTAAGGCTCCACCAAATTTACTGCCTTTACATCTGTTCTCGTCGGTAGCAATTCGATGGATTCAGTCTGATAGCTAGTTGCGCCCTCGTGTGGACCCTCAACTGTCACAGTCGATGCGGGGAATAAATGGTTGTCACATGCAGTGCGCGGAGATCTATGAGACTTCCTCGTGTGAGCTGCCTCCAGCAGTGGTGATGAACGATGAAGTGACTTGTTATAGGAAGGTAATGCACTGCTTGGAGGCAGCAACTGCGGCGGTGCAGATGTGGAATTCTGCGTTGACCCAGAAAGAAGCGCGCTCGGCCATTCAACCACGTAGGCCAATCCCCCTGAGGGCTGTGGAGTAGTAGTAGCAGCAACAGCAGCAGCGCTATCATTGGTACCAGAGACAAGTGTGCCATCTCTCAAAGCCGCCGCAGACTGCTTCAATCCTTCGTTAGAAAACGCTTGAGCCCCAAAACTTGAACGATTCAATTCTCGTCGATTTTCATCGTCTTGTGCAGCTCTTGTCGTTGCTGTAGTGGATATATGCGTAGTTGTTTCCACTTCACGACTCGGTGACTTTCCATGCGCTGAACACACTGCACTTGGCTGCGCACCAATATGAGCATTCACAGCAGGCTTGATAGCGCAGGATTTAGTGGTGGATTCGTGCGGGTCTGGCACCTGGCTGAGAGAGAAATCACCGATGCTTTCACCGGGGCTGCTAGTATTGACCGCTCCGTTGTCGATGGATATGCGCTCCGTTTCACTAGGTGCACCATCTAAGACATGTTTTGGCACTCCTGTTACTGCTTGAGGTGCTACGTCAGTCGGTGCGGCATGTGACGCCGCAGGAGCAACGGGCGGCCGACTTTTAAGCGGAGACTGGGAATCAAGCTGCGCGCCTGGAACTTCATCATCGTCGTACTCGTGGACGCTTTCCTCGGCAGGACTGTTTTCGGTAGCCATCTTATCTGAGTGTGCTACGGGTGCACTTGCTAACCTAGCGACATCGTCTTCAAAGTCTTGGACACTTTCAGAATCATCATACTGCATTTCGATCGAGTGATTCCGGTGCTCGCCATTAGTAGTACCGCTGCATCCACCTTCAATAGCACGGGCGCCATCTTCGCAATCACTTACAAATTCTTGTCGAACTTTTACAGCGCTAGCACTGGCTGCAAATGGTGAAAGTATCGAGATGTTGCTGCCTGGCATGTACGATAGGCATGTGGTATCGAGGCTTGCATCGAAGTTATTTCCAGCCTGGCGTTCACTAGGCAACGGCACATTGTCAACTACCTTCTCAGATAAAATTGAACGCCGCGGTCTCTGTGTGCGAGGTCCACGTGATGCGCTACCGAACTCTAAATCTGCCGGTGAAGCTTTAGATGGGCTGGAGAAGCGATTCCTGTTGGCTCTTTCGAAGGGTCTCTTCCTCGTCAGAATGCGTGCTGGTGCAGTCTCTGTATTAACTGCGCTAGTGCCACTGCATACTCCAATACTTTCCAAATCATCGCACAGAAGCATTCGAAAGCAAACTGCATCTTTCGCCGTCGATAAGCCTCCAAGACTTATGACATCACCGTGCCTCAGCGGCTACCAAGAGAAGACAGAGATTGAGGAATTGAAGTCACGCGAAATCAGAAAAGAGCAACATCAATGATAATATAGGAGTCTCAGGCAATATATGCCAACCTACCCAGGTTGTCTCGTGCACACATCGCCAGTTATTCACAAAGGTGCCATTCAAGCTTGGTCGTCGTGTACGCTGGCTGTCTTCGTGTTGGTCTTCAAAACCATCGCGGAGGAACACTTGCCAATAATTCACCACATCCACGTTGCTAGTACTACATGTAGAGCCAAAGCCTTTGTTCGTACTATTCAAAGTTCTCGGCTTAATTATGAGGGTTGCGTGCCTCCTCGAAATGTTCGGTGGCTCAGCAGGGTCATCAACATGAACGTTCACTGGATCATAAGGGTCATCGGGATTCTGGAAATCGCGGAAGATTTAAAAAGGAAGCTTTGAAAACAATTGATTAAATACGTCGATTGGTGGTGGCATACCTGTCGCCCGAGTTGAACCTCATACGATCCTGACCAGAGGTCGTGGCGAGCCACTTCAAGCAAATGAATAGTGCTTGTCAAATCCTCGGCTGCAGCTAACAATGGTGACAGTCGCTCCAAGCGCGGCGGCATACGTTGATGCTAACAGCAACCAAATGTTTTGATTATATTAAGCCTGGTGCTAGATGCTCCATCGTGTGTCCGTCTTCCACATGTTCATGACCTCGTTTCTTCAGAAGCTACGAGCTACGAGGCTACTATTTTGAAATCAGAATTACCTCTTTACTCTTTACCTCTACAGGTAGTTTCGGGTGTTAAGAGGTTGTCACGTTAAGAGACTGAGGCTCAAAATTTTGTACTTGTCCTGTTAGAAAATGAATTCCTTCTTGTACTGTAGTACTAAAAATCGTTAAGA
>Ga0307930_1001122_pt1 | contig 21473 bp, 19 predicted proteins | sample OrgLakmetageno46_FD_203161 | JGI IMG/M metagenome (GOLD analysis project Ga0307930, IMG submission 203161) | Saline water microbial communities from Organic Lake, Antarctica - #46 | ecosystem: Environmental > Aquatic > Non-marine Saline and Alkaline > Saline | place: Antarctica: Organic Lake...
CCCCTCTCCCTCCTGAATCATTCCGCACTTGCTTTGTTTGCGCAACGCACGCGCATTCCCACTTCTGCCCGCAGCATTGGCTTCTGTGCCATTTGGGTTTGTATTAGTTCGAGTTCGAGTTCCCTGTCTAAACTCAGTGAATGTGTTCATTGCTAAGCTCCTGATAGACATGAACACCCAAGCTTTCGAGTGATGACCAGGCTCTAGTATCTGCCGCTGCTAGGCCCGGTTCCGATGAGACGAATTCGATGTGAGCGAGCTACTCCATCTAGATGAACTTCAGTTGGATGTATGGCGAGTGTATTGGACGAATGTGAGCAAGGATGGCTGTGAAAGCTTTGCAGGAAATGGGGAGAAACCAACGGTGACTAAAAACGTGCTTGTCACTACTTCTAGCACAACTTTTTCAATTTCTCGTCTCTACCTTTGGTGATAAGTGCATAAAGATTCTCTAAATTATGTTGTCATATCTACTATTGCTGGGCAAGGTGCACTCCGTTCTCGTTCGTTTCGAGGAAATGAACGATGACCTGGGCATGTGCGTTCGGTTGTCGATATCGCCGAGCACTCATGATGTACTGTTTCGATCGCTGCGACTCGATGGATCAAGTAAAGCGTAGCGTCCAGAACGTATTATCTATTTTTGGAAAGCAATGTTGTCTAACTCTTCTCGGCTACTTTGAAGAAATCAATCGAATGGGCTCACCCCGCAACGCCGTAAGGAGGGCACCCACAAGGGCAACCACACCTTTGGTGCTTAAAGAAGGCAGCGGGTGGATGAATTAAACAACCCCCTGTTGAATATACATCACAGCTGCTTAAAGTTGCTTATTTGGTGCACTGGGCTTGGCCTAATGTTAGCTATAAGTACCGCATTTGGCCTTTGTTTAGCCTACGAACATACGCGTAATACCCCCCTGTAGCCGGGGATACCGACCGATCGATAAATGTGGTCGATTGTTGAATTACCGGTTCTTCTAGTATGGTATAAAAAGAAAAAGAGGGAAAAAAATTGCTCGGGGATGGGCGACTCTTCTTCTGGATCGCCTGAGGGACTTCGTTGTAGTCCCCTCCTCTGCGGGCGGAAACTCTTCTTTTGAGCTGCACTCTCAGAGCATGGAGGAGCGTGCCACTTTGGACCGCTACCATCACTTCCATGGCCACTCGGGCATGTGCGCCTGATTAGCTTCTTAGGTCTAGTTTGCGCTGCTTTGCTTTTCTTCTGTACCTCTTAGTCTTCTAATTCCGGCCCTTCGGGGCCTGTCTCAAAAAACACACTCAGCAAATCCGAGAGAAAAACTGTGCTGCAACTAGCTAGCTTTATCCCGGGTTGAATTGGGGTTCCGGTGAATACACGATCGCCGGTTAAGCTTGGGGTCGTAGTTGTAGAAACGAGGGTACGGTGACGCCTTGGCAATAGAAGGGCCATCTTGTTGAAAAACAGAATCCCTCTGTAGGATGCGGTTAACGAAGGCCGCATTTGTAGCTGTAAATGTAGAGGAAATCCGTTGACGCCAGAATGCCGAGAACCATGTGGTGTTCCAAGTCGTCTTCACCCCTCTTTAAATACAGGGGGTCAGCCGCGATGAGTTGAAAATCTCCAGCGATGACCGATGGCTTCGGGTTGTGGGTGCTTGGGTTTTGTGATGTGTTGTGTCAAGGGTTGTGTGATGTGTTGTGTGGTGTGTGGTGTGTGGTGTGTTGAGCGGTGTGTTGAGCGAAATCTTATCTTGGTTTGAAAAGAGTGAATGAAAGCCTACTGCTCGCCATCCACCCCTAAGCCCCGAAGCAGCCGTGGCATTGTAGCGATTGTGTGAACTACTGCCGTATAGTGCAGAGTTCTGAACGCACATGAAAGCTAAGGATGCTGCCGAATATTTAGGCGTTGAGCTTCATGGCTTATCGACATCGATCGTGAAAAAGGCCTTCAATGACCTCTCGAGCTCTTTCCATCCGGACATAGATAAATGTAAGCGCCGAGGACATTACAGGAACGAACTGAGATGCTTCTGTTGCCGATTTATTCCAGTGGTCTATCTTCTTTTTTTCTGTAGGTGTACTTAAGTAACCACATGATCTAAACCCTGCTTTCCTTTCCTTTCGTCTCGACCCTTACCCTTCGTCTCCACCTCTCTACCCCCTCCGCTTCTTTCTGCAGCTCCAGAGGCCAGTATCGAGTACCAGAACCTTGACCGTGCGAGAAAGAAATTAATTAAATTCTTAGTGACGGACAAAGATGAAGACTCAGATGAGGAGTCACAGGGAGCTCCGGCGAGCAGCGAAGCCTCGCCTTCCGGCAGCGGCCCTAGCGGGAAACCACAAGTGGAAGCTGCAGCGGCGCCAGTGTCGGCGTCATTGGTGGCCGCGGCGGTTGCGCTGGCAGGCAAGCGCATTGTCATGTGCGGCACCACTCTGGAGACGTTGAATGGCGCGCGGGGCAAGTGCGAGAGCGTGAACGAAACCACAGGCGCGTGCAAAGTCAAGCTAGACGTGCCCCGGCTTGCGCAGGTAACGCTTGCATCGAGTGCTAGGATTTCCTTGAATTGCTGTTCCCAGCGTCGTCCGTTGCGGATATTTTTCTTTTATGCAGCATTGAGTGATCTTTCGCATGCGTCCGCGTTTGTGCGTCCGGTACCCTAGGGTTGGTCTGGCCGCACGTTCCCACCTCAGCACGTCAAGGCACTTCCGTCGAGCTGTGACAACGCGAGGTCGCCGGGCCCTCTGCTGGGGCACCATGTCATCGTGCAGGGCACCTCGCGTGAGGACGTGAATGGGAAAGAAGGCGTGGTTATTAGCTTCAACGACAAGAACGGACGGTGCGTGTGTACTGAAGGGCTTGTTTGTTTGATGCATGATTAGACGCAAGGTGAAGCTCCCTAGACTTTGACGCGTGTTTTGAACATAGATTTCTAACCGTTGACTCCTCTCATTTGTTGCTGCTGTGGCACACACTCCCGTATCATATTTCCTCGTTGCCTTCAGATACGGAGTGGAGTTCGGCACGGGGAAACCGATGAGTTTGAAAGGGGAGAACCTTGTGCGCAAGAACCCTCCTCCTGAGGCCAACAATGATGACTCATCTGATGATGATATGCCGCCCCTTGAAGATGAGGATGAGATGCCAGCTACCCGGCCTGCTCCTTCCGCGAATGCGAAGAACAGCACTAATGACGACTCGTCTGATGATGATATGCCGCCTCTTGAAGATGAAGACGAAATGCCAGCTACCCGGCCTGCTCCCTCAGCGAATGCAAAGAAAAAGAAGAAAAAGAAGACGAAGAAGAACACTAGCAATGACGGTGACTCATCTGATGACGACATGCCGCCTCTTGAAGATGAAGACGAAATGCCAGCTACCCGGCCTGCTCCTTCCGCGAATGCGAAGAACAGCACTAATGACGACTCATCGGATGACGATATGCCGCCTCTTGAAGATGAAGACGAAATGCCAGCTACCCGGCCTGCTCCCTCAGCGAATGCGAAGAACAGCGCTAATGACGACTCGTCTGATGACGACATGCCGCCTCTTGAAGATGAGGACGAAATGCCAGCTACCCGGCCTGCTCCCTCAGCGAATGCAAGGAACAATAACAATGACGACTCATCGGATGACGATATGCCGCCGCTCGAAGGTGAAGAAGACGACGACGATGACATGCCACCTCTGGAGGACGAGTCGGTCGAAGACATGGATTGGTCAAAGGTATGTGGCTTTGCTGATTCTTACTTGACAACTGGAGAGCAGGAATGTATCAGTCATCGAAGTAAAATGTAAAAGATTTATTTTGAGGAATGGAACGTGCTCGGTTGTGTTGTTCTATTTTTGCTTGAAAGTTTGAACGCATACGCATACCCTTGCTTTTTTTGTGTACATATGAAACGATTTTTTAAAACAAGGTTGAAGAGAAGGACTTGCCGTTTGGGGGCGACAGCTTAGCGGCGATGAAAGCCCGGGACCGGGAAGCGCTGCGCGCCATTTGGGCCTGGCGCAAGTACCGCGAAGCGAATGGACTCGGAGACGCCTCGTCGTACGGTCCGTCGTCGTCGTCGTCTCAAGCGATCGACGATTCGTGGATCGACGAAATGAACGCCGCAAGCGGAGCCGGGAAAAGCGCCAAGAAAAAGCAAACGAGCAGCAAAAAGAAAGGCAAGAAGAAGGGCAAAAAGAAGGGCAACTACAACAAGAAGGAGGGCAAAGGTAGGGAAGATGAAGAGCAGAAGCAGGGAGATGAGGACGACGACGACGACGAAGACGACGACTACAAGTCTGCAGAGGAAGAAGAAGACGTTGAAGCAGCTGAGCAGCAGAGGTAAGGATAGTGCTATAGGTGCAGAGGTATACGAAATCGCAACAATCTCATTGCCCTTTTTTCATACTCTTTATCTCTCTTTCTTCAACTTCCCCTCACTCATACAGTTTACTTTCACAACTCATCAGGGAAAATGAGAAGCGGGAGAAGGAAGGAGCCAAGGCTGCAGCTCCTGGCACTAGTGCTGCAGGAGACGACAAAGCAACCCAACAGGCTTTGAAAGCTGCCAAGAAACGCGAAGCAGCGGCCGAGCGCAAAGAAAAAGCCGCCGCAGAAGCAGCCGCCGCTGCAGCCGCCGAAACCGCTCGCCTGGAGGCCAAAGCTGCGAAGCACGCGGCCAAGAAAGCTGCGCGATTGGCGAGGAAGCAAGCTGAAGCGGAGAACGGTGGGAAAGAGGATGACGACGACGACGAGGAAGAGGATGTGGACGCGTTGAGGAAAGGTGTGGCAGGCGCCACGATCACTTCCAAGCAGAAAAAGGGCAGGAGCAATAGCGCCGGAGGAGGAAGTGGGAAAAGCGCCAGCAACACAGGCAGCAAGGAAGGGGCGATGAAAAGTGGCGGGCGCCGTATCTCGAAAGCACCGCAGATGGCGAAAGAAGCCAACGCCAGTGACAGCGACAACGATTACGTCGACGACGACGACAACGGCGACCTCGCCAAGGCCATCACAGAGTCCGTGGGCCTTCATTCCGGTGGTGGACCTAATCAGAATCCTCCTTTGCGGCTAGGGCAGTCCATTGCGGCGCTGCCTACGCCTCCCGCAGCGCCCGCGCCGAAAAAAACGGGTTTCGAAGCAGTGACCACGGCAGAAGGCGCGGGGGACTTGTTGTGGGCCTGCGACACGTGCACGTTCCACAACCGCAGCTTAGCGCTCAGCTGCGAAGTGTGCAGCTCGGCCCGGCCCGCCGAAGTCACCGCGGTGCCCCCCACCTTCAACGGCGGCTACGACAACCCCCATGGCGTTCTCTGCGGCGGCACCCCCCAGCAGCGTCACCTGTGGACTTGCCTGGCCTGCACCTTCAGCAACGACCCCGACCAAGGCCGCTGCGAAGTGTGCAACGTGCCGCGCAACCAAGGGGCGCCTAGCGCAAAACCACCGCTGCCGGGAGCCAACACAGCAGGAGCAGCAAGTGGCGACAATACTACTGGTCGAAATTCAAAGAAAGCAGGCAAAAAGAACAAGGCAGACAAGAAAGGTCCAGCACCTGCACCTACCACAACGGCAGCCGCAGGAGCAGCAGCGGGAGCAGGAGCAGCAATAGATACGGGCGCAATCGTAGAGACATGTGCTGTGACTGGTGATCAGTTTACAGCGGCGGACTTGGAAAAGCGGCGGATCGCGGACGACGGCGGTCTTTACACCAAACAAGTAGGAGACACTTCCGTGCCATCATTCTTGCCGCAACTGCTCCTTCAATAAGTTTTGTCATCTTTCTCTTCTATTTCTCGTTTTCTCTGCCTTTTGAGTTTCTGTTTATAGCTTTGTCCTTCTTCATGTGAATTTCCCGCAAATGTTTCGATGTATAACATGCGCATGCCGCGCTTTTCGTTGTGCCCCAGGAATTCATCGAGTATTACGACGGCGTCAGCGAATGGACGCAAGCGCAGTTTGCCAGCCACTGCATACATTTCGCGAAAGGCCGCTGCCACAAGGGCGACGCTTGCCGCTACCAGCACAAGGGCGCATCCGCCGCCGCTGGCGCTACTGCAAATGAGAAGCACAAGCCAACAACGACTGCAGCAGCAGTTGCGCCAGCTGCGCCAGCACCTCGGAAAGTGGTTCCTCCGGTGGAGGTTCCTCAGAACGTCACTGTGGCGGCGTCTTGGCCCGCTGATGCGCCCACAGGAGCAACCGCTCAGATGCCGGAACCTCCGACGGGGTGGCCAGCGAGCCAAGCGTACCCGCTACAGGCACCACCACCACCGTCGTCGTCGTCGTTGCCGCCTCTCGAGGACGTTGCCCCCACTTCTCCGGCTGCTGGGTGGACTTTGTCTGCTCCAGTTGGGCCGCCAGGCAGCAATGGCGGCGAAGTGTCACCAACGTCGGCCTCATCGAACTCGCCTCGCGTCGCTGGGGGTTTGGGCAACGGCACCATTCTCGGCACCAACAGCAGCTGGCTTCCGAATGCGGCACCAGCTACGGGAGGAGCAGGCGAGCAGGACTGGAGCAGCCACCATCAGCAACCTGCTTCTTCTGCTGCGCCGGAGGCCCCACCGGGCTTGTCGTTTGTCCCATCCATGGGTGGGCCACCCGAGGCCTACAGGGAGGGTCTCTCAGAAATAGCAGCACCAGCGCCAACGCCAGCAGCGCCTGAACCCCAGGACGACCAGCCGTCTCCGAAGAAGGTGCCCGGGCGTTCGGCGCGGCTTCCCGTGGTGCTCAGTTACTTGAAGTGCTCCGTGGCCACGGCCAAACGCCTTCGCGAGGTTCGTGTTGGTCGTATACTACTTATTTCTGAATCTCATTATTATTATTAGATGGAAACCAAACGTGCTTCTAGAACTCCTGCTTTCCATGCCCATCGCCACCTTTTTTATTTCTTGATGGTCCTCATCACCAGTCCTCTCGTTCTTTGCATTCTCTTTCCTCGTGTTTTTCTCTTTTCTCTTTCTTCTTCGCGTGTCTCTCAGGAAGAATACGACACACGGTCCATTTTCCTTTCGTGCCCCGAGGACTTCTTGGAGATGGGCATCTCGCCGGAGGACGTCACCAGCATCGCCAACTGGGCCAAGCAAGTGGAAATGGCCGAAGTTGGTAATTGAGGACTCAATATTGAATCGGTGCGGCCTCTGATCTTGCCTTGCTAGGTCAGGGATGGCTATGTCAGTCAACTCGGCCGAATTGCAGTGTCATGAATCAAGTCCTTCATAATTTCGTGTGATTATATCCTGACTCCTGATTTGTTGTTTCGTTGCTTTGCTTTGGCGTAAATAATTATAGATTAGAGATACAACAGTGTCCTCGTCCTCCTTAATGTTTAGAATTTTGAGATAACTGGACACTGGCAATTGGAGTAAGAGGCCAGAGGTCACTAACAGTTACTAACTACTAATAGGCTAATAGTGTTCGTGTTAGAGTATTAGCTAACAGCTGCGGGCTGCGGGGCGTGCAATTGAGGTGGAGTAAGAGGTGGAGGTTACCAAGACTAATGCTAATGCAAATGACTACTGAAGGGCCGGTGGGCCGCGAGGATAGGATTCAATTCTGCTCCTGCTACTGTTCCTGTGTCTTGTTTAAGGGTTTTAGACATAGAAATAGGGAAAGCTACAGTCTCCTGATAATAATAGATATTAAAAGACCCAATTGGAAGGAAATTGACGAAACTAGTTTCGTCTGCTTCTGCTGGTTTGCGCGCCCTGGCAGCAGCTGAATACATAAAAACAATGTTACTATAAAATGAAGGCGGAGGAAATAAAACAGGAAATAAATTGACGAAATGATGGAAATCAACTTGAATTTCCGTTCTTGCCGTCTGTGGCAGCATCAGCTCCAGGTTCAGCTCCGGTTAAATCCTCTTTGCTGTTGGCGCGCTGTTTTGTTCTTAACATTTCTTTGCGCTCTTTCGTGGTGCTCTGCTTGGCCATCGCGGCGTGCATGTCGGCTTGACTCGCGTGCAAGGGGAGGGCTACCACCACCACGCTGACGTCGTCCCGGAAGTCGTCTTCTTCTTCCGCCCACCTCTGAGATGCCAGCTCGACTAACCGTTCCGCCGCACGGTCCGCGCCTCCGGTGCCGCGCACGTTCTTTTGTTTGCCCTTCTTTTTACTGCTCGAGCTGCTGCTGCTGCTGCTGCCGAAGCTCCCTGCTGCCACGGCCATTTCAAACGCCACCAATTCCACCGCTTCCTGAGGCTCCACGAAAGTCCAGAGGCCGTCGCTGCCCAAAATGACAAACTGGTCGAGCACGGTCAACGCAATTTCTTTCACTTCTGGGTCGGGAATCACCCCCACGCTGCGTGCTCCATGGTGGCCGATAGATCGGCTCAACTGAAAACGAATCAACCCGATCAAGCGAGAGCAACAACAACAACAGTTGAAACCTGAAACAATTGTCACAGTGTACTCGAGGATGAGGAGCTCAAAAAAGAAAGGAATGCGCATCCTCTTTTTCGAATCCATCCTCTTCTCTCTTCTTCTCTTTTGCTGTGATAGCAACTACTATATAGCGCTGCGCACAAAACCGCTTCACGCGCACCGTGATGCCAATTTCGGTCATTTCCGGGTTGCGCCACAGGCGCGCGTCGGCCAGTCCCGGCTCCGTCGGCTGTGACACGTGGGCGCCGGCGTCTAAGCACCGCGCGCGCTCCCGCAGGTCCGTGGGCGTGTGTTCGCGGGTTATTTTGCGGGCCTCGAGCTGTTTTCCAGAGAAAAGGAAACGATACTTGAGAGGGATTTGATTCCAAAAAGTAAGATTAAAGAGAAGTAAAGTAATTCAAGAACGAAACAAGTATCGACAAGGACTTTATAATTGGAGGATCCTCAAATCAACGCTACCCAAGGTGCGACTACGAGCTCGTCCTCACGTCAAAGTGGTCGTCTTCGCCGTCATCGTTGAGGACACCGCCGCCTTGCGCCGCCATCGCGACTGCAGCTTTGTCGCCCGGGTTCGTGCCCGCCTTCACGGTCCGGCGCCCCAGAACCGCGCCGCAGTCGCCGCACCACGCGCACCACAGCTTGAACTTGTGCACGACGACCATTAGCGCGGTGGTGCCGCTGCCTACAGCATTCATCCTGACGCCATTCGTTCACACCGAGGGGTTAATCTTCCTCTCAATGTACTTACTTGTAGATAGCATGAAAAGCACTCTATCTCCCAAACACTCCACATTTAAAATTTTGCTGAAGTCCAATCTAAGATACAGTGTTCAAATAGTTTTTCTTTTGCACTTTTCCTGCCTTGGTTTGGGAAACCAAGTTAAGTAACGGGTTGCTTACCGAATTTGTTCGTCATTTCTGAGCGTATCGTCGCATTCTAAAAAGGCCTCCTTGAGAGCTAATTCAGGCTTTCGAGTCCGTAGCTGGTGCCGGCGTAAACTCGCTACCAGCTCCTTCGAGACATATGAGGCGATACCGTCCCCAAACAATCCTAGCCCGTCGCATATACCAGCACCAAACCAAACATCTCCACCATCCTGGTAAAAGGGGTGCAGTGTGTTGCTCAATCATGAAATTAAGTTCAACCGAGAAGTAGTAGACTAGGGTCAAGCAGGGATAAGTACAAATGAGCACTAGGTGCTGCAGTTGTTCTCACTTTTGGAGTAGCTAATGAGCCTTATGAGCCCATCCATTACTGATAGTCATGGCTACCTAATCCAGTACGCTAGCTTAGGTAGCCAGCGAATGAATGTGCTTCGAGAAGCAGACGCACCTCACGATACAAGGGCGTTGCTACCCACGCTCGGTCATGGTTTGTGCGGCGTACAACTCCTGAATCATCGAACTCTGATGGCTCAATTCCTGCCACTGAATAGAAGCCTACTTTGCGCTCTGAAATCGGCAAGTGCTGAAGTAACGAGCCAACTTCCTGGCCCCAGAAAAAGTCCTCCTTCTGGGCCATTATTACGTAATATTTTGCGCGCAAGCGCGCGCTTTTTTCCCGCGCGCGCCCCTTTTTTGGCGCGCTTTTACAGAGAGGGATTTGGGGTAAGATCCAAGAGTCGCCCTCTGGGGGTCGGAGGGATACCCGGCGCCACCTCCCCAAGGGACCTGATGTGATCTCCTGGGACTTTTAGGCCCCTTTAATGCTCTTTCTATGGGTAATCACTGAACGTTACTGGCGCCTTAGTAAGTGTTGTGTAGCCAGAAAAAAATCTGGGAATTCACCAACACCCAACAACACCGAACGCCTGAACACCGAACATCGAACACGAGAGCTGATGCAAGACGTGAAGAAAATAATCTCGTGGCGCCAGTTACAGATACAAAGAAAGAGAAATTAGCCCGTGACTTGAGAGTCTTTTAATCTCTGACATATCTGAGCTACGAACTTCGTACCTTAGGATATCACTTTTCAGAAGTCATTTATTCCGAAGAGCTCTTAAGCTTCCTCAGGTTGTACAAATCCACAGAAGAAGCATCATCAGATTTGATAACGATACCAAGACAACAAGACTCACGATGGATACGCCCATTGCATACGCGTTCCCAGAGAAATGCCTCAACCCCAGTTCTGGCCTCGTTCACAACTTCGCTTTTGGCAGTAACCTTTCAGCTGAAAAAATGCAATCTCGTGGAATTACAGTGCTCCGAGCTCGTCCAGCTATTCTACGAGGCTACCAACTGCGCTTTAGCCAGCTGGGGTTCCCGCCGGCCGAGCCTAGCTTTGCTACCCTAGAGCCGTGCACCGGCGCAGAGGTGCACGGGATTTGTTTCGATTTGGAGCCTCAGCAATTTGGTATTCTTTGGCATGGGGAAGGCGGCGGCGCGTGGTATTCCGAGGAGCTTGTGACCTTGTCGTGCTACGACGGCGACTGTGTAGAGGGCGTCGTGGCCTTCATGTGTTTGCCAGAGCGTCGCGTACCCGGGGGTGGCGAATTGCCACCTTCTGCGCGATACTTGTCCTTGCTGACCACAGGCGCTGCTGAAGTTGGCCTTGATTCTGCTTATCAAGCTATGTTGAAAGCACAGCCGTCAACTCCAACGCCTAACGCGGCCGCCAGTTACTTGCTTCACCACCGCTTGGCGTTCCATCTCAAGATGTCGAAGGTAGTGAGCAGCTACCCTGAAAACACGCAACCTTTGCCACTGCGACTCTTTGAAGTTTTGCGTGCGAAATATCTTATCTTCGGGCAAACTGTTGGCGTCCGTCTCGTTGGGTCGCGTTTCGACTGGCTGACATACTTGGTTTATGTTCCTGAAGCAGCTCTCGGCCTCTCGATGCAATTCATGCAGGCATCCCTCGGATTTATGCCTGGCTTTATAATGCGGCGCCTTTGTGCCTTCTAGGTGCTTTGATTTTCAGTGTTTTGAAGTACTCAGCAGCAAATAGGCGGTCGGTGAGATGGCGTGCGCTCCGCGTGGCTTCCTCTTCGCGCGATGAGTTTCCTCAAATATGAAAAAGTCTTCCTGACGTGCTACAGTTCCAGTATTTAATGCACTCATTTTTTAATTTAAATCATCCTTTTTCTTGTATCAGAGCCAGGCAAGTATCAAGTATAGCGAATTGCGGCGCCTTAAGTGAAAGTAAAAGAAATACCAAAGACTTCAACTTCAAAGCTGGCATTGCGCAATTGAAGTAGATACTCGAACTTGCTCGAGTGGGTTCGAGATGACTAGTCTTGATAGATAGCTGAGTAGATGCTGTGTTGAGGTGCAATAAGTTCCATATAGAAAAAAGTACATTGAAGCATATACATAAGCCTTGTTTCTTGTTTTGGCAGAAGCTCGCAGCTCGCAGCAAGAAAGAGGACAGGCGATGCTGAGATCGGCTGGCGCCCGACGCCTGAGAAAAACATTGAGACGATGCCCTGCTGGGGCAAAATAGCCCAGAGAATTGCCTCTTGGACCTGGTGGTGACACACGAACGAGCACTCAGTCCCGCCGACTTGTTCGGAGGAAAGGCGCCAGTTGGAGCCTTAATTGGCCTTCTGGAGCGAATTTGCTAGCGCATATGCAGCTCAAGTGCATTCTTTATGTGCCTCTGTGACTGCTGTGTACTTGCCTTTCTTTGTTTTTGGGAGAGTATTAACTAGACTAGACTAGACTCGCACGTACACTAGTGTGGGGTCACACATTACAATTACATTACACATGGGCGGGCGACTCTCCTACTCTTCTTCTGATTCGCCTCAGAGACGCCGTTGTAGCCTCTCTCGTCTGCAGGCGGGACTTCTCCTCTTAAATCATAAGCAGTACTCTCAGAGCATAGAAGGAGGCCACAACTACCATCATCATGGCCACTCGGGCATGTGTGCCTGATTAGGTTTTCTTTTATAAGTCTTCTAGTATTTGTACGCCGTTGTAGCCTCTCTCGTCTGCGGGCGGGACCTCTCCTCTTAAATCGTAAGCAGTACTCTCAGAGCACAGAAGGAGGCCGCAACTACCATCATCATGGCCACTCGGGCATGTGTGCCTGATTAGGTTTTCTTTTATAAGTCTTCTAGTATTTGTTCCTCTCCTAGCTAGCCATGACCGTGTCGGTGGCGGCCACGTTGCGCATGGATAAGCTGCTTTGCTTTCTTTTTCTGCCTGTTAGCCTTCTAATTCCGGCCCCTCAGAACCTGTATCGAAATAAGAACGAGGACGAATCTCAATAGCACAGGAGCCAGAACCTGGATTATATACAGTTCCCGTATTGGCACTGCGTTGTCCCAACGAACACCGAGGAGTCTATTTCATGCACCGCTATCGCAACTGCAAGGATGTGAGATCATAGAAACTGCGTGAACACCGCAATATCGGGAAAGCGTTTTGTGTGGTAAATGAGATAAGACAAGCTGAAATTGGCTCAGGCCACGGATTCAGAGCCAACGGATCAACGCTCTGCAGTCGGCCATTTCATTGATATAAACATTTCTGCTCTGCTTTCACCCTCGGACTGTCCGCCAGCCATCGAGCTTGGGTAAAAGGTACGGAATTTGAGTGCTTTCAACTTCCAATATCATCAAATGCTTCTATCAACTCAAAAAGACAAGGCAAGATAGCTGGATAATCACTCGTGTGTCGAATCCCTGGTTAACATTGGGAATCTCGCCCTAGCGATTTGTTGCGTGGGCTACGACGCGCTGCTTGCATCAAAAAGTCACGTGGATGGTGAGTGGCTGTGCCCATAAGAATTTGGAAGTTGATTCCAGAGGAAATTCAAGTATCGAACCGAGTAGGAGAAACATGGAGGAAATTAGATAGAGAGCCTATTCTCGTTGGAGATGCCTTCGCAGGAAATGTGTTATCGCATCACGACCCAAATTTTGAAGTGTGGACCAAAGTAGGTTGACAGTTATCGCGGTTTTTTAAGCACCAGAGGAGCTAAAAGTGGATGTTTTTGTTTTGTCTTGAGCTCTTTTATTCATCCTTGCAAGGAATTTGGTCTAGCTAGACCTTCGGACTAAATTATATGAAAACACTTCACTCATATCACCATCTGTAGATCTGTAGTGGTAAGTAAAGGTATTAGAGATTTTGATAATGTTTTCAAAATGCCAAAATTTTGTCCTCTTGTATGTCTTGTTGGCCCAATGGATAAGGCATCGGTCTACGGAACCGGGGATTCTGGGTTCGACTCCCAGGCAGGACTTCCTTTTTCCTTAAGAATGTTTATGCTCCGGTTATTTGAGAAGGACTACGTGAACATTTTTTGCTACGGATACTTGAGAAGGGCTACGTGACCTTGACATTTGTATGCCTCTTTTTGAATTACGAATTTATTTCCGCATTGAGCCATGCGCCATTTGTGATCACCCTCTAGGATCCATGTTTATGATGCAGAAGATAGCAGAAACGATTTGCCACAGAACTCGAGGCTAAAGACGAAGGTATTTCACTCCTTCATCATGCGACGTCGAGTTTGAGACGATACTCCTCTTCAGATTCACACTGGCTTCCCCCCGAAAGAATAATGCAAAGCAACACTAATTTCACCAAGTAGGCTTTTGAGACAGGCCCCGAAGAGCCGGAATTAGAAGGCTAACAGGTAGAGAAGAAAAGCAAAGCAGGCTTTCTCCTAGGCGTTACAATACGGAGGCCAAGTCGCGCTCCCATCACCCCGTTCGTACTGTAGTCCTTTTATACAGGAAAACAATTCATTCCCCACAGCAAAGTCGAACCACTCAAATCGGCAAGACCTAGTAGGCGTTATTAATCTAATTGTTGCTCAAAGGCCGAAATGAGTATTGGCATGGTCCTCGATTGAAGCAATGCAGGCACTACCACAGGCAGAAGAGGAGCTAATCAAGCACACTCGCCTGAGTGGTCATGGAAGTGATGGTAGCGGTCCTACGAATGAGATGTGTCTATTGCGCTAAAAATTATATGCGTTTCTACCCTTCTCTGTCTCGCCCGATGCTGAAGCCTCACAGATACTGCTGCAGAATAACTATAAAACCACTGTCCACATACTAAGAAAAAATCTCCACATATCTCCAATAGAGATACAAATGAAAGATTTGGGGTCATTAAACTACAGATACAAATAAAAGAATTATATTCTTCTTTCTCCTAGGCTGGGTTAACAATGAAGTGGTCGATGACAAAACAAATACTGCGGCCCCATAGAAATTTGCGGACTGCACGGTACGCTCATTTCAGTGCCGCAGAGCTACGACATTTCTGTAGGTTGACTTCAAACCAATCAATGAACAGTTCCCACTATCGTTCGATTTGGAGGCCACACCACTGCTCTCGAAACAATATATCTCACGAATTTGCCTTCAACGCATCGCACTTGCGAACAAATCTGGCCGCAAAACACAGTGGCTTTCGTAGCATTTGGGATGAATTCAAGATGAAAGGGAATCATCATGGCCATATGAGACATTCGAAATCCCAACTTACTGATAATAGCACTAGGGGACTTCACTTCCTCTTCATCCTTACTTACACGCATCGCTCGCACATAAAATTCAGCCCACAGCATTGGCTACGTTCAGCGCTGCTGGCAGAGTTGTTTTGTAGAGATGTTTTGGAACAGGCCCCGAGGGGCTGAAATTTTGAAACATGCCCCGAAGGGCCTGAATAGGAAACAATCACAAGGGAAATCAGTAAAGGTTTGCCTTGAGTGCTCCTAAGGAAAGAAGTCCCATCACGACCCCGAGAGTAGCGAGCAGTTAGGACAAAGCTAGTGCGCGAGGCGCCCGCACACGAACAAGATTGGGATCTAAGCCAGAAACGACGAGAGTAAAAGAGCGTGCCACTTTGGACCGCGGGCTTTTGTGGAGAAAAAGAGACACACGGCCACTCGGGAAGATGTGCCTGATTAGTCCCTCTTCTAGTACAAGCAACTCTCCTTATATGACCTGCTTTGCTTTGTACTTCCATCTGTTAGTATTCTAATTCTAATACCGGCCCTTCGAGGCTTGTGTGGAGAAACTGATACCTACGGCCACTCTGGCACGTGTGCCTGATTACTCCCTTTTCTAGTACAAGCAACTCCTTCGGGTCCTAGTCTTGGTGCTTTGTACTTCTACCTGTTGGTATTCTGATTCCAATTTCGACCCTTCGGGGCCTTTCGGGGCCAGTACCAAAAAGAGACAAAACCTCGGCAGTCAGCAGGTGGACCATAGTCAACATAACTGGTGTTGCCTTTCTGTCATTACTCCCGCTTGAATCTTTACTTAAAGACTTAAAGAAGTCGATGTTATATTATTTATTTAATAACCATAGGCCGGAAGCCGGAATTGCGCAATATATCTTTTACATCTGAAACATGGCCGACTGGGCTGTGTTGCGTGTAGCTGAGTAACTTCCTATTGCGTGTGCTCGCGTAAAGCATCGCAGTTCCTTTGGGCTAAACGAAGGGATAAAGATGCAAGTGCATATTTTATATGTTAAGGTGGCCGAAATCCTGAAAGTATTCTGCAGACAACAGCAGCTTACGGCTTGTTCTCACAGCTCACCACCACCACAGCTAGCAGGCAGGCAACCCCAAAGAATTAAGCGGAGTGTGAAGCATACCGCAACAAATCGGACAAGTAAAAGGGCTAAATCAATGGAGAGGTGCTATCAAACCGGCGCTCCCATTTGAGCTCCATACATGAGTAAATCCCCGCAGCCACTCCGATCAGGTAGAGTTGTTATGGCCCTCAAGAACAGATATAACGTTCGCATGGCCCAATTGAGTAGCCCAATCCAAAGCTGTGGCTCCGTTGCGGTCGCGAGCATCCTGCGCTGCGCCGCGCGCCAACAGGCAAGCCACGAGCACAGCGTGACCACCGCGAGCTGCCCACGCGAGCGCAGCACACCCTGTAGGGTCCGCGCCGTCAGGATTGGCGCCTGCTGCGAGCAAGGCCGACACAGCGACCGCATGACCTCGCGCTGCTGCTTCCACCAAGGGCACGAGCTTGATGTTGTCGCCGTAGCTCACAACTTGCTCCAACACGTCACGAGCCGCGGAGGAACACCGAGCACCATGGGGGCCTCCGAGGGCAGCCTGGCAAGCTGCCGCACCTTTGGGCAGTGCTTCGAGACATGCAGCCGTGGCCTCTGCTGATTCGCGTTGCTCCAGGCTAATCCTAGGCTTTGACCCACTGTTTTGGCTGTGCCCATCGTCTTTGCTACTTCTGTGCGGAGATGTCTCCAGCGCTGCTAGTATAGCCTGCAGCTTTTCCAGATTAGTGCCTTCAACGGCTGCGTCCAGCTCTGACGCTGCGAGGTCCGCTAGCTTTGCGAGCGCGGCTGCCTCAAGGCTACCTGTGAGGCCCACGCCTTGAGCACGCACCAGCGCTTCCCTGAACGCCATGAAACTGCTGTCTGCCACCATGAGTGCGTCGAGCGCCGCTGGCAACGCATCCTCTGCAAAAGCGCCACGAGCACTTGCACTATCTTGGTGGCTGTTGGTAGACGAACCCTTCGCGATGCGCTGAGCCTGCAGCACTCGAAAGACTACTGCAGCAAGGATAGCTACCAACAAAACGAGCACAATGGCGCCGAGTTGGGGGTCTATGCCCAGTCCAGTCTCTGGGAAAATGTAGGCCACATTCAGAGATAAAATCACGAAGAGGCTGCCTGCGCGCCATACTTGGCTTGAAACCATGGGCCAAACGCTAAATTGAATACTATGATATTTATGGTCTTGTTGTTTTATTAAGTGTGAAAACGATAAATGTATTCACTCGTACTGTAAACGCATCCGCCGAACATATATCCTACGCTTGACAACTTACTTCTACTGTAATCGTAGCTCGCAGCGATATTGCAAGCCACTGTAACCAAGGTAGCGACATAGAGTAGCTTGAAGTTACTACCAATGTGTGCAGTAATGATGAGAACAGCCTTGAATCGCTTTGTTGATTATCTTTTCTCGAGTTTCGTCTGCTTCAGGACGGCTTCATTGTTTGCTTGTTTGGGAAATCTTCTGGTTCCTTTCTGCTTCACTCTGCATACTCTGCATGGGTTTCTCTGCCTCGTTGTCTTTGGTTTGACGATCCCTGTAAACACTTGCAACAAACTCGCGTGAGTTGCAGAATCGACGACCAAGTTTTGAAAATGTCTGATTTCAATGACCTGGAAGGTCGAGTTGACCTTCGTGAGCACAGCACGAAACGACAGCGGCTTGAAGAGAATGCACTGAATTCACGAGTCTCTATGGCATATCTACTTCGTAACGACGATTGCGAAGATAGTGACGAATCAGACTTGCCCCCGATTGATTTTTCGTGGGAAGACCACGTCGGTCGCTTGGGCAATACCATGTTCAAGAGACGCTATCGACTTACTGAGAACGATTTCAACGATCTTTGCAGTCATATTTGGAACGACCTCTCTGCAATGGACTCTCACCGTTCACGAGGTAGGACAGCGCCCAGTTTGGCCAAATTGTAGTAAAAAGTTAACGGTGGTATGAACTCAAGTTGTCCTCCAGTATATTTTCCCTCCATTTCCTTTAACATGGTTGCATATTGGTGTCTCAGGCAACCCAATAGATCCGCATACGCGTCTTGCAGTCATAATGCGTTTCCTGGCTGGTGGCCAGCTAGCTGATCTCGTCGACATTTATGTGGGTTGACTACTGCTGAAGCCTACAAATCAATATGGCACGGCCTGGATGCCATCAACAAGGCCATCCCAGTTAACTATCCAATACTGGAGTCCGAGAAACAACAAGTGATCAGTCGAGAATTCTGGGGTCGTTCAAGAGAAATATCAGCATGGATTAGCGAGCAAAGCGACCGGGATGATGGAGACGAAGCGCAGGGCCACCATGAGTGCGACCCCCAGCTCGTGAGCGCGATGTCCACTATATACAAAAAGTTTCGAACCAAAAACGGAATGAATCAAGGGCGCTGATGAGCGAGCAGTTTTGACTCATTGACATACAGATATTGTGAGTCTTCTGGCCAATAAGCCATCTAACTTCAAAAGTATAACGCGCTTGCGTCAGGCGCCAACAAGGTCAAGAGACAAGATATTTTCTCTTTCTCTCGTGATATGATCAGTGCTACGAGCACCCGCTTGGTCGCCTCTTTTGGGGCCTACTTCAAACTCCAAGATAAATTCATGGTTGTTTAACTCCAAGTCTGATTTCGTATCTGCGAGCGTTTGCCGTTTGCTCTCATACTCTCCGCATTTACCGGCAGCCGGAGGTTAAACGTTAAACACGGTTAAAGGTTAATGGTTAAAGGTGGACACTTTTCGCGAGAGCTCGAAAGTTATAACACGTTCACCATTACAAATTGCATCTAGAATTTTGCGCTGCGAAATCTGTGTTACATGAAAGCAAGCGCCAACCCAAGATGTATATTCTCCAGCCCAACCTGAGTGGCTCTACTAATGATAACGCCAGCTGGACGGCAGGCTATCATCTCGGTTAGTACGTATTACACTAAATCCTGCGTCATTCGAGAATTACTCATCTTAACTCCCTTCTTACTGGTTTCTGTGCTGTGCGTATGGTTCTGATTCCCCCAGGGGGAACTTTATTTAGTAAGTAACAGAGCAGGAAGCAGATTCTCCCAGGCTGGACTGAAAGGCAGGCTCGGAGTGCAAGATTTTGAGACAGGCCCCGAGGGGCCGGAATTAGTAGGCCAACAGGTAGAGAAGAAAAGCAAAGCAGCGCAAACTAAACCTAAGAAGCTGGTCAGGCGAGTGCAATATTTTTAATGTCCATGTCCGTAGCCAGTTGTTATTGATCATTTGTTACAGTTGTTGTTGTTGTTGTTGCTGTTGTTGTTATTAGTTATTTGTGTAAGTAAAGCGACTTGTCCGGAAGGGCTCGTCATCTAGTAGCCTTAAATCGTCTGTTCCTATACCTTTGAAATTTGGGATTAGAAATTCAATTGTTAGTATCGAAGCCAGCTTTTTTTGCTTCATGCACAGTACAAGAGCGAGAGCGCACTGGATAACTGGATCCAGTCCGACAAATAAGGCATGTTACACAGTCAGTATCCCGTAGCTACGTGCTTCTTCATAAAAAGTTATGAATTTATGACTGGAAAGTTTGATAGAACACAACTAAGATATGAATAATCACGGCATCACGGCAGTGCGGGCTTTACGGTTCTACTACAATCTAATTGCAAATTACGGAGAAGATAAGATTCGATCAGGACGCAGGAATCCGCTTCCTTCGAGAAGCTGTTTTGCTCGCGTTTGACTGCGTCGGCGCTGCCTGTATGCGTACCTATGAGGCACGAGTTCAATATGAATGGCGCGGCAGCCCGGGCGGACACTTTTTCTATACTTACTGTTTAGTTGTTGATTCAGCCCGCCGGAGAAGGGATTTATCTTTTTAGTCCCCCGGAGTCAAGCCCAAGCTATAAGCGCACTCGTCCAGTTCCCACCGTGATGCGCCATCGGAGAAAATTAAACCTTTAACCTAGTCGTCATCTCGACCCATGCTGCCATTCACCGAGGCCATTCCAGCATCCACTATGTCAGCGCTAGAATTTTTGTGTCCATCTTGTGTCGTGTTATCGGTCTGTGCGAAACGAGAAAGCGATATATAGATGATCCGCCACTTGAGGAATTGTTCAACTGAGCCCACTACTTGTTGATTATTCCTTTCTCAAGCTATAACGACTCTCTGTCGTTCGAACTAAGACCTGGCCATTTCCGCTACTTCGGGGCAGTAAGTTTGTCTAATCAATGGTGTAAGGAGTCATCTCACTACTGCCCAGATCAATCCTATCTGTATTCCCCCTGTAAGTGCAATGCTCTTCACGTGTAATCACCGGAACCCCCATTCAACCCGGAATAAAACTAGCCAGTTGCGGCAGTTTCTCTCGTATTTACTGAGTTTGGGTTTTCCCTCATTTTTCTTTTTATACCATACTAGTACAATATTTTTTTTTCACGAGCATTCACATTATTGAGAATCGCGAACACTGCGAATGAATTCACTAAATTGTTTTTGTATGCACTTACGCCCGCATGTCAAGATCCCTGTATCTACAGCTATAGTGCATCAAAAGCGGAAGTATGGACGGCACCACTGTTATGCCTATCTGTACATTCTCGTTTATAATGATATAATATTATACATTTTCGGCTTGGTTTGCATGTCAGCGGGTTCGGCTTCTGCGCTGAGCCGCTCAAGATATTCTTGTGCTTTTGGGACGTTCTTTGCAGCTGCGAGGCTGTAAAGTTCCCGAGCTTTTGCCGTGCTCTGTGGTAAACCACCGAAGCCATGCTCGTGGTATTGCGCGAGAGCAAATTGCGCTTCTGGGAAGCCCTGGTTCGCTGCCCGTTGAAACCATGCCATCGCAGCTGTCTTGTCTTTGGGCACACCTTGGCCGTTTTGATACAAAGAGCCCACGTTGTTCTGAGATCGGGCACTTCCAGCTTCTGCAGCCATTATCCACCATTTGATAGCCTGAGCGAAGTCTTGCTTCACGCTTTTGTCTCCGGAGTAAAGCATGTGCGCCAAGTTTTCCATCGATTTCACTAGACCTTGCTGAGCTGCTTTGACCCACAATTTGTATGCTTCATTCGTATCTTTCCTGACACCGTGTCCCGCAGAGCACACAACAGCAAGAGAATGCTGTGAAAGAGCGTGCCCTTTATTCGCACCGGTGCGTAGGATCTTCACAACGCCTTTCATGTGGTCAGCTTGGGGTTTCGTGAGCGAGGTCCAATCTGGGTTCTGAGCTAGCACGTCAGTATAAAGCCGACGTGCATCATTGCACGCTATATCATCATCAGAATACGACTGAGCCTCTGTGAAGCTGCTCGCCAAATCACCAGCGGTCGCTTGCTGAGCGGGGGAAACCTTTGGCTCTGCCGACATGTTCGCCTATTCTACGTGTAGTCAGATGGAGTAAAAAAACGAACGCCTCCAGAATGCTACCTATCAGTCCTATCAGAGCAATTATCTCGACTAAAAATTCCTTTGATCAAAGCACTTGAGCCCTTGTTCGATTTTTCTCCCGGGTAACGCAAGTGTTGCTGATTACTCTCTTGAAGGAGCATATGTCATCAGGGGCTTGAGACACTTTTTCGTGCACAAACAAAAATCAAACAAAAACCCTGTACTGACCGTTTATTTCCAAAAATGGGCGAATGCCGGGAGGTG
>Ga0307930_1001126_pt1 | contig 21419 bp, 14 predicted proteins | sample OrgLakmetageno46_FD_203161 | JGI IMG/M metagenome (GOLD analysis project Ga0307930, IMG submission 203161) | Saline water microbial communities from Organic Lake, Antarctica - #46 | ecosystem: Environmental > Aquatic > Non-marine Saline and Alkaline > Saline | place: Antarctica: Organic Lake...
TCGCTGGACTTGGGGCGGAGCTGGATGGGGACCAGTTCGATCGTGATGGCTGCACGAGCAAGGAGCCGACAGTTCAGGGCATGCTCGACGCAGTAATCCTCGCCAAGCACTACCAGGATCGAATTGCAGACGCTCTCTCTGGTGAGGACGTACCTCTTTTCACATACTATGGCATTGTCCGGCTGGCAGAAGAGTTCGCGGCCGAGTGGGGTGGGCCACACCTAGTACATCGCGCGGAGAAACTCGTCTCGTCCGCGTCGACGGGCAAGGTATGTCGAATAGGCGATCGCCCCAGAAGTCCTCCCAATCAGGCCTGGTGGGAAGCCCTTATACGACGATTAGCCGATGGAATCACCGCAGGTGACGTGGGAGTGCCTGCGAAGGCTGCGACACGAGAGTTCTGCCACGGTGGCATCGCGGAGTCGGGCATCGATCAGAGCGGCGGCACGTCCACGAGCAGGGGTCCAGATCGTTCATTCATAGGTCGGTCGATCGGGGGTGAGGCTCAGAAGGTGCTTGCTACGGGGCGTGGAAACATGACCGCGAAATCCTGTGGTAGTAGTGGCGTGACCATCGCTTGGTGCCCGGGTTACGGAGCAGTTGGGAGCCGTTGGGAGCCGTTGGGAGCCGTTGGGAGCCGTTGGAGGGGTAGCGGCGCTGCAAAGCGGCCCCGAGAGCCAGGAGGCAGCATGTGCTTGACGGCTTCGCGCCACGGAAGGCGTCGCATCGGTCGCGGTGGCGCTGCTTGTGGAGCAGGCCACACTCGAGCTGAGAAGCACGAGTGCCTCGGATGGCGTCGCATCTGTCGCGGTGGCGCTGCTAGTGGAGCAGGCCACACTCGAGCTGAGAAGCACGAGTGCCTCGGATGGCGTCGCATCCGTGGTGATGGCGCTGCTGGTGGCGCAGGCCACACTCGAGCTGAGAAGCACGAGGGCCACGGATGGCGTCGCATCGGTCGCGGTGGCGCTGCTGAGGGAGCAGGCCACACTCGAGCTGAGAAGCACGAGTGCCTCGGATGGCGTCGCATCGATAGCGGTGGCGTTGCTCCTGGAAGAGCAGACCACACTCGAGCTGACGAGTGCCTCGTATGGCGCCGCATCTGTGGTGGTGGTGCTGCTTGTGGAGCAGGCCGCACTCGCGCTGAGAAGCACGAGGGCCACGGATGGCGTCGCATCTGTCGCGGTGGCGCTGCTAGTAGAGCAGGCCACACTCGAGCTGAGAAGCACGAGTGCCTCGGATGGCGTCGCATCGGTCGCGGTGGCGCTGCTAGTAGAGCAGGCCACACTCGAGCTGACGAGTGCCTCGTATGGCGCCGCGTCTGTGGTGGTGGTGCTGCTGGTGGAGCAGGCCATACTCGATCTGAGAAGCACGAGTGCCTCGGATGGCGTCGCATCTGTGGTGGAGGTGCTGCTGGTGGAGCAGGCCATACTCGATCTGAGAAGCACGAGTGCCTCGGATGGCGTCGCATCGGTCGCGGTGGCGCTATTGCTGGTAGAGCAGGCCACACTCGAGCTGAGAAGCTCTTGCGCCTCGGATGGCATCGCTTCGGTCGCGGTGGCGCTGCTGGAGGAGCAGGCCACACTCGAGCTGAGAAGCTCTTGCGCCTCGGATGGCGTCGCATCAGGCGTACGAACTCGAACTCGTCTGCTTCTGCGTTGAAGAGGGTGCGTCGTTGCTCCGTCTCTTGGGCGCGCCAAGCCAAAAACCTCCGCTTCTCCTCAGGCGTAACCCTAGCTAGTGTCGTAACGGGGTGGCCTTAGCTGCGGTTTGCCAATGTCAAAAGGCACTTTCATGACGATTCAGCCAGCCAGCTCAGTCCTGCGCCAGGGTTGCCCATTCCGAAAAGGTGATCGCTTTTTTGCCGTCGTCCACGAGGCGGAAGTGCTTCAGATGCCGCTCGAGAGATCTTTCATGCGTCATCACTTGACCACCTTCTATCCTCAGTTCGTGTACCCTCGAAAGCATGAGCCTTTTGGGTAGCCGGCTCTTGGGCATGCGTGCGACGTGACCAGCCCAGAGTAAAGTGCGGCTTGCCAGGTAGTACTCAATCGAGAATACACCCGTGCGCTTTTGCAAGCTCACCGAAGATATTTGATGGACGAACGATTGACACATCGTCACCCTGCACATCTCGCGTATGCGCTTGTTGTGCCAGTTGCGCAAGCGAGAGATAGACTCGGCCGTGAGGCACCACGATTCGCACCCATACAGCAGCACCGCCAGAACACCACCAGTGTAAATCTTCCCTTTGAGCCGCTCGGAGACATCACGAGTGCTAAAGATACGATCGCGTAGCGCACCAAAGGCCTTGGAGGCTTTCTTGATTCGAGCATCCACATCGTGGTGATCAGATAGGTCGCGGTGAAGAAGTGACCCTAGGTAGACGAAGGACTGAGTGAAGCTGACCGTGCCCCCACAATCCAAAACGAGGTCTGAAGTGTCGCCAGCCTCGTACTCGTCATTCCGCGCCGGGCCGTACATGGCCTCCGTCTTGCTCTTTTTGCCCGGTGATCCAACATGCATAAGGAGGCCGAAGAGGCGCAAGTGCTCGTATATGGCATTGGTAGCGGCAAGTAGACCTTCACGAGAGGAGAGAGTTAAAGCTGCATCGTCAGCGTATAGCGACGCCCAAAAACCCAATTCGAATTCGCCCTTGTTCGTCCAATCTGTGCCCGATACATGCCCACCATTTCTACCCTCTGTCTTCGTGTTGGTTCGATACTTCAACTTCACATCCGCTGGCATGGCCTTCTCCAGGGACTCCAGACAAGCTTGCATGACGAAAAGGAAGAGCGTCGGGCTCAAAGGACACCCTTGCTTCACGCCAACAGTACAGGGTACTTCCACGGGCTCGCTGTTCAGGTCGAAGGTCACCTTCAGGTCCACATTCATGCGCTTGATGACGTGAATGAGGTGACCTGGTACACCCATCTTGGCTAGCACTGCCCAAATAACGTCCCTCGGCACTGAGTCAAACGCCTTGACCAGATCTACAAATAACACCCACGACTCTTGACCGTGTTCCCGCCGCTTCTTCAGCGCTTGGCGAATGCAGAAGCTCCCTGCACAGCCCCGTCCACTCGAGAAGCCATTCTGTTCCTCAATGCCTATTTCCTTCAGCAGCCGTTGCAACCGACTATTGATGATCATCGACAAAATTTTGGAAGCTGCATCCAGAAGCATAATCCCACGCCAATTGTTCAAATCCCGCAAGTCGCCCTTCTTCGGGAGCATCTTCAATCGCATTCGAGCAAACTCTTGCAGAAGTGCCGTCACTGGGGCCGGCGCCTCAGCCCCAACTTGGTCTGTTGTGGCAACACTGGCATCAACGCGCAATGAGTCCGGAAAGATCTGAAGATAGCCCTTTTCTAGATCATGGGCCAAATCTCCTGGCCAGGCACCGAGTGCGATGGCTTCTGCATGCATCACAGCCGAGCAATAAGCTGAATATCGAGCCTCCGAGGCCGAGCCGTGCCGCTTGGGATTTTTGCGTTGCCATTGGCACCGCCACCCGTGCTTCTTCGCCCCAGCAACAAGGTCCTTGCTGAGCAAAACTGCAGCAGCACTGTTCGGTGGCGGTTCTGGAGGGGGTAGGTCAGGCGGTGGCTCTGGTGGTGGCGCAGGGTCAGGGCGACCATCCTCGAAAATATCGGCCACCAGGCGGTGAAGCAGGCCCAAGGTCACAGCGTTGTCCGCACACGCTGCCAGCAGCTCCACTGGCACCTGATTGGATGTAGGTTTGCCCGACTTGGCCTTTTGCAAAGCCGCCGTCAGCTCCACCAATTCAATGGGATCGTCGAGCTCCTTGCGTACGGATCGCTGAGAAACAGCTGAGATGGCTGCACCCGAACCAGGAGAACGCCCATGGCCATTGTTGAACAGCTGAGAGTAATGAGCTTGAGCCGCTGCCGCATTCTCCGCAGGCGTCAAACCAAGGTTTCCATCTTCGTCACGGAAATTCTGAATGGGCACCGCCGTCACTCCTGGCACTCCCCCTTGATTAATGTCGCGCACCAAGCCCCAGTAGGCGCCCTCGCCGTGTCCTGCCATCGCCAATTTATCCGCACTGTATTTTGCCTTGCAGCCCGAACAGCTTGCTTCAAGGTTTTCATCGCTGCCTTCGCCGCCGCTTTCAAACCCAAATCGCGCGAGTTACGCTTAAAGACAGCCCGTGCCAAATTGCGCCCAACTACCAGCACCATCAGCTGTTCCTGAAACGCTGCAAACCAACTCTGATGCCTTCTCTCTCACACTCCGCACGTCTCTAGGGCTACAGCAGGCAAAATGTTCCGCCAAGCCTCTGCTCGCTCCTCGAATGTAGCATCAACCCTAACCCCCCTGTCAGCAACTACTCCCTTCAATTCCTTGGTGAATACATCATGAAAGTGCACCCTGCCTCTGACACGGTTGAGTTTACCAGCACAGTCGATGGGGCCATGCGCAAGGCCTTCAATATATGTCTTAGTGTCGATCTCCTAGATGCATTAGGGCATACATGTTCTTATGCCCTTGACCCGTCTCTCACTCACGTAGAGCTCCGCTTCGGGAGCGTGTGGGTGCTTCAATTCGTCCTTTGAGCCACCGACCCCACTTCCTTAGCTGCCTTTGCAACTGCCTTCCTCTGCTGCTTGACTCCACCGGCCCTGATGGCTCAAAGACAAAAGGCTTCTTCCTTAACCTCGTAAACATCCTTGGTAAGAACTCCTTCGATGCCGACAAAGATTCCACGCGCTATTCAACCTTCCTTCAGTCGGGCAGCCTCGTTGCTTCTGATTTCAAGGCCGAGTACTTTAAACATAAAGACATCCCCGAAGACCTTTGTCTCAAGAACCCGCCTCATCCAAGCGACAGCGCCGACTCCCCCCCCCCCTCCTCCAATCCTTGACACACCTGTCGAGGCCTTCGGTGTGGTCGTCAAGAAGGATTAGAAAATCATCATGGACTAGCAAAGCTCTCCTTGAAATTCTGTACAATGAGTTCGCCACCAACTTTTTGACGGGTCTCCCAGTGGAGGGCGTGCTCTTCAAGCCAGCAAAATGGAAAGAGCAAGTTAGCGTTTACATGGGACTACCTCCTCCGGAAACACGCAAGTCTGTGAACCAGCATATCATCATCATAGTTAGGCGTTATCTGAGGAAAATTAGACTTGCATGCGAGCGACTTACTGAACTCTCATTACGCCACTGGAGGAGGCACATCTCTCAACCACAACACGACCCCGGGCAACGTCGAAATGGGCTTACACAACGCCGGGGTTCTTTACAAGTCCACTGGATCTACTAATGGACAAGGCGCCAGGGGAATCTTCCAGCGACAAATACCTAAAAACCTGAGCGGCTCTTCAATCAAAGATACAAACAAAATCATACCAGATCTTGTGATAAGAACATCTCATTTGTCAGGTAGCAATGGTGCGGATTGTGACTTAGACAGTGCAGACCTAAATGTGGACTTTAAGACTCTACAGTCTACAAGGCACAAGGCCTCTCACACTACGACATCCCCTCTACTACTCCCGGGGCACTTTGGAGAAACGGCAAAAGCTGTCAACAAAGATTACCACGATCGCACTAAGAAGCCCGACTTCGAACTACATGGCACGCAGGAAGACCAGAAAGGCCAAATAGAGAGCGAACTCAATGAGTACGGCCACAGCGGTCGTGTTCTTGCCCCAGTCATCGGCCGATACGGGGGTGCTTCCTCTGACCTCAGCCTCATCTTGGACCTCGTCGCTCCGGAAATGGCTCGCGAACACACGGCGTCCAACAACATGGGCTTTTCGGAAGCCAAAGCTTTGTTCAGACAGAAGCTTACACGCAAATGGGGTCACGCAATTGCTCGGGGATGGGCGACTCTTCTTCTGGATCGCCTGAGGGACTTCGTTGCGTTGTAGTCCCCTCCTCTGCGGGCGGAAGCACTTCTTTTGAGCTGCACTCTCAGAGCACGGAGGAGCGTGCCACTTCGGACCGCTACCACCACTTCCATGGCCACTCGGGCACGTGCACCTGATTAGCTTCTTAGGTTTGGTTTGCGCTGCTTTGCTTTTCTTCTCTACCTGTTAGCCTTCTAATTGCGACCCCTCGGGGCCTGTCTCAAAAACCTGATGGAAATGCAGCATTTTTGAATTAAGAGTTCATTCAGTTGGTTTCTCTTTACTTGAATGTTAAGTAGTAGCGTAGTACGAGTACCGACATTTTCAGGATATCAAAAAGTACCAGTCTCGGATATGAAACGTCTAGGTCTTCTCGACTTCTGTCTGGAAGTACTGGTAGCGAAGTCCTCCAGAAAATCTGGATCGCATTACAGGTACATACTGTAGTTTCGGGTGTTAAGAAGTTGCCACGTTAGGAGTCTGAGGCTCAAGATTTGGTACTTCTCGTGTTGGAAATCGAATTCATTCTTGTACTGCAGTACCAGTAATCGCCAAGAGCGCGAGGGTTGAGGGCAATTTTTTCCCTTCTTATTATTACCCGGAACTACCTGTATTCGTGTACTGTACTTACTTTAATCCCTGTAACCAGGCAAAGTCGAACTCGAACTCGAACTAATACAAACCCAAATGACACAGAAGCCAATGCTGCGGGCAGAAGTGTACGCGCGTGCGTTGCGCGCAAGTCATAATCGTAAATAGGAAGTGTGTAGAGGCGAGGAAGTTTGAACCCCCTCCCCAGCAAAGTACACGTGTCACGTGCCGTTATTTTCTCTGTCAATACTTCACAGCCCCAGCTCGGTCTGGCGGACTTATACTTCTCAATATCTACTTCCCGCGCAAGCTCCTTATTGTGTAGACATGGCGTGGCGGCGGCGGCGACTGCAGTGCTGAACGCATTTGGCATGCTCACTATTGCACGTGCCAATACAGAATAAGCAGCACAGCAGCACTGTACTGCAGCGGCGTGCGCGCCGCCACGCCACGATCAACGTAGTTGATTTCAGTGACGTGGCAAGGTGTCAGAACATGGTTGATGTCAGTGACGTGGCAACGTGTCAGAACATACGTAAGGTGTCAGAACATATGTACCCAGATAAAAATGTGATGTGACACACAGACAGACAGACAGACAGACATTTTTCAGTGAGAGCAGTTTTGAGATGCCGGTACTAAACATCAAACAACGTTGATCTATTTACCCCCTGTAATCGCTCCGGTTAACCGACAACAACGCAACAACCCAACAACCGAGAAACCTCTTCATCTCTTCATCCGCGAACTGCCAGCCCTAGGCTAGCTAGTCCGTCTTCCCATCTCGTAAGCTTAGTATAATTGCGCAAGCATCGGCGCTATTCGAGAATTATGTCCACTACCACATCTAGTGTTGTAAAGATCGAATTTGAGGCTCTCCTAGCGCGAGTGTCGGCAGCGCTACCAGAAGCACAAGGCATCCGAGCCTCCGTAGTAGCGCGGCTTACGAAGCTCTGGGAGGACCCCAAAGAGGGCTCGCTTGCCGGTTCGCTCGGCCAAGCTGCTTGCTCAATCAGTGCCGATGATGCTCGGCAAGCCATATTCTTTCCAGGGCCTTCGTGGGCTGCTCGGTACCCCGAGCTTTTACGCAGCCCTCCTGCCGACGCGGACGAGAAGCATCCTCAGTTCAGCGTTCAAATTGAATTCACTACCATGCTATACCTTGTACACGTTCCCTACAGCGCATGGGCCGATTTCGCAGAACCATTTATTCTAGCAGGTACGTTGGCACTTATTAGTGGGCAATCTCAAACACAGCTCACGTTACGTCAGCTACTGTAATAACCTAGAAAGAATTCAGTATTAATTGCGGACCTGCTGCTAGCGCAGGCCTAGGTGCTACAGTTAGGGGCGTTGCTTCCATCTTACGTTCCAACAGTTTATAGGATGACCCTGTTCTATCTTCCGGCAGGTGGTTTAGAGGCGCTAGCTGGCATGCTCGAGCATCCAAACCTTTACTTGCGCGGGCAGGTGGTGGATGCGCTGCACCAGCTCAGCGGCGGCGACCTCCAGGCCAAAGCTGCGAGCACTGGAGGCTTCGACTGGTGGGACACCGCGTCAAGCACGAGCAGCACAGAGTCTTCGAAAATGGCGCTCCACGCTAAAATGCTGGCGCTTCGCGAGTGTGAAGCTTGGCTGCCTGGACTTGTGGCGAACGCAGAACCTTCGAACTCGTACCCAGGTGATGATGATTGAAAACACGTAATTAACATTTCTTTCATGCCTGTGATTTGTCAAGTCTAGTGGATTTATACAATGCTTAAGACGTTAATGATGTTTTGCAATTTGTATCATCGTTGATTATATTGATGTTTTTTTCCTAAGAGCTGAGCATCTGTCATGACGGACCCCCTCTCTCGAACCTTCCCGCCACTCTTTTTCTTCTTCTGGGTTCGTGTTAGGCGGGCCTACGGCGTGCCTCCAGCTGCTCGCCTTCTGGCTCAGCTGGGTCCGCACCCTGTATAGCCCTTCCCTTCAGCTCAAGCTCGGCCGCACTCTGCGCGCAGCCCTCTTCAATTGGGGTGAATCCTCGTCGTCGTCAGCAGCTGGAAGCACCAAGAACAACGGCGCAGGGACCACTGCCGAGTACGGAGTGGATTCGGTTGATCCCGAGGCGACACCCGAAACTCTCTTGTCGCTTCGTACTCAATTGGTTGCAGACTTGGGCACTCCCGACCCGATTGAGGGCGCGGAGAACTTGGGGCTCGGGTTGGACGGAAGCAAGTGGGTGCAAGGCCTGAAGCCGGGGGTTGCCCTCGGCCTTGTGCACCAATCAAATGGCGCCAGCGCTCAGGAAAAGAAGGAAACGCTGGACGAGGGTGTGCTTGAGATTGACAGTGACGGTGGATTTGACCTGAGCGCAACTCCGCTGCCAAAGCCACCGTCTAAAGCTGCTGCTACTGCGCCTGCTGGCGGAGCTAAACCTGCAGCGGATGTAGGTGCGCCCCTGCCACCGCCGCCGCCTCGGGACTTTTCTATCTTAGCTTCTGACCCAGCACCCGTGTCGGCGCGCGCGGCAGGCAATGCAGCGTTTGGTGCTGGATCGTATCGTAAAGCCCTAGAACACTACGCGGCTGCCCTCGGCGAGCTTGACAAAGAACCGGAAAGCACCAAGAAAGAGAAAGGAAAGGAGAAGAAAGAAATTGATACGCTCGCGCGTGACCGAGCCACCTTGCACTGCAATTGCGCCAACTCGTACTGGAACCTGTTCAAGCATGCAGAAGAGAAGGTGGAAGGCAAAGCAGGGAAAGCAAATGAGGACTCGGATTGCGATGAAGCAGCTAGCGCTCCTGAAGACCTCTTAGCCCAATGCTTGACGAGCGCGGAAGCTGCCGTGCGCGCTGACCCCACGTACTTCAAAGCCCACTACAGGGTGGCGGCTTGCCTGGAGCAGCGGGCCGCTTCCTCCCTTGAGCGGGTAAACTCTGAAATGGCCAACCACTCCAGTTGTGTTCGGGCCACCGCCGACTTGCACGCGGCCATTGCTGCTGCTTCGGAAGCGGTGAAGTGGAGCTCCCCCGATGCGCTGAACTCGTCTTCTTCTTTGTCTTCTTCTTCGACTACTTCTACCTCGAAATCAGCCAAGGGCTCCCCTAAGAAGGCCAACAAGGGAAGCACTCCAGCGACGACAGCGGCAGCGCGGTGTGCAGCAGCAGCAGGCCGAGCCGCGGCAGAAAAGCTCCTCGTGCGCGCCATGGAAACGCTCGCAATGGTGCGGTCCAATGACGTCACAACAACGACAACGACGACTGTAAACGCTCCATCGATAACTCCGAAGTCTATCTTCGATTTGGAATCAGGCTTGGTCAATTCTCGAGGCAGTCCTGCGGTGGAAGATGCAGGTGCAGCAGCGTCTGCTACCGCAGCAGCCACTACGGCAGCCGCTGCCGCCGCCTCTGCCGAGTCGCGGGCCAGGGAGCGAGTGGAGCGAGAAGCAGACGTACTCGCCAAAATCTTGCGCCGCAAGGACGCCCGTGACAAGCATGACTACATGGCACCCCCACCCAGTTCTTCGGATAAATCAGAGGAAACCAATGCGGATAATGCTGTGCCTCCTGTGGCTTCTGGGTTCCTGAACGTTGACGCGGCCGACGCTGAGGCTAGTAGCGAAGGAGCTGCCCCTGAGGCTTCCGATGGAGACAGCACAGCGGGCGGAGTGCTCTCTACTCGAGAGGATGCCACCGCAGTCAGCGGGGCATTAGTGCCTGCGGAACCAACTGAAAAGGCGCCTAGGAAACCGTGGACTGATGCTGTCGTGAATGCGATGCTTGGCGAAGAAGAAGCAAGCGAGCTGGCGCGGGCGATGGAATTAGGCGCCAAGGACGAAGACAGCGACGACGATGACGTGGTGGCGAGGCGCCGCGCGGCCAAGCTCAAACAGTCCAACGGTAAACACGGCGACAGCAGCAAGAGTAGCACCAGTGCTAACAGTCGCCACCGCAGCCCGCTGGAAGTGGTGCTCGGAGATCCACCCAATCCCCCGGTACAGGCGGAAGAGAAGGCCCCTCAGAACCCGAAGCCTGTCGCGCCCTTGGATGCTGAGGCAGTGGCTGCGGCCGCCAACGAGCTCTTTACGGGATCTGGCAAGAAGAGCAAACCGCGGAAGGCGACCGGCTCTCAAGCAGACAGACCAACTAACAAAGGGTCGAAAGTTGGTGTGGACAAGGGCAAAGCTGGCAAGGAGCACAAGCGCCAGCTTGATGACCTTCGCCGGCTCGCTGGAAGCGCTTCGAACATGTCATTCGAGTAAAGAAGATTAGACTTTGGCATAATTTTAGGAGGGCATAGGTGATGGGTTTGTTCCTTGTTCCATCTGCTTTGTGGTATTTTGGCGTGTGTAATACACTCCTACTAAGTATTTGCTGCTTTCGAAGGAAGTCTCTGAGCACCAGCCCAGATATTAAAGCCAAAGGTTACATGGCAATTGCGAAATACGAGACATGGAAGGTGAATTGGTTTGATTTTTAGTCTAATAAGCTCAAATTTTGTATGCATGGGACTAGACTATGACTAGCGGGAAAATCAGAAAATGCAAATACTTTACTTCTTCCAAGATCCTGTGAAATCCGCAGCATTTCCGCAGTTTCAGTGCTTGATTGAGCGGGGCTGTGGAAGCAGATGACGAAGAAGTTAGAGGCTGTTAGGAGTTAAAAGTAAGTTAGAATTTTGAGTTTGAGTTTGAGACGAGAACAAAGCCGTGTTATTTTTGAATAATATTATATTAGTTTTCGGCAGTTTGACGTTGGTGCGTTGGCACATTGGCACGCGAATCCGTCTTTCAGTAGGTTGGCCCGATTGTTCGTCGCGGCCATGAGCGAGAACCGGCCGCCAAGCCCTGAATATGACGATGACAGTGTTACATCAGCATCCAGCACCCCTCCGCAGCCTCCTCCTTTTTCACCCGTCAGTGGGCCGTCGTACGACTTAATTGAATCCAAGCAGCCCGCACCCGACGCAGTGCTCATGGCAAATAACAGTTTGGACGCCAAAAATTCCATTCCAAGCACTGCTTCGGAATACGTAAGTATATTGTATAATTTGTGTCTTACTACTGATCCTGTCAAGCCTGACCATTTGTCCTTTCTCTATGGTCTATACTAGGCCCTCGATGTTGACGATGCTGCTGCGCGAAACTGCAGCTTTGACGACAAAGGCAGCAACGATCTCGACGAAAGTGACGAGGACGGCGACAACGTAGCTGACTACGGTGTAGTTCCAGCGGAAGACGGTGGGGCCTTCGACGGCACAACTCCTAGCACCTCTCACCGAAAGCTCGCGGTGCGGTTTGGCGCGGAGACTCCGTTAGACTACATCCCGAGGCCCCACGGCAGCCACGAAGACGACGACGACGCCGCTGCGCTCATCGAAGAAGAAGAAGAATTTGGTCTTGTTGGCACCACGCCTTCCACTGCGCACCGCAACGCCGGTGGGTTCAATCGCTTCGGCACGGCCAGCCTGCCTTCCAGCCCTACTAGTGGCGACAGCATTGCAGTAAACGAGCTCAGCGGAGGTGATGCGTCGTACGATACTGCTGCAATAAGCGGTGCTGAGAGCAGTTTAGGAGACGGCTTGATTGGAACTACACCTAGCACTTCACACCGATACGCAAGCATGCCCAATGGGATTCGTTTTGGGGCTGAAACACCTCTCGGCCCTGTGGGTCTGTCAGCAGAAGGTCTCCGTGGAAACGACGAAAATAACGCACGCGAAAACCTTGAAGACGACACAGATGTCTCCCCAAAAGAAGAAACCGAAAAGGAGTTTGGCCTCGTCGGTACCACGCCCAACACGTCGCACCGGAAAGCCGGCATTCGCTTCGCCAGTGGGGCTGAAACCCCTTTGGCAGTGGGGGGGTCGGTCTCGGAGCAGCTGGCGTTTGCCGTAGGCATGGAGCAGGAGGACGAAGACGGCGCCATGCTCGCGAGCCCACCCCCAGGAGGGGGAATGGAGGGCCTGTCGGGCCCACTGCAGGCCACACCTCTGCGCACGTCGAGGCCTTCGCCAGGGTATGCGCCCCTGAGCACGGGCTCCGGAGGCCACCGGCAGCGCATGGGAACGGCACCGGGGGAACCGTCGCCGTTTGACAGCGGAGGCGAAGACGACGACGAGGATGAAGAGAACGAGGAAGGAAGCATTGGTGACGACGGTATAGACCGTGACGATGGAGGTGATTTCGATGACGACGATTTTGAAGATAGTTTTGATGACAGAGAGGAAGAAGAGGAGGAAGAAGAGGACTCAAGAAAAGAACAAGATATTATCGGTTATGATGATGACCACGGTGCGAAACAAGGCGCAACAGAAATTAAAGATGACGAAGTTGACGACGACGACGACGAAGAGCTTACAGAAGAGCAGCGTCTTATGGCGGAAGAGCTTGGAATGTTCAGCCTGTTGAATCAAGATCCCAATGCTGGGTTGTCCCCCTCTTCTGGCAGATCTTTCGGTGAAGAGGCGAATCACGCCTTGAACAAACACTACAAGGCTCAGCAAGCAAAGAAAGCAACTGCTGAAGGTGTGCTAGGACAATTGGACTTCGGCGCAGTCTCAGAGAAAGTGTTTGCAGTGCGGTCGTGGTCAGGTCGGCGCAAATTCGAAGCTTCCTGGGACGAAACGACCGGCGAATTCATCGACGGCATGCCAGAAGCAATTCCACAGCCGCTCCTCGCTGGCAGTGTTGCGCCTATTGGCTCGTCGGAGTTTCCTCAAGGAGGGTGGGCAGGAGACCGCTGGACGTCGCCAGTGCCACCGCCTTCTTCCATGTTAGCACAGCAAGGCAATTACAGCAGCAACAAGAAAGATGCCCAGGAAGCAATGGACCATGTCAACAACCACAACAGCAGCAAGAGAACGTTGCAGTTTGACGAGCGGCAGCAGCCCACCACCAGTCCTATGACGTCACCCCGCAAGCTTCGGCTGCCGCTGGGTGACGTGTCCACGATGAACAACAACGGTTTGGCAGGAGTCAATAGCAAACACAAGACCAGAGCGCCTCCTAGTGGTGGAGACCTCGGATGGTCCAACTTCAACCGTTCGCCCAATCACCGAAGTGAACATGATGATGATCACGAGGAAGGGGCACATGTAAGGCAACAGCGCAACGACTGGCGAGGCCATGGCTCAGAAGAAGACGAGGATGAGGAGGATGATATTGAAGAAGAGGACGAGGAAGAGGAAGGAGAGGAGGAAGAATTCTTTGATGATGAAAGAGGTGGCGCTGGAGCTGAGCTCGAGGCTACCAACCGCCAAAAGGAGTTGCTCTATGAGATGGCGGAGCAAAAGCGGCGATTGCGCGAAGAAGCAGAAGCAAAAGCGCAGCGGCACGCGGAAAGGAAGCGGCGACAGACTGAAATGCTGCTGGAGCGAGCGCGCGCGCGGCGTGCAGGCACTCTGGTGGAGGAGTCAGACCCTTCTGCTTCTGGTGGAGTGGATCGACAAGACGGCGGCAAAGGCAAATTGGGCCAGAAAAAGAAAAGCGGCAAGAACTTGCCAGTGGAAGCTGCGCTCACAGCTGAGGAAATGGCTGCACAATTGGCCGCAGAAGAGGCCGACAGAGAAGCGAACAAATTGCGGGCCAAGGAGATGAGAAAAGCGGCCAAACAGCACTTGGCGCTGATGGTGGCGGCGCGCAAGGCCGAAGCTGAAGAACTGGCCCTCAAGGAACAGGCCGAGATGGAGCGAAAAGCTGCGGTCAAGGAGAAAGGCTTGAAGCTAGCACGCGCGCGGCGGGCACAGCGCAACGGCGCAAACAACAACAACTCTACTGAAGGCGGCCATAGCAACGATCCGGACGATCAAGCAGCCAATCACGGCGAAGAAACGCCGCGGGGCTCTGGCGTGTCTGCGGTGCGTGCTGCCAAGGCTGCTGCCAACTCCGGTGGGGGATCTTCGAATGGTTCTGGCAGCAAGGGTGCTCACGGAGCAGTTAGTGGTGCCTCGAATGGTGCCACGGGTGCGGTGCCCGAGGCAGAGCTGACTGCAGAAGAGAAGGAAGAAAAGAAGCAGCGGTGGCGGGACATGAAGGCAGCCAAGGCCCGGCACCAAGACATGCTCAAGGCCATGGCCGAAGAGGCCCGCAAAAAGCAAAGCGAAGAAGACGCAATGGCGGCCAGGCTAGCCAAAAGGGCTAACCTCATGCGAGCGCGCATTTTGGCCGAGGCCGCTGAGCGCAAACAACAGCGCGAGTTAGAAGTAGGGGCTTCATCAGGACCTGCTGCAAGCAACGGCAGCGGTGGCAGTAGTCAAGACGCAGAGGCAGCAGCGAAGGCGGCAGCTGCAGCGAAGCAGCAATACGCGCGTGCCGCGGCGAAAAGAGCAGCCCGTGCCGCTGCCGAAGAGGCAGCCAAGGGTGTGAAAGGTGGCGGTGATGATGGCAGCAGTGACGACGACGACGACGACGACGATGATGATGATGATGGTGCTAAAGGAGCATCTAAGAAGAAAGCAACCTCCAGCGAGAAGCGTCAAGCAGCCGCTGCATCAGCAGTGGGGTCACGCCTTCACGCAGCTCGGTTGAAGAAAGCAGGCGGGCCGAATGCTGCGAACGTAGGGCTGGTGGGCGCAAGGGACTTCGAAGACTGGAAGCGCAAGCACGGCGTGCCTGCGGACGGGAAAGTCTTTGGCTTGACGGGGTGGTATCCTTGCGTGAAAGAAGCACTCCTGTCAAGAGGGTGGCACTTCAACCCGGACCGGGAATCGTTCTTTTTTGACCTCAAGTGGACCCTCAAGTCCAACGAACTGAAGCAAGAACAGCTGCAACCATGGCAGCTTACCAACCACTTCCTGAAGAACACCGCCATCACCACCAAAGTGGGGCTCTTGAAGTCGTTGCGAGAATTGAGCTGGTTAGCGCCCGTGAATCCGGACGCTATCTACCCTCGCAGCTATGACTTGAACTCCAACACTGACATGCAAAGCTTTCTGGACGATTACCGCTGCACGGCGGCGCAAGGCATGCTCAAGGAGGTGGTCGCTGCGTGCCGCAAAGAGCATTGGAGCAACGCGGGCTACGCCACCGGCAAACAATTCAGCGCCCCCTTTGACGTCAAGGACTTTGATGTCGACGTTCAAGTGAACATGGGCGCATTGACGGTTGTTTTGAATGTCTGCGAACGAGTCGCTTACCCTTTGCTCAATGACGATGCTTACTTAGATGGGGGTAGTAAGGTGCAACTTTTGGAGCCTTGCACGGAAGTCGAGTGGGAAGTCCTGGGTTATGCCAGTCGTCAGGCCTACGCAGCTGAAGTGCAAAAGAAAGGGCTACCAACCGACAATGATGACAACGGCGATGACGTGGACAATGACGCAGAGCTCACAGAGGCGGGGAAAAAGAGCAAGAAAAAGCGCTTGGCCGCGGCAGCAGCGGCAGGACCCAGTTTACCTCGACCGGTGTTTTGCGCCTGGGACAAGGGCGCGGTGCTAGTGGCGGGCTCTGTTCCTAGACCGGTCGATGGGTTTCTGCGCCACACTGAGCGCGACGTGCAGGCCAAGCAACAAAAGCAAGCCGGCGACAGCAAGCCAGTCTCCGAGCGAGAACTGCAGAAAGCCGCCGAGGCCAAGGAAGCCGAACGCAGCAAGTTGCGCGAAGCCTGCTGCAACCCCACCTCTAGTGTGGCCGCGGTGGGGAGCTCAATTCTGGCGCGTTGTGTTGCGGTGCTAGCCACTCTCGACGAGCAGTCGCCGCAGTGCGCGCTCAACGGGCGCTTTGAGACAAAAAACTTGTGGATCGTGAAGCCCAGCGCCAAGAGCCGAGGCCGCGGGATTCAAACTTTTCGCGATTTGGACAAGCTGCTGGAGTACGTAGGGGTTACCGATACCGCCCAGTCGTCAACTTTGTGGGTGGTACAAAAGTACATGGAGAACCCCTTGTTAGTAGCCAAAAGGAAGTTTGACATTCGTCAATGGGTGTTGGTGACTGACTGGAATCCCCTCACGATATATTTCTACAACGACTGCTACGCGCGTTTTGCCGCTGCCCCATACGAAGACAACGACGCGGCGCTCGAAAACGAACACGTGCACTTGGTCAACAATTCCGTCGCCAAAAACAGCGAAGACTTCCACGCCTCGGTGACCGCCGAAAACGGCGAGCCGATCCAGGACTGCATGTGGACCAAGGACCAAATCGCGGCGTACATGAAGTTTCAAGCCAAAGAGCGGGGCTTGTTCAAGGGCCACGACGCGCGCCTGAAGGAAGTGCGCGCTCGTGCTGCCCGCGCTCACCACTCAGGCAAGCAACAACAAGAAGGACATGGTGCTCTAGGCGCAGCAGGAGCTGGCAGTGAAGAAGAAGAGGAAGCACCGTTACCAGCGGTGGACAAGTCGCAAGGCGAAGACGTGTTTGCCACGCGTTGCTACGCGAAAATGCGTGACATTGCTAAGTGCGCGCTGATGACGGCGCAAGGCCAGGTGGAGCACCGCAAGTGCAGCTGGGAGCTCTACGGCTACGACTACATGTTCGACGACGACTTCAAGCCGTGGCTCATTGAAATTAACAGCAGCCCGGCCTGCGACTACTCTACCCTGGTAACCGAGGCCTTCGTGCCCCGCGCGCTGGAGGACGTGATCAAAGTAGTCGTGGATTTACGAGAATGGGAGACCAAAGGCGGCGACGGAAGGCAGGGTAAGAAAGCGAAGGAAGCAGCAGGTGCTCGGCCAGACACCGGTGGCTGGGAGCCCATTTACAAAGGGCAGTATTTGGAGACCCAGAAGACGGCCCTCGGGACTGATTTAGCAGTGGTGGGGGCGCCGCTGCTGCAGCGGAGGCCAGGCGGGCATTCGTTCACTTTACAGGGGAGGAAGGTCAACGATGCGGAGTATGCACAACCGGTGCCAGCGCCGACAGACCAAGGCTCTGACGACGAACCAGATTTCTGCTCCACCACGAGTGCAACGACTCAGTCCAATCGCACACTGGAACAACCACAACAACAGCAGCAGCCGCGGTCATCAAAGTTAACGCAGCCGAGCAGTGGTAAAAACGATAAGAGTGGCAAACCCAAAATCGACGGCAGCACCATTAAGAGCAGCAGCGAAGGCAGCAGTAATACAGATACCGCCAATATTTCAGGTAAAAAATCAAACGAAGATGACGATGATGACGACGACGATGAAAGTGAAAGTGACGAAGATAATGGCGCAGCAGCACCTAAGAATGATGCTGCAAATGCCACAACGAAGGCAGAGTCTTCAACCGCATCGGTCGTCAAGCCTCGCCCAACTTCTACAGGAAAACCACGGTTTACTATGAAGCATTTAGCCGCTGCGCAGCAGGCTCCAGCAGGGCCGTTGGAAGGAGAGACGAACGACGAAGCAAGATCATCTGAGAGCCAAGCGCCGTCTGCTCCTTTTACTAGTGCTGACGCCGTAACGCCGGAAGTTAATCTGCCCACTGACGATTCCCCTGCCCCCGATGAAGCAGCATCTATTGATTTTGACGACATTTGATATTTCTGTATATTTTTAATCCATGATAAGTGTGCTGTGATCTCATTTCAGGCATTACACGGACTTCAGCACATCCGCATAGCAATTTATTGGTAATATCAAGAGCCAGAAGGAAGCCAAATCTCGTGGAATATCCGTATAAGATTTTGTACCTATATAAGAGACATCAAACATAAAACACCACACCACACCAGGCCCCTAAATGAAGTGTGGGCTTAACTGCGTAGCACTTCCAGGGAATTCTTCTATTCCCAGCATCCCAATGCGCAGAGCCCGGGGCGTAGTGAATTTTGAGACAAACGCTAACGCTATTTTTCTTTTTTAATGGCTTTAGGAGTTCATGGGAGACACAATTTCTAATTGAGCATGCTTCAATCTTATATTACTTCGCACGTAAACGCAAAGTAAATAGGCCGACGGGCCGTTTCCCACCGGGACCATTGACCTGTGAAGTGTTACACAGCACGCATGTGAGCACGGAACTGGTACTCAAAGAAGCCGAAGACATCGCACGGTATTTGAAAGGAACCCTGAAATTCCTTCGCAATTTCTCATTGTTCTCCAACTTGATCAACTTTATAACGACTCCACACTACTTATTACTCTTTATGAATATCATGTCCTCAAAACAATTACAGAAAAATGCATCACCAACCTCTCGAACTCCGTGAGTCTCAATGTTGAAGTTTGCTGCTGTTGCAGCGGAGAGGAAAGTATCCAGGGCTGACCGTTGCTCATTTGCCACCAGCACCTGAGGAGAAAGAATATTTTAGTTAAGCCAAAAGAGCTCTTTCAATGCTTAGGTTTAAGATAGTTAGGAATATGCTTCATGTATTACAGCCAGGTTGCCTTGTTAAAGTCTCCTTCGAGATTGTCTTTGGCCTACAGTATACCTGAGTGTGCCCTGGAGTAACGACCTCAAGGAGGCTCTTGAGAAGGGGCTGTACCGAGGGGGAAGCATAACAGCAGTCTGCACACAGCACCAGATCCCAGGAGCCACCTGCTGTACCATCATTATTTGCCGCTGATATCGAGGCACTGTTCTCAGCCGTTGCTGGTTCACTTGAGCTTGACGCAGCAATGGCATCATTTGATTGGCCAGCTGAACCACTAGGAGAAGAATTGATGCCTCCTGTAGGGGGAGGCCGCAGTGAAGGTGGAGGCGCTTGCACCCAGTCATAATCCACTGCAGCCAACCCTGTCGCCGTTGCTGTTGTTGAAGAAGAAGTACCACAAGAATTGGCCCCAAAGTTAAGATCAAGGTTTGCCACTAAAAGTGAAAGTGCATCAGCTTTGTCGGTTGCCACTACTTGTGAAGCTCCTAACCTCTTGGCTACGACTGCAGCAAGGCCTACACCACTACCCAGCTCGAGCACTCGTAATCCTGCAAGTCCTTGACTTTCTGAGGCAACACCACCATGGCCTCCGATGTTACCGCTGTGGTTTTCCGTAGTTGTCATACCAGGCGTGAGTGGTGGCGTGACAGTGGTTTCGCCGTCATATACTGGTAATGATGGCGACGGGCTATCGAGCACTTTAGCTGCCAGTGAAAGGTTGTAGCGTTCATGCAAATAACCTACCATGGCCAGAGCAGACGCCCATAAATCACCACTCACGCGCCCTCCCGCTTCGTCTAGTGCTAGATTGACCAGTGGCAATTTGTTGGAACCGTGCCATCCCACACGCACTTCACACTGCGGCACTGGCTGCGATACAGCAGCATTAGCAGCAGAACCAGGTGACGCTCGGCTTCCTATTTCTGGAGCGACGGATCGGAACTGTACGTCTCCCCAGCCGTCCGCTGAGGTCCAGACATCCTTGGGATTGGGTTTACCTTTTCCTACGATGTTTTTCTCATTACTGCCATTTTCAATACCCCTGTCGCTGCTATCATCGCAACGGCGGACCTCCCACAGCTCAATGTCATCTGCCCTGTAAAGAAGGTCGTGCTCAGCCAACGGTATCTTGTGCTTCACTAGTCCTGCTTCAGTGGCAAGCTCTTCGAATTTCACTCGTGGATCAAAGCTAGGGTAGGTGCGGTGCTCGTAGGACATCAATATTACTGGTCCGCTCACGTCGCCAGTCATACTGAAGGCTGTCTTTCCGCTGCTTTTATCTTCACCCGGCGATGAGCCATCAATAGGCTGAGCGAGAGGTTTTGTAATGTCGCACAGGGCAGCCACTAGTGGTTCGATCGGGTAAAGCTTGGGTAAGACGCAATCGCTCACTAACACAACGTCAAACGGCAAGTTGTCCTTGAAGTGTTCCACTGCACCGCCCCAGTCATAAGTGCACACAATTACTCGCTCGCGCAGCGACTTCTGTTTCATTTCAGCATCTCCCTGCTGAGGAGGCCGTGTTACGGAGATGCTAGCGGCAGTGGCAGCTGCTGCAGTGTCGGCTCGTGCTACGTTTTCTTCCATTAAAAAATGAAGCTGGGCCTGGTCAGTCACTACCACTGAGTCAGCGCCCAATAGAGCTGCTGCTAGACCTGCTACACCGGTGCCGCTACCCAAGTCCATCACTTTTAGGCCTCGCATGCCGCCTGCGCTTAGCGGGTAGCGACGCTCAAGATACTTGGACAGCACGTGTGCAGCAGGCCATACGGTGGCCCCTGTGCCGAGGCCGCTGAGCTCTCCTTGCTTGAGTTGTTGCACGCGTAATTCGGTACCAGCCACCTATATATTGGCGAATTATGAATACCTTTACCGAAATTCACTGCATAATAAGATGCAAGTCTGCATCTAGCTAGGTGAGCATCTTTTGGTAAGCTGGAGCTAACTAGCAAGCTGTAGAATGAACAACAAACATGCAGCACTAGCAAAACAAAAACAAAAAGTACAATTTAGGCAACGTAGCTCACTTCGAGAGGGTACTCTGAAGAGTGCAAGTGTGCGTGCCGCCACTCGAGTGCCATCATTCGCGCCTGGAGAGCTGTTGGCGCTCGATCAGCTCGTCTCAAACGCTGTTGTGCTGCGCCTTGCGAGAGCAAGTCTGCAATCGATGGGCGTGCCTGAGCTTCCGACATCAATGGTCAATTTGTTGGCCCGAAACCTTTGCTTACTCGAGCCGCGTAAGGGTGGCGTCCAAGCTCTTGATTACTGCCCAGCTGCCCAGCCAAGCTCTTACTTATTAGAGGCTTTCACGGATCTGAAATTTCACTAACAAAATATTTCACTAACAAATTCATGGACTGATCGTATCTCAAGTCTCAAGAACCAGTTCAATGGTTGTGCAGTTCTGTAGTACCGTAGTACTGCGAGATCAGTCCATGAATTTGTTAGTGAAATTTCACTATTACTATAAGGGAAATCACAGATTTTTCTCGGCGCCGCGAAAAAAACAAGCAAAGCTAACGTGTTTTCTGAAACAAGCAAAGCTAACGTGTTTTCTGAGCACCCTTCGGGTTGCTCAGGTATCTCATGTAGGGCCAGAGTTGAAACACGTCGGTAATGAAACAACAGAAACGAAACACGGTTTTCGCCGGCGTTTCGTTTCTCGAAACAGACCA
>Ga0307930_1001127_pt1 | contig 21412 bp, 20 predicted proteins | sample OrgLakmetageno46_FD_203161 | JGI IMG/M metagenome (GOLD analysis project Ga0307930, IMG submission 203161) | Saline water microbial communities from Organic Lake, Antarctica - #46 | ecosystem: Environmental > Aquatic > Non-marine Saline and Alkaline > Saline | place: Antarctica: Organic Lake...
CGTATACCCCGAAGAGTGCAGGTTCCGCGCTAGTGATCGGCAAGATCGTGCTGACAATGCTTGTAGCTGCTGCCAAAATAAATCAATCCTCCATTGTGCCTGCCTTTGATCAAACGAGAGTCCCACATAGTTATTGTTTTGTCTTGTAAATATTAGAGCAAGAATGTCATAGGCGAAACGACCGTGCACCAACCACACAAACACGACAACAACATCTCGGTTGAAAAAGGAACAACGAATGTTGACATTTCTTCGGTCAAGATTTTTTTCCGGTTGAAATCGGCTGTAATATCTGTACGTAAACTTCACTTTCTTGCAGGAGACTACAGATATCTGTACTACAGTACTTACAGGCGGATTGCACATCGTACACTACAGGTAGCAGTTCAGTTCAGTCTTTGAAGCTTAGCTTATTAGCGCCTCGTTACCCCAGCAACCACTCGTAGCTTCTGCCGGCGCACTTCATTGCGAGTAATAGAGGAGCCCTCTAGAATAACACAATGGCCGCAACGGCACCTGTACCGCCGGCTCAGACAGTGCCTCTATCACCAGCAGAGAACAAGCTTTTCCGTGCGACTATCGACCGGCTGCGCTCGGTACAAGGCGCCCGGCCACGCACGGAGGTAAACCTCGTGGGCTCAACTAAGAACATTGAAGCACCCGTTTGAATCATGTTAATTTAGTTCTACTCTGCTTCTCTTCGCGCTGAGCTTTCTCAAATTTGCTAATACTTGATGTAGGTGCACATACCAGAAGAGGACATAGTGTCTATATGCCGGGCAGCTCGTAATGTGAGTGACTTTTCGTACTCGTGCACCAGGCAGGACGCAAGCTAATATATTTTTCCATGCGAATTGTTTTATACACATATTTTTTTCGCTTGGCCCACCTTTAATGCACGAAGCAGAGTCATTATATCTCTCCCCACGCCTGGACTGTGGCGACATTTTAACTCTGGAATTTCTTCTCATTCCCACCTCCTTCTTCACTCGGTGAACAATGAACCACGCCATGCAGGTTTTCTTAGCTCAGCCAGCTCTGCTTGAAGTGTCAGCGCCGATTTCAATATGCGGCGACATTCACGGCCAGTACCACGACTTGCTGCGTATCTTTGAAATGAACGGCTTTCCGGGCGAGCCTGGCGCTAGTGTAAGCCGCTTCTTCACACACTAACTAATGAATGAAATCAGCCTTGCTTTCTGCTGTGATCGAATTTGTTATGAGGACGTTGCATTTTTCATTCACGTGAAGGATTTGCTACCATGGGAAATAATCCGTTCCCCTATTTTTTTGCTTGTTACCTCCTTTCTTTCTCTACCGCCTTCTTCTATACTCAGGGAGGGTACTTGTTTCTTGGAGATTACGTCGATCGCGCACGGCAGTCCATCGAAACAATTTGCTTGCTGCTTTGCTACAAGCTTGTCTATCAGGAAACCTTCTTTTTGTTGCGCGGCAACCACGAATGCGCCACTCTAAACCGCATTTACGGTTCGTTGTTTCTTGAAAAAAAAAACTGAAAGTGACTCACGTTTTAGTACGTTCTAATGTATTGTGTGCATAATTTTCATTCAATCATTCCTGTACCCCAGGCTTCTTCGACGAGTGCAAGCGGCGCTACAACGTGCGGCTGTGGCGCATCTTTGGGGATTGCTTCAACTGCATGCCGGTGGCGGCAGTGGTGGGGGAAAAGATCTTCTGCACCCACGGCGGCCTGAGCCCCGAGCTCGACTCCCTCCGACGCATCATTGAAATCCAACGCCCCACCGAGGTGCGTGTTGTCGTCTCGCGCGCATGCTCTGTAGAAACCCTTACAACGGTGTATGCCCCTCTTCAGAGCACTGAAATAGGTTTCTGTGGAAGGCGTTTACAGCTCAAATGAGTCTTTCTTTGAAAAACAAAAGAAAGTACTCATGCTCTTGCGTATATGCTGTTCCTTTTTCGAGTACCAGAAGCCCTTAAAGCTTACTGAATGAAAGATCAGATAGTCCATGGCTCACCGTTTTCCTCTTTCTTTCTTTCTCTCTCTCTGCAGGTCGCCGACGAAGGATTGTTGTGCGATTTGCTGTGGTCTGACCCAGACCCAGAGACGCGGGGATGGGGCGCGAACTTGCGTGGGGTCAGTTACACATTCGGGCACGACGTGATCGCCGAATTTCTCGCCAAAAACGACCTGGACTTGATCTGCCGCGCCCACCAGGTTTGCATTTCGAACAGGGTGACACCTCTATCTTAGGTTTGACGACTACAGCCAAACTTGGGTTTACGCATGAGGGTTTTAATCATGACAATACTTTCTTTTTTTTAACGCAAAACTCCTCTTTGACTCATAATTTTGTGACTTCTTATGATTATTATTCCCTCTGTCTGCGCCACTTCTTCTCAACTGAAGGTAGTAGAGGACGGGTACGAATTTCAAGCAGAGCGCCAATTAGTTACCATCTTTTCGGCACCCAACTACTGCGGCGAATTCGACAACGCAGGGGGGATTTTAATAGTGAAAGCAAATATGGAGTGTTCATTTCGCATCCTACGGCCGAACACGCACAGCACGATGATGTAGCCGGTGACTGCACATGGACATTCCTCATGAAATTCCGTATATTTATGGGTAATTCTGAGGTCTGGGGCAATGGGATTATGGAAATTAAGCCTGGAATAAGTATATAGGGCATATGGCATATAACGCTATTATCTATCATAGCGGAGGGTGCCAATTCATCGCACTCAGTCAATAAGATGAGTGATCTGGTAATCACACAACGAACACGAACACGCGTAATCCGGACCTCTGCGGAATTCCACTATAATATATCCGGCGAAGTATGGGTGCTGTTTAACATCAAGATCAATTGGTGCGCGCTCGGCACATGTGAGCTATCAGAAGCCGATGTCGCTAAACCGCTGGTCCTCACTGAGGAACATTTGAATGGGAATCAGGAAAGTGCGTGCCTCTTTGAGGTCACTTCGCAAGAGGCTCAAGACTCACGCCATTGCCCTCTCAAGCCGTGCATCAAAGCAAATAGCAAATAGTGATCAGTGATCAGCAGGTTTCTCAAACCTCCATGTCAAAAGGTTCGTCATCGCGGTCAGCTGCCGATTCGCGTTCCACCCGGCGCAGCTCGTCCCATTCACTGCTGCTCGACACGCCTGCACTCCCTTTGCCTGCCCGCAATGCTCGAGCTGGATCCAACAGGCGCAGCTCAACTGGCTCTTGAAGGTCGTCGGTGGCAGATCGCACTCCTCCTACTACGCTAGGCCGAGACTCCAGCGGCGAATTGCGGCTCGAAACACCAGCATTTGCCGTCTGCTGGTCTTCGCTGCTTCTCCTGGAGAGCTGGCTCGTCTGATGCTGGGCGGCCAGGCTTAAGCTCGCCAAGCGTTCCTGAAGCTCAGCGCCGCCAAGCCCACTGCGCAGCGACGAAGAGTGCACCACCGCCGGCTCCAGCGCCGACGCGTTGTCTTCGACCGACCCCACCGAATGCGGTGACGCGTCACCGAGGTGCGAGCCACCCGGGCTGCCGCTCCAGAAAAGCCCGTTGCCGACGCCAGCAGCGAGCGACGCTGCGCGCGGACGGCGGCCACTCGCAGCAGCAGCTGCCACCTGCGAAGAAGAGAGAGAAGACGAGTTGTGCGAGGACGCCAAAATCGCGAGGCCGGTGAGGGAGCTGCCGGACCCGTCTTCGGAAGGGCCGCTGCTGGCGCGACGGAGGCGCTGCTGGCTGCCATGGCCACCGCTGCCAGTGCTTGAGAGAGAGCCAAAGACTGTGCCCCGAAGGAGCGGCGGCGACGGAGAAGGCGACGACGACGACGCACGTAAACGGTGAGACCCAAAGCCAGCGCCGCGCCCTGCGTCGAGGGAAACCGCCACTTCGCTGCGTCTGGAGGATGCAAAGGATGGGGTGGGTACGGGGGCTGCCTTTGTTCCAGTTGACGCTTCTACCTCGGCTGCCTGCGTGATACCCTCTGTAACCGAAAGAGCCGGTGCTATGCCTTCCGATTTTGCGTCGCCACCAAAGAAAAAGTCACTCTTAGCCATATCTTCCACAGCTGCCGCAGGTGCTGCTGCCTGTTGCGTGTCGCTGTGGTGGTCGGGGTCCTCGAGGTGCGTGTTGAGCAAAAGGTCGCCGAGCATCGAAGGCGCGTCACCACTGCCACTCCCTGCACCGCCTTCTGCACTGTCGCCACTGCCAGCTGCTGCTGCACCTGTCAAATAGCTGGCCTCAAGCTTGGCTGCCTCGTCAGCACTGAACGCGCTCTGAGCAACCTAAGGGGGTAAGAAGAAAGGAATTGATCAATGAGAGATATAGAGAGAGCTGATGAAAACAGGAAGGGTCCTGTAAATGCTGAGGGAATAGGAACAGTGTTAAAATATCGTGCAAAGAAAGGTACATGAATATCGCCCTTAAGTAAGCAACACGATCTGAGACTAAGTGCGTAGAAAGTGCTAAAAGGAGATACCGCTGCCGCAGCCTGCTGTTCAGCCGGCGTCGAGTCGAACGATGGCGAGGCATCTTCACTGAAACCAAGCAAGGAGGATGAGGGCACCCGAACGAGACTTGGAACCCGACCCCGCGTGCGCGCAGCTGGCTTGTAATGCGCGGGCGTAGGCATCCCTAGCCCTATAGGCTGCCGTGGCTCTGTGGCAGCAGAGTTGGCGGTGGTTGGGAACTCAATCGAAGAGCCCAATGTCTTGGGTGTATCTTCAACCGGGCGCGGCGAGTGTAGCGGCGGGCCGGGAGGTTGTGGTGATGGTGGGTGGATCACGAGAGGCGCTCTCGGCCTACCCGCCTCCCACGCTCCTAACACGCCACCCGTCGGGAGAGAGCTCGAGATGTTGCTGCTTCCCCCGTTGTGGTGATGTTCCATAGCGTTTAGATTCAGCGGTTCTTCGCCAATGGCTAATCCATGAGCTAGGATTGAAGGTTGCTTCTCCGGCAGGGTGGCGTTGGCGGAGGCGTAGCGTCGTTGTGAAGTCTCGTCTGTTGTGCCGAAGGTTAAGCCGTTTTCCATGCTCTGGAACAGAAATCATAAAAAGACAGGTGAGTAACAACCACACTTACGACGCGTGCTCGATTGATAGAAGCAAACAAAGTCTTAATGGCATAGTTCATTGATATGAGCATGAAGGGTGGGGTTTGTATGCCATGAGAGGGCTGACGACGGTACCTTGTCCCAGGATGAAGGCCCAAGCGACAGCGCCGGCATATCCGAAAAAACGAAAGTGGAAGCTGGCATGGAGCCAAAGGTCTGCGGGATAAGACAAATGTAGGGGAGGGAAATGACAGTGAGGCGCAGAAGCGGTGAAAGTCCTTTCTAGACATCGCTTGAACGCAACAAAACAACCCCACTCTGCTGCTCTCCGTGAAACGTACTGGTTTCGCCGGCGGAGCAAAATCATCCTTAGTAGCGGCAAGGTTCTCGGCCGCACGGACGCGAGGATTCGAGCTCCGCAATGGTTGGCTACCTGTAACATTGTTAAGGTGGAATGAGAGCCCGTAAAGGTGTTGCTCTTGAGACTACTCGGGTGTGCTCAGGCATCACGAAAACTTCAAGGAAGTTATAGGACTGTATACCTACTTATTATAAAGATCTATACACAATGAACACTCGCTCGCTACCGAACGCCATGACGCATTGCTAGGCGAATGGAAAGGATGAAACTCACTTTGCTGAATGCTAATTGGTTTCGACGACATGTTTGCCGCCTCGTCCAACTCTACGGAGTATGGACTGTTGGCTGCCGGCTATTCCGACTAATCTCTGATCGTTTTACTTCGCCCATGTTTTCTGTTTTCTTCGCGGAAATTGAAAATATTAGGGAAGCGGGAGTTGAGAGTTGATCAACAACGAATCCAGGATATTCTTCACTTCACGCATCGCAGCTTAGGGTGGCCGAAGAGCCTCGTTTGCTCTTCTTGTCTTTAGTATGAAGTCAACAGTATGTCTTTTCGCTGCCCTATGCTCTATGGCCCAAGCTTGGGTACCCTCGCCTTGTGTAAGACGCGCACCTTCGATCCGGACATGCGCCTCAGATAAATTGGTGCTCTTTGATCAGAAAAAAGAAAGGATGGCCAGCTATGTTGCTGAAAAAGGGGTAAGCGTAAGATCAAAGATGCTACAAGCTAAGTTAGCCAGATTATTTTTGGTGTTCGTTCAAAATACTAGCGCGGGCGTTCAGTGTGTTTGTTTGTAGCTGTACCTACTGTTTGCCACTTTCACATTCGATGCTGTTTTTTCATCTGCGACGGTAGTTGGAGGGCAACGGACCAATGTCAGTTGTCAACAAAATCGTGCCCTCTGGATTTCGGTATGCTTTATACGCCATTTTTGGCGTGTCGTGCGGCGCGGGCGTCGCCATTGCTGGTTCGCAAGGCAAACCCAGTGACCTCGTGGTCAACGGCGTTGGCCTAGTGGCGGTTCTGGGCGCGGCAGTTCTTGACGCAAAGAGTCAGGTGTGATTGAAGTGTTTAGCACCAAAAGTACGAATAAATTTAGATTGAAATTCTTGAGTGTTTGCTCTTCGGAATGAAGTGTAAACCATTTGCTTTGTGTTGCTTGCATCTTGTTTGGCCCTATACCTAGGCGTCTCAAGTGACTGCCACAATGTCAGCCATGGATAACGATCAGCTCGCGAAGGACTTGTACTCCGAAACCAACGCTGCCCTCATTGATAACGTAGGAGTTACTGCTGGCGACCAGGGTGGTGATGCAGGAGGAACCAGCGGAGTGGTCGGGCAGGGGAGTGGTGAAAAGCGCGTCCAAACGGCCGCTGAGCTCTTTGGGACTTCGGGGGAGAAATAGAGTAGCCATATCCGAGCTATTATAATAAGAATATATTCCTATTTGATTTAGTTGAGTGCTGCCTCGTTTCTCTCCTCGCTGTATTTCTGGGTAATTTGAAATACGATGAACCTCATTACAAATGGTGTTCTGCCATTCGGCCTACCTCTAATTTCCCTCTAATCTCTAATCTCCTTACCGAATAATCCGAGTGAATTGCGGGATGGTTTCTGTTTCTTAGGAGCCGCAAATAGCTTCGTTCCTATATATTTCGTGATGAAGCCAATTACGCTCTGTTGATATAAATTATTCATTCTAGTCCTATGAAACTCGAATAAAGAATAAAGACAGTCCGCATCCGCGATTTACGTAATTTCCTACATCTGGGCCTCTAAAAGAAACGATAACATACACCTATCTGGCAACAAATAATTACTTCATATATTCCAATGCCCCTGATTCGCCAGCGCCCTCTTCTAGATGGGATTCACCTTCCCGGTGGCGAAACAGTTTCGAGCTGTTCAAGCAGCGTAGCATCCGCAGGAACTAAATTCAGGAGCCCACCCTCCAGCACTGCATAACCCACCTGCCATTCCAAAGGCGTGGTGGGTGTTAGCGTGCTTGCACCGTAGAGCTGTGGGAGTTAATTATCGAGTCGGAGATATGACACTAGCCAACAGAAGGTCTAGCATCGATCCCCCAGGTACAACCACAGCTGCACCCGAACTCAAAAGAGATGATGCCACCTGGATTTCTGAAGAGACGAGGCGGTCGTCTTCTTGCGATAGCGGCGCCTGTGTATAAATTTTTCTGCGTGTGAACTGCGCAATGAGAACGGGCGTGCATAGTATAATGTTCTTCCATAATTTGCCTTCTTTACCTTCGTGAGCGGACAAACGACGAAGTCTAGCAGCAAGGATGACGCAGCTCGCTGGGGTGGCACCTTAACAAAGTCTCGCCTAACTGCCTGGCGTACAACTGGCGAAGCAGCTACTCTTCCACTAAGACCTCGTAATACACGGTGAGCCATTTTTATCTCTAAAGTGGTGGTCTACGAAGTGTACGCACGGACGCACGGCCACAACTCGTTCTTGTTCCTATTTTTTGTTGTCTCTGTGTCACTATATTTTTTTAATTATATTATGTTAGACGGTCGATTCGCCCCCAGTTTCCAAGGAACTTTTCAGCGACAACGAGCGAAAGAAAGAGAAAGGGCTCACGAGCTCACGAGCTATTCAGGTTAGGGGCTGCAGTGAATCGTAAGCTCAGAGACATTCATAGCAAGTGTGGAGAAGTTCGACAGCACTAGCTAGATTTAGTGCTGTAGAGTTCCGCGACCTCAAGAAGTAATTGAGCATTACAGTAGTTATGCAGTTTAACCCTGTGTAAGGCTACACTATTGGGCTGTAAAGCTTATTTAGAACACTGTAGGATAAATAATAATTTGCAATCCTAGCATCCATGGCGGCTCAGGGACTTCTTGAGGCGTCGTTTTCGTCGAACTCAGTGCCCAATGGCTTGAAGCTTCGTGCTGAGAAACTCAATGGCAGGCCTCAACAGGTGCGTGCGTAATTCTATGGTATATCAAAAGCTCGCTTTAGCAGTTGCGCCATAGAGATTGTCCTATGTTTGACCACCTGAAATTTGATAGTGTATTTGAGATCGAATGTTTAAGCTCATTAATTACGATGTATCTCCTTCAACTCCTTTATGTCTTGTTGCCTTGCTTCGAAATCCTGTTTTTCTTTCGGTGATGTTTGCGAAGGTCTCGGTAACCACCTTTTATGAGCTTCCTCGTGTCCTAGCCTCCATCCGGACCCACGCTGCTTCTTTTGTAGCGTTACAATTCCCTGAAGCGATGCTTTCCGATGCGCCCGCAGTGCTTTGGGCTCTAGAGTCTGCGCTGGAGGACGGCACAGATTTGGACGGTCAACCCATGGACGATGCCACCGCGAGCGCTTCTGCTGCTCCTCAGGGCACGACCACCGAGCCTCCGCTGCTTTACGTGCTGGGAGATACCTCGTACGGTGAAGCTTCCGTAGACGAAGTAGCGGCAGCCCACTTGCCCACCGACTTGATCGTGCACTTTGGCCCCAGCACCTTGGCTCCGGCCGCGGGTAATGTGCCGGTTCTGCACGTGTTCAACCAGCGGCCTCTGAGCCATCCGTCAGCGGCGGCAAGCGCCATTGCGGCCGCCCTCACAGAGGCAAGCTGGGCAGAACCAGCCGAGGCGAACGTTTCTCCTTCCGGCGCCGCCACCACTGCACCAGTGTTACCACCGCTCGTGCTGGTGTACGACGCTGCGTACGGCGCGGGGGCGTCAGCTGTAGCCACATGCTTGCGCGAGGAGCACGGGATCGTTGTACGGCTTGGGGTGCCGCCGCACCCAGCAGAGGAGCAAAAAACAGGTCGCACAGTAGTAGCAGGAGGTTGTGCAGGTAATACTGCCAGTGGCAGTGGGACTAGTGGCTGCTGTAGCGGTAGGATTGGCGATGGTGGCAGTAGTGGTGGTGATGGTGTTGGCGAAAGCGGCGTCGATAGCAAGAAGAGCGATTGCGGCGAAACTAGCTGCGACAGTAGAAGTAGCGATGGTATGACTGCTCTTAGAGCCAAAAAGAGTAGCACCGAAGATGAATGTGTGTTGTTGATTGGAGGCCTAGAAGTCAAGCTGGCACCACGGGATTCGGCGAACTATGCTGGGGTTGGCACCGACAGTCACGATCCCAATACTGCCGCATCGGCGGCTGCCACCGACGACGAAGAAGAAGAAACAGAGGATCGCGCGGAAGGTCTGATTGCATCACACGCTGTGTGCTTCCTGGGAAGCGACGGGTGGCAGCTTGACTCGGTGCTCATGCGCTGCGAGATGGCCAGGCATTGCTTGGTGCTGGACCCTGAAGTTCCTGCAGCTCCTGTTGCTGCTGCTCTTACCAGTGCTGCTAGTGCTACTCGTACTACTGCTGGAGATATTGCTGCTGCACCTGACAGCACTGCAGCTCTAGATATGCCCCCAATCTCACCTCCGGTGTACGAGTGCGTGTTGGCGAAAGCCGTGAGCGGTGCTCTGCGGCGGCGGTTTTATCAGGTGGCGCGCTGCCGGGACGCGAGCGTGATGGGAGTGGTGGTCGGGACCCTCGGGGTGCGCCACTACAGAGAGGTGCGCGCCTAGCCTATGCATACACGTACTACTCGTTGAGTGGGCTGGAAGATACTCACGGATGAATCCCAAGAATTCCAACGGAATGTGCATTTCTGACAAATAAAGAGAGGGAGATCGTAAAAAAAAGAAAGGGAAAAGTTCGAAAGAAAGGGAAAAGCATTAGAATATTATCAAACAATACACGCAGTGAATCTTTTGAAGTAGAAACAATTTGTGACATCTCGCTTTCCTTCTTTGGCAATTTAAAGGTGTTGGCGCGAGTGGTGAAGTTGATTGAAGGCAGCGGCCGGAAAGCTTATGTTCTGGCGCTCGGAACTCCGAATGTCGCAAAACTCACGAATTTCCCTGAAATAGACGCCTTTGTTCTGGTATGATTTGATTTAAAGTGAAACCAAGTGGATGTTTCTCATTTTTCGCTCTCATGACCTATTCCCAATCAAGTTTATGTTTCTGAGTGTCAAGTTTCTCTTCAAGAATGCTCAATACATGCGCTACACTCATTCAATATTTTCATGAATCGATCAATTTGCACCCCACCACTACTATCATTGCAGGTGGCGTCGCCCGAGACGGCCCTGCTCGACGCGCGCGACTTTCCCTCGCCTGTGGTGACCCCACTGGAGCTCGAAGTCGCCTTAGGTTTACGGGCGTGGAACGGAAATTATTCCACGGACTTTTCCGACCTCCTCCGAGACGCACCACCGCCACCATCGCCACCGCCGCCTGATTCCTTGTCATCGTCTTCTGTAGACGCGACTTTGCAGGCTCAAGCTGGTAGCGAAGCCAACGGAGCCGCAATTGGTGGGCAGATTATTCCAGCTTTGGGTGCACAATCAAGAGGCGCAGCTGGAATTGGAGCAAAAGGAAGCTCTGCGAATGCCTTTCAGGACGACGAGGACGCGCCTACTTTCTCACTGGTAACCAGCAAGTTAGAAGACAGCCGCCGTTTGCGTGGGAAAGGATCCTCGACGCAGTCACAGCAGCGGGGTGAAAAAGTGTCCCTTGCCTTTGAGAACACCGAGAGTGGTGACAGCAACAACAGTGCCAACAACACAGGCAGTAGCCATTCCTCGCGTGCTCTGGCTACCTACCATTCGCCAGCTGCGGAATTCCTCGCAAGCCGGTCGTACCAGGTTTGTGCTCGTCCTTCGTAGGGTATGCATTTATGGACTTCGTATTTTTGACATGATTTCTTGTCAATTCTTGTTCGAATTTCTAATGCATTCGCACGATGATTTCTACTGTTTCCTCGAAGGATATTTCTCAAAATTGTTTCTTTCTCGTCCTTCTTTCCATTTTGTTTTTGCGGCTGGTCTGGGCTGTGTCGTGATCCATGCTCCCTGATGATAATGTGTCAACAGGGTTTAGAGCAGCGGTTAGGGGAAGACGCGCCTCATCTCGCCGTGCAAGGTCGCAGTGGCACGGCCTCTGGCTATGGAGACGAAGGGCATTTCACGGCCCCTGCAGTGCAACCCATTGCTGCTGCCTTGAGCATTGAGCAAGACAAGAGTAAGAGTGAGGACAGTGGTGCAGGTACCGCAGACACCGATACATCAGCTGCTGCTGCTGCTGCTCTTGCTGCTATGAATGTGAACGGTGCAGCCAAGCAAAATGGAGTACCAAATTCAGCCGTTGCGCGCGTAGTAGCCGAGGACGACAAAGCACGAGGCGATGATGGTGATAGTGCTGGAGAGGAGGACACGGGCGCATCAGCCGGTGGTGCTTTGGAAAACTTCTTAACTGGCTTTGACAGCGACTAAGAAGGGGGGGGGACAAATAGCGCCTTTCTTAAAAAAACCTTTTACTGCTGTGAAAAAACTACGACCCCCGTGAATCCGGCACTTACCCGAAATGACCCAAGAGGAGGGACCCTATGTTGCGATATGGCCATGTAAAGCAGAAGTAAAAGGGGACATTAATAAGCCTGTAAGCTTTTAGGCCGTAGGGGTAGGGCGCCGCGGAGATCGAAGATTGTATTGCTGCGACTTGAATTTACTGTAGAATCGAGTGGAGTATATCATGATTGAAGAAGGGCCGTTGTCTGTTGTTAGTTTAAAACATGCGGATGTATGAATTACAGTAAGGAGCTATTTCAAGGACCTGCCTTTTAAAAAATGGGCCTAAGCGGAGCCATCGCCTAAGGAAGCGACCTAGAGCCTAGAGGCTGAAGCGCATCAAATTTCTTAGGGAATGTCAAATGTCAACTAATTTCGCAGCCTGCTGCATAAAACGGGCTATTCCAAATAAATTCGTAAATCGACTGATCGGAAGGCTTAATTTCACATCATTGAAGGCGGTATCGGGTGAGGTGCCACCACTGCTGCTGCTCTTCTACTTCATTCTCTGAAGGTGCTGTGCCTCGAGCCTCTCTAGAGCATCCAGAGCTCGCTTGCTGCCCTTCACTGCAGCGGCTTCGTACCTGAAGATGATGGGCAGATAGAGCACCCAAAAAGGAAATTTAAAGCACGGGGGGAAGCTGTGAAGGAGCAGATGAGAAGCGGCAAATCGCACACAGCCAATTGATGACACTTTGAGAATGATTGTCATCGAAGAGAATGAAAAAAAGAAATCGTTGTCGTAGTTCTGATTTGCATCCAAGAGTGATCGTTGCAGTAGTGATACTGTGGTGGCAGCGTAGACTTATGGAACGCAAGTGTGCTGGGGACTCCTACCAGAAGGACGCAAGCGCTAGATTCGGCTCCGAGACATCGTCCGGTGAGTCTGACGGCACTTCGCCGCGCTCGTAGCACCCGCCTAAGCCCAGCATTCCATCGGTGAAGTCTTGCTGTGCCGCGGCCGCATACCATGCGCTCGCTTCGCTTTCGTTTTTCGCGATGCCGTCTCCGGACAGCAGCATCTCAGCCAAGTTTGCCTGTTGGTAGATGCACATGTGCACAAATGAATGGGGAAGTTTGGATGCATCAGCACGGTTGAAAATTATATCATCTCTATAAGCGCTAGGCGTGATATGAGTGTGCGCGCTTGCGTGCAGAATCTTATAGTTTCACCTGAGCCGCGGCATAGCCTCTGGAGGCGGCCAGGCGGTAAAGCCGAGCGGCTTCGGGGCGGTCGCGCCGCACGCCCTAATGTATTAAGAAGCAAAAACAACAAGGAAACAGCAGGGAAATGAAGGGGGGGGGGGTAGCACAAAGAGGCCACAGGAGGACGCAGCGGTCAGGCAAAGTATCATGTTCTTCTCTCAGTACACCTGTAACGACCACCACCTTGCTTATGCTTGTACTTTCGAGTACTCCTCCCTATTTTCTATTGTACTTCCACCGCACGTCACAAAGTTAATGAGTTACCTCTCCATGATAATAGCACTCGCCGAGGTTCGTGAGCGCTTCTAGAGTTACCAAGCCGCTCGTAAAACCCTCTCCTTCGCCACCATAACCCAAAGCACTGAGCGAGAAAGCAGGACCATTCGGCTGAGACGACGACTCAAGGGAATTGTCGCTAGGCACGCTTTCATTGCTGTCGTCGAACATGGATCCTTGCCCTACGGTACTCGCGTCTTCTGAGGTTAACAGGAGGTTTTTCTTTTTCTTGGCATTCTTGTGGTGCTTGTTTCTTTTCTTCTTCGCCTTTTTGGCATCTTCCTCGTTGTTACCGTGGCCCTCCGCCATCCTCAGGGCTGCTTTCAACCACCGCACTGCGCTGTCGTCGTCTCTTCCGACAGGCGCCGCTGCAGCCACCGTAGGAGTAGTTGTAGGTACAGCAGCAGCCGCCGCTGTTGTGCCTTTCTTGGGGCCACTTCCGACGCTGCTGCTGCCACCGTTTACGATACACCCGCCACCACCTCCTGCTCCTGCGCCTCCGCCTCTTAAGCCTGCTACACTGCCACTACCACCACCACCATCATTCCCTGCTGCACTGGCGGCTTGAGGTGCTTGCGGCGCCGACGCTGTCGGCACGCTGCCGTAAGCGCAGTCCGCCATCAACAGCGCTGCGTCTCTTGACGCGTGCGCTTCTGCCGCTAGTCGAAACCACGACACGGCCTCGGCCCCGTGGTCTACTGCAGGCGGCACCTCTGCTGCGGCTGCTGCATCCGCCGCAGCCATCGCCTCAGCTGCTGATGATGCAGTTCCTTCGTTGGGTGTGTCTCGACCACTTTTGCTTTCCGCAAGCGCAGCATTTCCACTTGACGAGCCTGGTCGTGATCTTGTGGATTTCGCGCAGCTCTTTTTTCTGCTCTTCTTTGCAGTTTTCTTGTTGTCGTTTTGCTCGTCTTTCGAGGGTGCAACTTTTCCTTCCGCTTGTTTCTTAGCAGCTTCTTCTTCCTCGGCTCTGCGTTTGGCTGCCTCGGCACGCTTGGCTTCCTAACAAATTTGGCGCAAATCGTAGAGGCAAAAAGTGGGATAGGTGAAGAGTACCGCGCAGGTAATCAATGTACCAATGCAAAAGGACAAGGAACAAAGACATCAGCGACTTCAACAAAACTTTTCTCTACTCGTGTGGGCTACATCTTCATCGAAATTCAAGCTCTGTATAACTCAACAATGCAGTGCATCACACTCGTCATAAGAGACGATGTGTCATGAACGCGCTCTCACACCTCGCTGTCGAGATGGGCCATGAGCGATTGAAGACCTTTCGCCACCATCGCATCCGGCGCAAACGACAGAAAATCCAAAGCCCCCGTTTCGGGGGTCACGGCCGCCAGCGCAGCGGATCGCAGTGCATCTTCCGCGGCGGCGCGGTTGGTTTGCTCGGCCTGCGCTTTCCCGCCACCTCCTTTTTCTGACGCTACCGACCCACGAGCTCTGCGCGCCAGCAAGCTGCTGCCCCGGCTCGAGGCGCCCTTTGACAGAGTGGCCTCGACCGTGGAGGCGCCATCGTTGTTATCTTCGTCGTCGTCGTCGTCATGGTTGTCGTGCAAACCGCGCACTTCGTCCAACATGTCGCATCTGAGCCAGAAGGAAGTAGCAAGGAACGAGAAAAGAAACGGGTGATTATATTCAAGTTATAATTCAAAAATCGTCCGGTTCATTTTCACTTATCTTTAAGCCTCAAGAAATCGTAAAAGTAGAAGTAGACTCAGTAGTATGCAACTAAGATAGTCAATTCAACTTCGTTTACATGTCGTCGACAAGGCCGCCGGGCAGTTGTGGCTCACCCGGCTCGCCCAAAAACCAGGAGAAGCACTGCGGCTGCCGGAGCTCAAAATCCAGCACCTATATTGCCACGCGAAAGCTTAGACTCCAGCTTGAATGATATGGCCTAATATCGTGCAAAGCTACACGCTAACAAATACTCTGTAGTTACGGTAGGACATGCACGCACGCACCGCCGGCACGGTAATTTTGTCACAGCTTTTAATGAGAAAGAAGGGCTTGCTGTATTTCTTGGTGAGAGCTACTTCCTCGCGGCTGCCAAACCCAATGCTCATCGGCTGCATGAATCAAGAGTGAGAAAGAAACAGTAGAGTATAGGGAAACGGTTACAACCGGAGTCGAGCCTGCTTTGATCTAAGCCACCTCCATTTATAGCCCTAGTCTAGCTCGGCTAGGATAATGGGCAATTTGAGTGTACCTTTCCATAGTTTTGCGTGGCGATTACAACGACAAGATCAGCCTCGTTGATCTGGCGAGTCACCTGCGAAACAGCTTGTTTTGTGAGACGCTGATGGACCCTACTACAGTATCTGCAGGGATCAAAACCTCGAGTACCTGGCGCGTCGGGTCCGCATGTCGATCCCATCGAGTTGCCGGGTCAGCCGTTACGGAATTGATTCCACGCTTACGTAGGGCACTCGCAAGCAAGATTGCCTTGTCTTTTGCCTCGCTGAAACGCAACGAGATGAAGATGTCAGCCATTTTTGAAGCTTTGCTTTACATACTCGAAAGCTCGAAAGTTCGCATGGAACGTTACAGGGGTACAGGGGAAGCCGAACAAGCCAACAACCAACACAACAAAGAACAACGCCGATGAGGAAGTCAACGAACCAACGAGCTAAAAAGCCACTTTTATAGCGCAGTAACTTTTGTAACTAAAAGCATTCCCATAGTCTTTATGGCGCACTAAAGCTTCCCATTCGATATTTATTGTATTTAGATTTTAGTACGCAGTAGCTTCATTGCTATCATGGCGCATCAGCGAGGTCACGGCGATATTACAAAACGAAGGCTCACGAATGGGCACGGCATCACGACATCATTATGGTCTGCGTCTCACATCGGAGCCGAGCCGCGGCCCGTGCCCTTCCAAATGCCTCTTTCTCAATATCGCGCAGAAGCGAAGCGAGTCTCAGACGATGTGAAAAGGCGGCATGACCCTTCAGTTCGCAACATGCACTTGCAAAAGAACTACCCAGAAACCCGGAAACTCTTGCAGCCGCCGCGGGGTTCCCTCACAAATTACGAAACGCCGCGGGAATTAAAAGGAGAGAACGTGTCCTTTCCACCGCACAACATGCACCGCACCAAGTGGGATCGTGACGGCAAGCCTGCTGCCCAAACACAACCAAGATGGTGCAAGGCTGCTGACCAGGGTTTTCAATTCACGCACGGGCACCGCAACCAATTAGCCCGCAGAAACAACGACGCTAACGTGAACTACATCATTGCGCAGCATGACCGCTCGGGGCAACCTTTCAAGCGTGGTGCGTGTTTGAGCATTGACAGTCGCTTATGCTTACACATTCCTTGTCGATTCGGCCAGTGTAGCCCACCTTTTTCGCAACTTTTATCTGTTTTCTCTTTCTCACTTCCACGCGAACTTCATCTTCTTCTTCTTTTCCTCGTCGTCACTCCCCCCCCCCCCCCCCCACTTGTTTTGATTTTGGCGTTATCTTGTGCGCTGTATCTCTGGTCCGTCCTAGGCTCTGACCTGCTGTTTCCTCAGAACGCATCTCACATGCAGCTCCTGCAGCTCACTAAAATGGTCAATGCTCCAGATCCTCGAGTTCCACCAAAGCCCGCGCCGCCACCGGGCCCTACCTGGGGTGGCATGGACGTTGGATGGTCGAATCATCCATAGTAATGTTTTGTGGGTTTTGTAATTGTTGCCCCTGTGGCCTTGTGTGGTATTACTGAGTTAGCTTTTATAGTTAATTACTAATAAATAGCCATAAATTATCGATGCGCCCAATATAACGAGGCCTTGGCATGATAATAGAATTCGACGAGAACCATAAATATAGTGGTGCTAATAGTCGCAGATCTATATCTGGTATATCCCACTAATCCCAATTGAATATTTTGTAAAGTAGCCAGGAAAGGGTGGAAACCCATTTTTTTTATTAAATAATATACAGTGAAGTGAAATCTTCTGCTGGCGGACGCCGAACGAAAGTAAAACGACATGAAGTATAAACATGACCAAATTATAGTGTGAGCTCGTATAAAAAAAATATCGCAACAGTTTCCAATTCAGTGCAGTCAGCAAACGGCACAAGCACAAACACGTTTAAAATATGCGCTGATTTCGTTTGTATGGTGGTAGCGCCTTTTAAAGACACGAACGGACCAAAAAGAATGAGCAAGATTTCGTTCCGAAAGCAATGAAGTGAGAGCTTCCGCATCAAGATGAAATACCGCGCGACTTTAATGTCGATAACGGGTGTAAATTAAACCGGTCCTGAATGAGGAAAACATTTCACAGAAAAGATGATCGGATCAGAAAGATTTCGGACTCTCAATACTCATTTTCATGCAAACAAAGTTTTGCTAGTTCCAGGTAACTTTATTTTTGCGTTTCATGAAAGGTTTCAAAACAAATGAAGAAGAAATTCAAAAGAAACTCTTCAGTATTATGTAACTCCACTCCATTTGAATACCTGAGCAATCACGACCCATGCAGCCTTGTCCGTGTACTTGGGGCCCATAAACTCCAGGCAGCTTAAGTTTAAAACAGGGAGAAGCACAGAGAAATACAACCAAAAGAGATCATGAGAATGGTCATAAGGTGAAGTAAATCTCACTTCAACGCTACCCAGTGGGGCTGAGATGGTCAAATCAGCCATCCCTAGTCGACGAAGTGTTTACCTCACACACACACACATAAAAAATCTCCTAGCTGCACCATTCCTCCGCCACAATTTTTCCTAACTCTCTCTTCATTCAATGATCATCTTCATTTTCCTCAACTTCTTTGTTCTTTCATGTCTTTCACCTCCGGTAGGTGAGCAGGTAGTAGAAGAGGGCGGTAACTTTGTGCAGCACCAGGACCCAAAGCAAATCTGTGTATTGCGGCGACACCCAAAACTCCATCATCCTGGTAGTAGCATCATTCATTGAAATAAATATATGGGTGCAAGTAAAGAGAGAGCATGTGAACTGAAAAACGTAGACGAATTAGAAAATGAAAGAGCCCAAGCGGGGAATGTCATGGCGGATAGACACCAAGAGTTAAGGGGTGGGCGAGGGTTAAGAATACGTAGTCCTTGCCGCCTACAGTGTTCTGATTTTTTCCCCTCAGCTTGCGTATCTCTCTTCCAGTGAAGGCTGTAAGCGATACTCACTTGCCCTGCGTGAGCCCTAAGTACTCCGTGTATTTGGCCGAAATCCACATGGTGATAGCGATGTATATTAAGTGCACCACCAGCACTGGCCGCGCTTGAATTGCCACAATGTCAAACAGCCCAACCTGTCCGCATACACCATCAACACCGTCACCCAAGGAAGAGCCGCATTGCGGAAGTGAAATTTATAAATTTGCATGAGTTTAAGTGGGATAATGTGTATAATATATCTTACTTACATCTAGAGAAGCTGGCTATACGCACCTGAATAGGGTAGGTGTTGAAGAGGACAACGAGAAGCAGCGCGAAGTTGCAGACGACGATGAGCAGCCGGAGGACCAGAACTTCGAACGGCGAATAGGGCCAGAAGTCAAATTCACAGTGGCCAAAAATATCTAGAAGGGATACAATTGTAATCGCCCATCGCACTGATTTCATCATCGTGCTGTGTGAGCGTTATAATATCAGCGAGTGAAAGCTGTTTGAAGCGTTTAGAAAAGGAAACTGCCTTCTAGCTCCACCGACATATTTATTAATAGAATTCACGATTTCGAAGATGTTTAGGTATATAGCTTTTGATCCAAGAAAATTGCGGGATTCTCTCCAGCAGCTAGGCTTAAGAAGGTCTGCTAGTTGCTCTGGCGTGAGTTCTATTGATAACCGAGTAGAGTCAACGAGTCAACCGTTTCAAAAATACTAGAAGACGTGTTGAAACCCACCAGATCGAGACGAGAAGGTTGTTGTGTTTCGTGTTTCGTGTCACGTGTCAGTCAGTAGTCGTCTTCATCAGCGAGCATAGCGATATATAGCGATAGCAGACATACAACGAGTGCAGTGCATTCGTGTATTCAGTAGTCAGGCTAGCTGTCCTCTTGTATACCTTGTTGTACTTGGTGCCACATTGCGTGGAAAGTAGCTCCTAGAATGCGTGTAAATAAGCCATTGGTTGGCCTGCTGGCTGCTAGCGTACTTGCGCTTGGTGTTCTCTTCTTGGCTAGCCAGCAAGATGAAGAGGAAGAAGATGAAGAAGGCAACGAAGAGGGCGAGGAAGGTGAAATTGACATCAATGCGACTGGTGAAGCTCTGCAGAAGGAGGCCAACGAGAAGGATCCTCTAGTGATGCCGAAACATGCCGCCGCGCTATGCCAAGCAGCTGCTCAACATCGTGCCAAGGGCGAAGGCAACCAGGCAGCGTCGTGCTACCTTCGCGCGCTTAAGCTCCTTGAAACCACGATAGGGCCTGCTCATCCTCACAATGCCACGGTAAATGGCAATAGGCTTGTACCCAAAATGCAGGGCTGCTCTGATTGATACAGGAATAGTTCCTGGGTGCACCTTTAGCTAATTTTGTTGGCATTGAGTTGTCTACTTTTTTTTCTATAGTAAAATGAACCCTAATCTTGGCACACATTTGAATTCTTGTTCTGACTAGGTCCTTTCGGCTCTTGGTGGCGTCTTGCTGTCCATGAATGAAGCTAAGGAAGCTGAAGGAGTGTTCCGGCGCACCCTCGTGATTTGCGAGAATTCTCTGGGGCCAGACCACCCCTCGACAGCTACGGTGCTCAACAACCTCGCCTCCAGCCTGCTGTCGCAAAGCAAACTCGCCGAAGCCGAAACCCTCTTCGTGCGGTCCCTCAACATTTGCGAAGCGGCGTTCGGGACTGGGCACATGGAGACGGCAACCGCCCTCGGCAACTTGGCCGTCGTGATGCAGGACAGTGGTCGTTTCTCGGAAGCGGTCGACGCCTTCGAGCGCGCAGTGGCCACCAAGCGCGCCACCTTGGGCGAGGACCACGAAAGCACGCAGTCCACGGCTAAGGCGCTGGTGGCGTGCCGGGCCCTCGCAGTGCGGGCCGAAGTGCAGCTGTGCGTGCAAGGCCAAGTGGTCACCAAGTCAGACGTGGCCTGGGCGCCGCCTGCCCCGTCGACGGCGCTCATGCAAGGCAAGGCGCCCGCTGCCCTGGAAGTGGTGGTGGCTGACCCTGCCTTGGCGGATTCCGACTTGCAGAACCCGCCAGGGAGCATGGAGGGCAAGTGCGCTTTAGTGGTGCGGGGCTCTTGCAGCTTCACGGACAAGGTCGACCGGTGCACGGCTGCCGGCGCATCCTGTGTGCTGGTGGCCAACGACGATGCGGACGCGCCAGACGTGGTGTTTACCATGGGGAGTGGGTCCGCGGATTACGCCACCCACGTACCCGTAGTGATGGTGAGCTTCAACGAAGGCCAGCGCTTGATGACCCTCGCGGGCCAAACCGGCGTCGTGTCGTTTCAACCAACACCGCCGCCGTCAGACCCAGCGGCTACCACTACCACTACCATCGATTCAGCACCAGCATAGCCATGAACCATGAACGCTGATGATAGTGGTGGCCATTTTTTTTTATTGCGAGACTTCCATTATACAAATTTCTTTCGATGTACGATGCTTCCGATACCGTTCTGTCGCAGTTAGTTCCCAGTCAAGCGCACATCGTTTACGATTCCCGTGGAACGGATTTTTAATACAGGACCCTAAGGGCCAGAATAATAAGGCTATCCGCTAACGGGCAGAAAAACAAAGCAAGGAAGCTAATACCAAGAGCGAGGGGAGGGGCAACTCCTAGAAGTGGTGCAATTCAAACGGAAGTGGCCCATAACCCGAACCCGGAAAGAAGTGGCCCATAACGAGGATAGAAGTGGCTCATGGATTAGATTTTGATTAGATTAGATTAGATTAGATTATACTCCCCAATTGCAAAGAAACATCAACAAATAGCAATTAAAGCTACGTGTTGATGAATCCTCCAGAACAAGTCTGACTGGGCTGAGTGTCCTTTTGCGTAATGCAATGTTCATCTTTTCTCCACTCCGACCTATCCTCTGCTATAGCACGCCATTCCTTGAAGTTGGCCGGTAGTCCTTTGCACTTTAGAGCCTTCTTTAAAGTCCGACCCCATGTCATCTCAGGGCATCCATTCGGCCTTGAGTGTGCTACCCAACCAGTAAGCAACTGCCGCGGCGCCCGAGTCATA
>Ga0307930_1001130_pt1 | contig 21405 bp, 19 predicted proteins | sample OrgLakmetageno46_FD_203161 | JGI IMG/M metagenome (GOLD analysis project Ga0307930, IMG submission 203161) | Saline water microbial communities from Organic Lake, Antarctica - #46 | ecosystem: Environmental > Aquatic > Non-marine Saline and Alkaline > Saline | place: Antarctica: Organic Lake...
CACATGTGGCGCCACGTTTGGACGCTTTGATCAAGTAAAGCTTGGGCTGGTGTTTCATATTTTTCTTCTTGTTGATGTCTTGCCCAGATTGCGAGCCGGTGTTGGCGCCAACTGGGGCTCGTGTCTTTGCGCGAGTCGATCGAACCGCCCCCCCTGCCCCCCTGTGCCCGCACCGGTGCTTGGAGGCCTGCGCTGTCGCCACCGCACCACTTCCCCTGGCTCGTCAAACAACAGGGTGGGGTGCGAGCAATTGCATCTCTGCAAGAAGCGAGCCATGCCCAAGGCACGCTGGCAATCTTGAGGTATTAAAATTGGTTGCGTAGACTTGGTGCTTGAGCCTCCCTTTGTGATTGCCCTTGATTTGAACTCCTTTGCCTCCTCGCGTCCTTTCTTTTTTGAAAATCCATCTTCCATGGTGTCCTCGTAGGTGCGTGGCCTTTGTTCTGTTTCAGGAGCTAGGCTTTCGCGGCGCTATCGACGACGAGTACTACGACCCCCGCAACAGCTTCCTGGACCAGGTTGGTCCTGTTCCTGTAAGAGTACATGTAGTGTGGAGGCGAAATGATGTAGCTATTTGACAAAGAGGACAGGTGGGGAGAATGAAACACGGCGCTCCGCACTTGCTGCTGTCGTTGCAACCGTTATCATCTCCCGTTACCATCTCTTCCTACTACTACATCAGGTGCTCCTCCTGCGCCGCGGCATTCCCATCTCGCTGGCAGGGGTCTTTTCGCTGTGTTGCAGCGCGGTGGGCCTTCGTCAACCTCTCATGGCCACCAACTTGCCGTTTCATTTCCTGCTCGCCGTGCGCCTGAGGTAAGGGTGGTAGAAATAATTAACTTCTATGCTTTCGCCACTCTACTTTTTCTCTAAATCTAGTACAAACACTGATATTTTACGTCAACTTCTTGTTGCTATTCTACCATAACCTGCACTTTCTCTCTTTATATCTCTTCTTAACTCTTCATGTTTCTTTCACCAAGTAGCGCATCGGACAAATCCGAAGGCGACGCATGGGCATCGGAGCAGCCAGAAGCGCGTGCTGCTTCGGAGGCTGCCGCAACAGCAGCAGCCGCAACTCATGCAGCAGGAGCAGCAGGAGCAGGAGAACCAGCAGCTGTCTCCACGAGCAATGATGACGAGCGAACCGTGTTCATTGATGCATATTCCCAGGGGAAAATGCTCACGGGCGGGCAGGTGATGTGAAGTCAAATACATGTTTTTAGAATCGAAGTACTCGCGTTGCCGTGCCTACTTCATCTTCTCTTTTCTTCTTCATTTTGCTTCTTCATCGCACCTGCATTTGAGCATCAGTCTTTTCGTTTTCTATTTCTGTGCCCCTCCCTGTGTTCTGCCTTCTCCTTGATCTAAACTAGGCCCTAGATATGGTGGCTCTGCGCGGGATGCCTCCTCGGCCCGAATTTCTGTGCCCCGGCAACCGCTGCGAAGTGTGGCGACGATGCTTGCGCAACTTGCAGGTGGGTTTTTGCTACATGTGCATTTGAATACAAGGCTAGGCAAACACGCACACACGCATGACGGAGGATTGGGATTGACCAGGTGAAAAGAAGGCTGTGTTATTTCAAAATGGATAATTCTCGTAGACTCTTGATTGGCAAATTGTGTTTGTTTGTTGATTTTATAAAGGAGCACACGCGTCTTCTTCTTCTTCTCTTTTCTTTTCACTGCTTCTGCTATGCTTTCAATCGCACAGGGCATATACCGCGCGCCTGGTCCTTCTCGCTCCATTGACAACTTGCGCTTGTATGGAGTACTCAGCCAGACTATCGTGCTGTGCTCCAACGATGGCAGTGATAGCGAAGGGACAGGCGCCGAACGAGAATGCCTCGAAGCTCGAGCGAGGCGGTAGGAGAGACGGAGAGAGAGTGGCTATTTTCTCTTCATGCTGTAGTTGTAGCTCTTGAGTGCTGATGACTTCGTCTTGCGATATTGCACGGTTGCTTCCCATTCTACTCATTGTACACGTGTGAATTTGCGCCTCGTTTTTACGGCACTCTACTTCTGCTCTTCCTCCTCTTCCTACTACTGCAGGTTGAATTACGTGCAAAACTTCGCATTCTCTGTGGCAGCCTCCGATCTAGCTTGTCTCAGCAGCATGACTGAACGAGCCGCAGCCAATGACGACGAGGATGATGACTCCAACAACCAAATTGCCATCATGCGAAGTAAGCTAGTTGAGCAAGCGCTGAACGGCGCTTCCGCTATTCGCAATTTCGTTGCCACAGAGAGGCTCAACGAGAACGGGAAGGGTAGCATTGGAAGCGCTGAGGCAAACGGTGAGGGCACTAGTGGTGCTGCTGCTGAAGGTGGCCCCGTGTTAACGGTGCCAGAGGGGCGTCACGCGACCAAGGAAGAGGTAATGGAAGCGGCTAAGGTGATTGAAACCACTGCTTGGGCTGCTCTCTGGAAACGAAACGGAGAAGCATGATCGTTATCAAAGCAACTGCGAAATTTATAATGCCCCACAGCTGCGTTTGTGCCGATGTGAAAAAAGGCGCTGACATGTTATAAATTACATACACCCGTTTATCATTTATGATTAATTTATGACATCATAAATCCTGCCTTTATGCCTCGTCCCCTTCGCCGTTTGCCATGCGCCGCGTAAATCGATTATCATCACGAATTCGGCCTAGAATATTGGGATTTTAACAAAGCGCGCGGAATTGCTGGCTTCATGGATCTTATATAATACCTCGCGTGAAGCATATTGAGTTGCAGTAGCTACAGGACATTAAGCTGCAACGAGTTCAACTAAAACAGATCATGGCAGAATACTGCGCCTTTGGCACGGTGTGACACGGCCGTCACGGCCCCGATAAAAGGGAGCCGGAACTATTTAACATTTAACAACATGCAACGCCAAAAATAGCTAACCCAGAACTAAAATCGCGAGAACCCAGAACCCGTCCTGTTTGGTGCATATATGCTTAATTAAGGAGAGAGAAACACCACGTTAACGGTGTCCTCGTGCCATCTGAGTCGCCATATCCCTTGTTTCTACACGTCCACAGTCTCGTCGAGAAGAGCATTCGCAGCTCCTCCCTTCCCGTTGCTTTTCGAAGACGAGGATGTGTATTGCCGTGATGTTTTAGTGACCGGAGCTACCTCAGCAGTGTCGCTGCCTTTTTTTCCTTCGGCATATCTGCAGTGACAGTTGAGAGGGGAGGATGCAACAACCACAGCCAAAAGAGTGGACACAGGCGTGTGAGTAAGAGCGACAGTAAAGAAAGGAAGGAAAAAGAGAAAGACAGTGAAAAGGAAGGAAGCCATGAAATTGGCAATCTTATTAGCAAGCAATGACACATGTGGGCGTGTGTAGTCATAGTTGTAGTTGTTACTTCTGTGTTTTCCGCGAAGTTGCTATCGCTGCTTCCATCGAAAGTTCTTCCAATTGAAAGAAAGCCATCACCTGTGTTAGTTGCAGCAATTAAGTTAAGGATTCAAAAGGAGAGAGAACTTCGAGCTAAAATGCAGATACGCAGATTTATTATGGGGTTACGATTCGAGATCAAGCCTAGCACACAAATCTGATAGTGACGTACAAGAACACTGCGTCATACAATGCTTCTCTCATAACGAACAGAGGCACAAAGCAAGGAAAAGCAAGACAACGCTCACCAGGGGGTCGAAGGGCAGGCTTGGGTGCGTTTCAAAGAGCTTCTTGAAATAAGTCTCCAGGTTGGACCTTCGCTGCTGCACGTGCTCCGATTTCGGGTCTTTGTCGTTGAATTTGAACCTGCAGACAGAAAGACAGAATGCGCCAACAAAAGAATAAACGCGAAATTGAAGACGAGAACTAAATTACATTTAAGTTAAAGGGTCCTGAGGGAGAAAATTCCTTAATATCGATGAAGAATAAGCATGTCTTCGCTCCGAAATTCGAGCCTCTCTTGCCAAATGCACAAGTAAACCATGCCTCAGCAGCCAATTCTTCTATACTAAGAATCGTCGTCGTGCGTACCAATTTTGGTGCAAATTGTTCTTGTCCGGAAACACCGGCGCTTTCGACATGTCCAACTATGATTCAGAGGGAAAAAAACAACGAGAGGAATGAACGTGCGGGCGACCAAAATGGTATGTGTCAAGGTGTGCTGTGAGCAATGGAATTACGGGCAGTAATGCAGGCAGTGCTCGCACGCTTATGAGAAGAGTCGTTTCATGTATATTGTACACAAAACGCACTTTTTTTCGGTCGACAAGGACTGTGTGCAGATCACTTAGTTCGCTAAACCGCTTGCCAACAATTTTGATGTTCGCCTCGTTGCCTTCGATTGACATCTTCACTAAATACCTGGTAATAGCATCCGCGTGGGTGGCAAATTCAATTACTAGTATAAAAGGAGGGCATCGTTTTCGAAGTGAATTGATTAGGTTTTACGAACAAAAAGGGTTCAGGCGAGGTTTGGACTCATCCAGGTTTCTTGCCATTTCAAACGCTTACTCAATGTACGAGGTGGTCAAACCCGCCCAGTCTTTCTCGTCCCGCGCCACGGCGTCGATCACGGAGACGTGCACATGTGGCGGCCGCACCTGCTCCTCCATCAACACCTGGTAAAAGAAAGCCAAAGAAACAATAAACACAGAACCAAAGAAAACGAAAGATCAACCTCTTCATATCCGAAGGTTATGCCAACTAGGTGCGGCTGCGCTGAGCACAGTGCCTTCTTAGCTAGACAAAGGTCGCGGCTGCTGCTGAGGAGTATTCGGTTTCAAAATAACAACAACGACAACATGCAAGACACTCGAGGTGCATCCATTAATACAACTAGCCGCTATTCTTGATAATTTATCTAAGTATCGATTGAGCATCCAGCCGGACGAGACTAGCGTTGTTTCTCGTAAAGATTGGGGGTAAGGAAGATGAGAAGACGCGGCTCACCGGCTCCTCGAACATTTGGTTGAAAGCAAAAGCGCCTTCAGGAGTTGTAACATGGCTAAACTTTTCCGCGTGCTCCATCACATCTGTAAATACATCGTAGGTCGCCATGCTGTTCTTTGTGCGAAGTCGAATCGCGAGCTCTCCTTTGGCCGTGGTGGTCGTGCACAATGATGGACAAGCTCCACTCTTGCTTCTTGCGTTCTTGCTTCTTGCCATTCCTGTGTCTTAGATTCACCCCTGGAAAGGGGGATCTGCCAACAAATCTGGGTTACAGGGAAGTCCTGAGTCCTGAGCAAACCAGAAGTAAATTACTCTAAGAGCCACTCCTCATCATTCGTAAACCTACTGTGCGTCGCAGGGGCCTTCGGTTAAAGTGTACCGAAGGACCCTGGGACGTAGGTCTACGAATGATAAGGAGTGTCTCAGAGCACGGAAGAGTCTGCCACTTTTGACCTCTATCACAACTTCCATAGCCACTCGGACATGTGACATGTGACGAGTAAATGAGTAAACAAGAAAACCCAAGAGGCTGCTGGGTTTTCCTTAGGTTTCCATTCAGCGTTATTCATAATCATCGGATCTTCTGCTGAGCCGAAGTGGGTAAAAACCCGGAAATGCCGCGGTTTTCTTGGTTACTGCCATGTGACATGTGTGCCTAATTGGTTTCTTAGTTTGAGCTGCTTTGTTATTTAACCTTCTAATTCCGGCCGGCCGGGGGGACGGGGGACTCAGAAAGAAGCTAGATAGCTAGAGCACCTCCCATCGGCTTTGGAGGACTTACCGAACTATGTTACTATAGTCTAAAGTAGCTTAATTTGCTTGATGTTGATTTATTAATCCCCCACATAAACATTTCACTTAACATTGGCTGGCGCATGGCGCACGAAGAATGCGGTGCTTTTCTCTGTTACCTCAACCAGCGGCCTTTAAAGCCCATTACGTGAGAGCACACACCACGCACCACCAAAAATTAGTTCGACTGGGATGTGGTAGGCATAAAGCAGCTCCTTGTCGATGTCGATTCCACAAGACGCCCGTTTTATAATACGTAGAGTTTGAAGGGGGGCAATTCCAAATGCGCACTTTCGGTTCTTCTTCGTGCGGTGAGTTCGCTTTAGAAAGGCACCCTTTGTATTTAATTTTCCATCGAAATGCACGTCCTTGGAGCGAAGGACAAGTGTGCCGCGTCGCGTTTTACTCCATGTGCACCGTGCAATACTCATTTGCGGTGAAGAACCTGCCTGGTCTTCTGGCCTAAACAGAGCAGGTGGTTTGCGTAGATTCAACAATGAAGGACTATATGAGATACGAAATGTGGCAACGTGGCAACGCTAGCTAGGCAACAAAATGATAGTAGCGGTACAATGAGCGCAAGGACACCCCAGAGCATTCATTTATTACCTGGTTTGAACTCGTATTCTACCAGCGCAACCTCGGAAACAGGCGCTGCATCAGGCGAGGCGGCACCCATCGTGTTTCACCCGTGTGCACGTTTTCGTAGTAGAAGATGCCCTGAGGTCGACGAAAGCACAAGCGCACATCAAAGGTCGAAAACCCAACGTGTAAGATAAACTATAAAGGATTACTAAGCGTGGCGCTAGCTAGTACTTGTTGCCCGCACTTTTCCAAGCAAGAAACTCACCGGCGTAGTGTCAGCCTTTTTGCACCAGGTTTTGCAGAGCGCTTTTCGGGTAGCTTTCTTGGCCAGGCGAGCGCGGTACAGCTTTTGAATGTACACTGCGCCCGAGTCTTTGTCGAAGCCTCGCACTGGCTTGGCATTGCCAGATGCTGCGTGTTGGCGGCGGTGGTTAGGCTTCGTGGCACCGAACCACGAGTAAGAATCGACATCGTCGTCCTCGTCCTCTTCGCCTTCTTCTTGCTCGTCGTTTAACTCGTCCTCAGCCAGGGCGTCTTTTGCAGCCTGGTTCTTTCGACTAAAAGCAATGAATTTAGGCACCTTGATGACCTCGTGAACTTCTTGCACTTCCATTGTTGCTGGCATGTATGTCACGTACGGTTCTAAGTGGTGCTTCAAAGGCCACAATGCACACACACAACCGCCACGGAGCGCCATCGACATTACAACAGAACGAACGCTTGTTAAGCTCAGGTTCGCCTGTGACTAGCACTGTTTACAAGAGTCATTCTGATGCGGTCAATAATTACCTCCGGATCGTATGCAAAGCCGTAGAAAGCTTGACGGCGGTATTCATACCAAGAATGCTCCGACCTGAGAGTAAGGCACAAACCAACTCCTTTCAGACTGTCTCCACTCAGAAGACCTACTCACAACTTGGCACCATCAAGGTAAAAATTCAGAAGTAAAACTGACCTATCGGTAGTATCCTCTACGTTAAAGAAGGCATCTCTTTCCTGAACCCGCGCAGCCTTAGCCGACTCATCATCTGTGTATTCGTCATCTTGCCAAAGGGACATTAGGTTAGGCTTGCAGGCTCAACCGTTGGGCCCAAAATGCCTAGATTGTTCTGTTGGCGGCTAATTGTCGACTGCTTTGATTAAAAATCGGTTAGGGAAGGCTGAACAAGGAGCTCAGACTCGCATATCTCCATGCGAGTATTGCGTATGCAACATAAAAGTGGGTTGGTGAGCTCCGAAGTCTAGGAAGTACTTTCTTTCTTACTTTCCTATTATAATAATAAGCAGAGACTCGACGGCTCGAAGCTACAGCTATGCTGAGCTGAGCAGCGGAGCGTGTATATATATGTAACACGACAGACGACAGACGACATGAAGAACAGAATAAATGACAGAGGACAGAGCGGGACAGAGAACGTCGGCAACAGTTCTGTAATACAGCGGGGGTTGGTTTCTGGTGCGCAAAAAGAACGAAGAAACCGCTTACGATAGTTATATGAACGCATGAACATCGATCCCGGATTCCAGTCCGGCACGAGAGGCGTCGTGGACACCGACTGGACTCTTCTCTGCTCGTGTCGACGCGAACTTCAGTCCCCATCTTAGGAATGGCACAGAAAAGTTCTGTGACGTGTGGCGTCTTGAGAAATATGAGCAGCGCACTTGTCTGCCCCTTTCTTTTCACTATTTATCTTCAATTCAAGTAGAAGTAGATGTTTCTGGCACTGGCACTGGCGCAGGGCACGGGGCCTCCAGCTGTGTTGTAGTGCAATGCATATGGCAACTAGATGGGATAAGTGGATTGCCATAAGAAACAAACAGAGTGACACCAGAGGAGAAGCGGAGGTTCCTGGCGCGGCGTGCCCACGAGACTAAACAACGGCGTGCTCTCTTTAATGCTGAAACAGACGCTGAAAGGACTTGCATCTGGTTTCAAAATCATTTCATGAAAAGTTTCCACTTTAGAGGTGGGGGGGGGGGTAGTATTGTGCTTCCTGCTTCCTGCCCTCTAAACACTATCCTCTTTACGATTCTGAGACAGGCCCCGACGGGCCGGAATCAGAAGGCTAACAAGTAGAGAAGAAAAGCAAAGCAGCGCAAACTAAACCTACGGAGCTAATCAGGCGCACATGCCCGATTTTTACTTGCGCGCAACGCACGCGCGTAAACTTCGTTCTGCCCGCAGCATTGGCTTCTGTTCTGTGTCATTTGGGTTTGTGTTAGTCCGAGTTCGACGACAAATAGCGCATCAGAATTTTGATTGGCCATATAGCCCATAGAAGCTGGAGTATCTACTCTAGGTACCGAGTACATACTAATATAAAGCAAGATAGATACAAACGCAAAGCCAGTAAACAGAAAAGCGATACACCTCAACTAAAAAGCGCACATGCACCAAAAACTAATCGGCGCATGTGCAGGAACAAGAAATATGTAATCAGTTCTCAGTGACATCGGTCTTAGCCATCTCTGTTCTTTCACCAATGCCATCCACCTCCCGTAGCGGAGGTATTAAAATAGCAAAGTATCTCCCTGCGCTCTGGAGCACGGCATCTCGCCCAGAATGGACCAGACAGTTCAGGAATGCGACCACTGCCGTAACGGCGGTACCAAAAGCCAGAAGAGTTAAAAAGACAACGATGCCGCTATGATCTTGGACACTGTCATGCACCGTTGTCGTGAGTATGTTCAGGACGAGCTGCCACGGAAACCAAATGAGGAACGCCAACAGCCATTGTGCGATCTCTCGATCATATAAGCTCGCTTTCGTAGGAGGATCAACGAGAGCCAACTCAGAGTCCCAACGAGGCAGTGCTGCAAACCCCCATAGTGCAAACGTAAGCAAGACAAGAATCTGGCCATCTTCGCCCATCCCTGCGACCGTTGGCAGGAAGTAAGTCGCAAAAGAATACGGCACATCAGCTAGTGCACACACAGCAACCACTGCAGCGCCTCGAAAGAGTAAAAGCCGTAACTTCGCTCTTGTTCCTGCAGAGGGAAGTGGATCTTCTTCCGGTTGAAAGGCTAGTAATTTTAGAGCTACTGCACGAAAAGCGAACGCAAACGTCACCGCACGCACACAGCTCAGTATCATAGTCACCCATGCATCGAAATAGGACGAGCCGCCGAGACTTGAAAACCAAATATAACTGCAAATCATAAACGAAGTGTAACCCACAGCGTAGTACCAATTCCTTTGAAGTAACAGCGCTAATTCAACAAAGTATGCGCTTGGCGATATTTCACACCAGGCTGTGATTTCGCATGCACCTGACACACCAACAATCGACACTACGGCGGCTGTGAAGTAAGCTAAGGCGAGTCCGCTTGAAAACAGAATAGCTCGCCCACTTTCTGCGCGACTGCTCTGATTCTGTGCGGAGGGTACTTGTGCTGCTGACGCACCACTCCTAGGATCGCCTCCATCATCTGGACCTGGCTGGTCCGGTCTGCCAAAGCCAGTGAGGGCGCCTTGCTCAACGATTGCAGTGATGAAGGACGAATTCGCAATACTCCACACTGTCCCAAGAGACCCAACAAATAGACGCTGAGACTGAGCGATGTAGCCTTTTCGAATAACCGACCCCTCGCGACCAAAAGTTTGAGAGAGTTTGGTAAGTCTACTCTGCAACCAGACGGACACCAGAGGCAGCAAGAATGTGGCAGCAACGATCCACAAGAATAAATAACCAGCGTAGTGCCAACACGGCCCTGGGTCCATGCTTGGGCAGCCCCCATCTGGTATTGCAGCGTATGGCACCAAATAGCACCAACAAACCGCTATCATGATGCTCGATACCATGTCTGCTCCTTTGATGAGGTCGCGATGAACGTTATCGCTTACCCATCGGTGCTGCTGGTACTTCGTTGCAGAAACATGAGTAGTGCTACCGCTAACAGCTAGCCCGTGGCTATTGTCAGACTCAAGCGCGTCGAGAAGCTTACTGTTTAGGGTGTCAGTTTGAGAGTCCATTTACGAGTAAATGAAGGGTACCTTCTTAGTTTAGCGCATTTTGTTCTGTGGCACCACGGTGTGTCTCGAGTAGTCTCGGACCTCACAAAGCTCAAAAGCATTTCAAACAACAAATTATTTTCTCTTCTTTGGGCAATTATTTCACCCTAATATATTCAAAATACATACAAGTGCACGTTGCACCAGCTACAGTAAATGCTCAAATGCTGAAGCGCTAAAGCATAAAGCATGCCTTAGTTGCAGTACCTGTATCTGTTGTGGCATATGAATAAGGAATCTCTTGGACACCGGGACACCAGGCAATGGGGAGCTGAGCTTAGTTCACCGCAGGGCAACAGGAACGTGCTCTAAGCGCCTCGGTGCACGTCCTTGCTGTGCGCTGTGCGCGTTTGGTCCCTCTTCTTGTTGCTTGATGTGTGTTGTGCCCATGCTAGAGCCTAGAGCCCGTGTGCCCGCCCGTGGTTCCTCTGTGACTTCTTCGTTCTGCTGCCCACTTCCCTATAATACCGCACTCTCTGTACTCCAGTGCTTTTAAATCAAGGAAGTGTGAACCACGAACGCGCGATTACGTTTTTAAATTATAGGATACAAGAGAAACACTTAAAGCGACGCTAGTAATTTAGCTCTCATCAACTGAATCGCTCTGTCATTTCAAAACCAGTACCATACGAATTTGCTATTACAAGGAAAGGCCCCGTCGGGCTTTTGTTGAATCTCTCTGTTTTTCTCCTGCCTTCGCTTCTTCCCTCCCAAATGAAGAAGGCTGAGCCTGCTGTGGTGGCGGTGGCGAAGCAGTAATAGAGCCACCAAACATCCAAGCCAGCACACCGTCTTCATGCGGCCCTGTGGCTGCAGAAGTTGGGGTTGAAAGAGCGAATGATGCCGCACTAGGCGAGCGAAACGGCTCTTCTGGTGGGTGTGGCGGCGTGATTGGAGCTGGGACAGCAGGAGATGAAAACATGGCATCAATACTGCTGAGCCCTCGGCTAATGCTGCCAATGCCTACATTGCTTCCTGACGGCAGCCGCGAAGGCTCAAATTGCTTGTGATCATTAGCCGGAGCTGGTTGTTCTTCGTCTCTTTGCGCTTCCGGCTCTAATGTACTTTTTGATGATGTATAGGGCATGCTGCCGTCATTTACATGATCGACGCTGTTAGTGTTGCTGGTGCCTACATCGCTGCCTAACGGTTGCCACGAAGGCTCAAATTGATTGTGAGCTTTAGCTGGAGCTGGTTGTTCTTCGTCTCTTTGCGCTTCCGGCTCTAATGTACTTTTTGATGATGTATAGGGCATGCTGCCGTCATTTACATGATCGACGCTGTTAGTGTTGCTGGTGCCTACATCGCTGCCTAACGGTTGCCACGAAGGCTCAAATTGATTGTGAGCTTTAGCTGGAGCTGGTTGTTCTTCATCTCCTTCATCTCGCAGTTCTGATGCACTTGGCGACGTATGAGGCTTGCTGCTATTACTCATGAAGTTCAACCTGCGATCGTTTCTAGCCCTGGTGCTGTCGCCGAAGAGGTTACCAAAGAACATGCTCCTGCTATCGTCACCAAGCGTGCTCTTGGGCGAGGTATTCAGAGGTGGTGACGTTGCTTCTGAGCTGAAAACCTGCTCAAAGAATAGGCACAAAGAATATCAATTTAAACATGAGGGACCATTCTAACAACATTGAAAGCATGGATGAAGTCCGCGATAAAGGTAAGTAGTCACACAGTTCGATTATTGACCTGCGTGAATTGAGCCACTGCTGCGTCAGCTTGAGCCCGCGCAACTGATGCTCCATGATTCATACTCGCCTGTGTTCAGACAAATTGATTTATTGTTCAGCAGTATTTGAATATGGGTGCAAATTTTCATTTCATGATGACCCCCGAATCCGAACTGAGGTCCTTGTATTGTTGAGGAGACAACCAACAATGCATCAATACGTGTATGATAGATATCAATTACACTTATGCTTTTCTCGAGAAAGTGATAAACAAGAATAGAGCACGAGAAATAAAGTTCGATAGGACTGAAAGTGAGGGGGCACGAGAAAGCATCATCTTTACCCGCATAACGTCGAGCTCAGACGAACGAGCTGAAGTCCAAGCTTCGAGAGTAGGCGCGCTCTGTGGAGATATCGACGGGTCGAATTGGTCGAGGCTTTCCACCGAAGAATCTCTTCGTTCAAGGCTATGGCTGTGCTCATGGCTACTTTCCTCATCATACTTGCTGTCTTTGCTGTTTGTGTTCATTCCACTGCCGTCGCCACCGTCTAACTCTTTGCTCGTTGTGCCGATAAGAGCATGATCAGCCACCATGGTGGTTGAATCTTCGGTCGCACTACTAGTGAATGCTATATTCGTTTGCCACCAATCGGACACGCTTTTAACTGCTTTTATTACCTCAACTGACATATCGCCATTACTGGGTAGCTGCTGCTGCTTCTTCAATTCTTCACTGATGATAAGGGAAACGTCGCCCGTTAGTGAAGACTCATTAATGCCACGACTGATGCTGCGGTAACTAGGTCGTTGCTGCTGATTACGCTGCTGCTGTCTTAATCTATCTTGAAGCCTTCCAGACTTTGCGCGAGACTCCCCACTCAATGACTCATCAAGGTTGGATTGCTCTGCAAGTGTAGAATCAAGCGAAGTTCCAAGCGCACTGAGTGTACCAGACTCAGCTAATCGTCGATTTTCTTTGATTCGAGAAGCCACAACTAAATCTAAGAATCGGCGGCGATCGGCCGCTTTGAGTCCAATCGAATTTAATGCTGGACCCTATTTGGAAATAGGAAATAAACATGATCAGACTTGGGCAATATGGTGGCGAAATAAACATTGTGCACGCTCAAGCACAAATGCAGCTTGTTTGTTTTTTAAGGAGCACATGCAAAGTGAGACGTAGATGAGATAGAGAGATAGCAACACAGAAAAGACAACTAAAAGAAAACATGCCAAAAATTGTCGCTGTAGTGGGAAGGAAAAAATCATGGACAAAACACCATGGAATCATATTGTCGTAACGAATACCTCATGGTCGAGTGCCAGGAGCTGTTTTTTTGTCAAGAGCCCAACCGAAGTAAAGCGAGGAACTAAAGTACCTAGACCAGCTGGTACTAATAATGCACTCAGTTCGTCAAGTTTTTTGTTCTCTTCAATTCGAACTTGCTCGGTTGTTGTCTTGATATAATCTTTTAGCCCATTCTCTTTCTTCGCGATGGAGTCATTGAAGCGCACAACAGACTCCATTAGCCCTAGCTTACTGATCAAGCTCTTGTCTTTTTCTTTTTCTGCCATCAAAGCAGCTGCGTGACCATCATAGCCCATGAGACGCTTTGATGGATCAAGCAAGAAGCACGCCACAATACGGTCAGGACGCAGCAAAAAATCTCCCGACCTAGGCTCTGGCTCCGAAAAGTGTTCCAGAAACAGCTTGGGAACCATTTTTACAGAGTTGTGTCTCCCAGGTGCTTGACGCAACACTCGTGGCTCTGCAGCATATACAATACACACGTCGACTTTGTGGGCTCCTTGCGAATCTACCAAGCCATCATGGCCGAGCATGTCCAGAATCAAGTTGTCTTCATACTCGTAAGAACCTACGTCATAGGACGCTGGTGACAGGGCCGAGAAATAAATCCCACCATCCTTGGGGCTGGAGGCTGAAACCGCGAAACCATATTGCGCAATCGTATTTGCGGTAGACGGCTTGGTATAATAGTACATCGGCACTAGTCCACACTTATCGCATTCGCTTCGGACCTCGGCCATTCGGCCCAGATATTCTTCGAACGTCTTTATCGCAACAGGTGCGCGTAGCTTATGACTGGAACCAATGTCGTCTGAGTTCTTGTTTTTCTGGGAGTCATATTGTGAACGGAAGAAAGCAAAAGGACTGAGAAGTTCAGGGCATATGAGATCGTCTAGAACGACTACGTGCTTAACATCAAGGCTCGCATCAGGCTTCAGTTGGTAAGCTCCCAATATACTCTGTCTAGATAACACCAGAGGAGGAACCTTGCGGATTCCGTCGCCATCTGGTTGCACACTATAATCTTGAAGAGAAGTGCTCCTATTGACCAGGGTCAGTGCTCCTTCCTCAGCTGCGATCATTATGTCTCTGCTTTTTTGACTTACAGCATCGAGAGTAAGTTTTGAATTACGCTCTTGGGCCTCTGCTTGACTTGCCGTAAAATCATTTGACTTGACGCCCCATCCTTTCATCAATGAAGTAATTTCTTTTTCACTAAGGCCACTGCGAGAAATGGCAATCAAAACTTCGCATGGAATCACCACCAAGTGGCTGACTGCCTCGATTCGTGGTGCTCTTGCCATTATTTTGTCATTATGTTCATCCCCATTGGGCGGAACGTCAGCAACGGGGTCAAAAATTCGTCTAGCAGCAGATGACTCGCCTGCTTTTTCGTACAACGATCGTTCGATAACAGGCCAGAGCAGTTCTCGGGGCACAGCGACACATAGCACGGCTTCACGGCAAGCACTCAGTGGTGACATCTTCTTTAAACACGGGTCGTTACGCTTGATCTCGTTTGGCCCTTTTAGCGAGAACACCACGCCGCGGCATTCGTTTACTTGGCCAGCTGACCAGCACATGTGGCGATCCATTCTGTACGCAGGAATGCCATTTTTTGCGTAGTATTTGGCGGCCGCCATAGACGTGTAGTGATAGACAAGTACGAAGTTCTGCGCGATTGGGTTCTTAGTGATGCTCCCAAGTGTGTCAGCCTCGAACTTTTCATCATTAAAAAAGTTAGCATCCTCAATCTTTGTCGCTTCCTGCTTGCGGTGCTTCATTCGCTTCAAGTTTTTTCTGTGCGCAAGCCAACCAGCATAGACTGAACCCGCCACCACGATGACATTTGCAAATACCAGCAGGCAGCCTAATGCAAACTCAGAAACGTTCACTTTCTTAATGGATGAAGTGAGGATGAAAAGCGCACATAAAAAGACGAACAATATTTGATATTGCGACACCACGGAGAGGAGGTTAGTTAAAGGATTACGGCTCGGCAACATTTCGCGAAAGTATATCGTCGTGAACATCGTAACCCCGGCACCAATAGTTGCCCTGGTCACTGGAACCTCCGAGGCAAGCGGCAAGATTCCAATGAAAAACATGCGGCGGTACATGTCAAAAACTTCGTGATACCAGCATTTAACGCGCGTGTCGTGGAATAAAAAGCGAATATGGTCGATAGAGTGATCCAGGTCTCGAAGTCTCAATGCTGCTTTAGGATCGCCGTCGACCCTATGGATTGGGTTAATCTTGTGATAGTTCGAGTATAGAACGAAGAAATAAAATAAAATAATCGACTGGTAAAAGATAATCATCAAGGAATTGTAGATTATGAAAGTTTGGTGCTCCGCGCCATTGCAGTCGATCGATGAATCGGCCTTGAGGTAAGACTGAGTGCTTGCCTCGTAACTGAAGCAGGTCATGCCTTTGAATTGTGCCATAGCTGCAGTCGGCAAAAACAAATAGGTAGTGGTCAGTGCTCGGGCAACATATTTGTCATAGAGGCCTTTCCTTAAGGCTCTCTCTTCCTTTACTGTAAAAAAAACTCCACGATGCACTTTCCAATAATGCACGCCTCGTTCAGTCCAATATGCGAGGCAGATCAATCCCAACAAAACGATTGGAAATGCCGAGAGAGTGTACACGTTGGAGTGAAAATTGGCATCAGGAGAGGTGCAGTCAACGCTTAAAAAGTCAAGGTTCAGCACGGATGTGCCCAAATTGAAGCTCAACATTGGCTCAGGGAAACTCAGCTCAAGATTAGTACTTATAGCTTGCACGATTTGAATGGTCGACCAAATCACCTTCAACTGACCAGGCGGAATCATGCTAAGCGCGGCCACAAACGGCACCTGGGGGTCTTTCTTCAAGTGCAACACTTTTTTTATAACTTTGGGAAGGGGAATAACGCCACGGTATTTGATGAGCATCGCCAATCCAACCATTGCCATGAAACTAGGCAAGGAAGCAAACATGCTACTACTTTCACATTCTTGGCAGGTTCCGGTTTCTGCTGCATCAAAGAACCAGCCATCATCACAAGCCTGACACAGCGGTCCCCATGCTCCGGGAGAACAAATGCTGGCCTTGTCTGAGGGCTCCGATGCTACAGTGCGTCCAATGCCGTCATAGACCGTCACGTTAGTTGTATCATTCGCAGTCAAAAGAGTGCGACCACCGGTCACCTCTTGGTTGAGACTACGGCGACTCAAGACGGTCAAATCTGGATACGACTCAATGTGCCAGTCAGTGTAGCAACCTTCGTCCAGAGTGGGCGCGCCTGTGCACCCATTTGAGCGACAGACGTAAATGTATGTTCCCACTATATTTAAGTCGTCGGATGAGCTGTCGACACCCTGTGACCAAAAGCCTCGCTGCGGGACCGGCAAGCACAAACCACCGCCACAATATGCTCCCGATTTCTTAGGTACCCCGCATGATACGCAACCGGGCTCATCTTTGCCATTAAGCTTGCTATCATCGTCGCTGTCGTCAATATCGTCAACAACTTCAATATCATTGTCGTTGGTGTACTGAGAGTCAATCGTTGTGTCTTGCGCAGAATAGGTTGCCATCGCTTCATAGTAGCCCCGGTACCAGTAGCCTTCAGCGCACATCTCACAGCGACTGGAGCCAGGTTTAGACCAATATCCCTCTGCACAAGCGTCGCAAAATGCCATTTGTTCCCTCTTTTGATACCGCCCAGCTGTGCAATCCACGCAATCAACAGCGCCAAAAGCTGCCTGGTAGCGGCCTTTCGAGCAAAGATTACAGTCTCTGGCCATTTCTACACCGACAGCGCGCCCAATAGGGCATGGACTACAGCTGCTTGCTCCTATTCTGAGGCCATAAGTGCCTTTGGAACAGTTTCGGCACGCACTTTTTCCTGACTCTGACTGATACATGCCTACAGTACATGGCGAATAAGATATTTTATTATAGTGAATACTGAAGTCGGGTAGATAAGACGAAAAACAAGATAGACTCACTTCCTCAAATAAAGGAGTTTGCTAAATGAGTACTGAAAAGAAAGCAGCACGAACAGAGGATGCACCGGCCTGAGCCAACGCCTTGCATAACATCAATTTATTCGTTACCTGCGTTGCAATCCGTGCAGTTAGTGCTACCCTCCTCCGGCGCTACCTGTCCTGCAGGGCAGGCAGTACACGACACTGATGCCTTCTTCGGAGCCACAAAGCCTGCTTTACAAAGGGCGCACTTGTACGAGCGCGCAGCAGCGTACCGCCCTGCATCACATATGCCACAACTCGACATGTTGTTGTGCGGTGTATATTGACCTACAGAATAAATCAGCAGTTGGAACATGATGAACGATATACCAACAATATGACGCACACGGCATGATATGGAAGAACGAACGCAGCGAAAAATACCTCCAGGACAAGTAGTACACTGGTCAGATCCTTCAGCTTGGATCTTCTTGGTGGTTGCATTCAATGAACCGGCCGCGTAGGTACCGCGTTCACATTCGAGGCAAGCTCCAGAGCGGATCGGTGCATAGAGGCCCTAAGACAAGCGAATGAATATTGAAATATGCAAGTACAAGTTGTGCGAAGTAACGAAGAGTACATGGGAAAGTGATCGCGCTTGCACAAGTCATGAAACTTACCGCAGGGCAGATTGTGCATTCAAGCTCGTAAGAATTGGCAGCACGATATTCATTGATATAATAGTCCGCGCCAGAGTTGAAATACCCCGGGGAGCAGTCGTTACATTCTGTAGCTTTTATCGCAACGCCCGTGTAGTATCCACCGGGGCACTCGATACAGAAATTAAGAACAGCAGAAGGAGCGTACCGGCCGAGTTCGCACTGAACACACTCTGTTTCATTGAAGGCATACTCGCCAGCTGTGCACGCCCGGCACTGGTCAGGTCCTGCCGATGCTGCTGACTCCCTCGAGCTATACTGGCCTTCCGCGCACAAATTACACTTGCCTTGGGCGTCTTTAGGCTGCGCTCTTCCTAATGGGCACATGCGGCATTCGCGCTTCCAGCCCCAGTTGGCTGGAATTGCATCTTTAGCCCGCGTTTGGTTGAGGTAGCGGCCCGCAGGACAATCACGACAGACCGACTTGCCGTTGAATTCATAATCAAAGTAGCGACCTTCAGTACATTGCACAGTAGGCTGTGGTGTCGGTAGCGGTGTTGGCATGGGTGTAGGTAGGACAGTAGGCTCCGGTGTCGGCATGGACGTAGGCAAAGGTGAGGGCAAGGGAGTAGGTACAGGTGCAGGCATCGATGTTGGCGCTGGAGAGGGCACTGGAGAAGGCAGCGGCGTAGGTGACATGGTAGGCGATGGTGACGGTTTAGCCGATGGCACTGGTGTCGGGACTGGTGTAGGTTTGGATGTGGGTGCTTGAGTAGGAACATTCGTGGGATTCGGGGTGGGCACTACAGTAGGCTCTGGCGACGGCAACGGCAAAGGTAGCAGCGTAGGTACTTCTGTAGGCTGCGGCGACGGCAATGGTGTTGGAAGAGCCGTCGGAAGCTGTGAAGGCAATGAAGATATAGAAGGCTGTGGTGAAGGTACTGCATTGAAGAGTCCACCAATGACAGTATCACTCCCACGCTTTGCGCAGACTTTTCCCGCATTGTTCGCTGTGCCGGTTATATAAGCGTCTGTTGACGTCGTGTCAGGGAAATTGCTACCGTCTTGGGCATAAATGGATGACGATTCGTCATAAAACCCCCATTGAACTGTTGAGGCAGGGTGTGAAGACAGTGCGGTACCATTTAAGACAATCGCAAGATGATAGCATTGAACAGCATCACTGTTGGAGCTGTTGGTTGGTACATCGAGGCACATGAAATCCACTTCCCAACTAACGCCACTACCTAGGGTGCCAGTAGCAACCTCAACACTGTCTGCATCATTTTTGTTCGATGACACGGTTGCCAACTTCGTAAGGACATACTTATAGCTGCCCCATCCACCATTTGCTGCAGTTGATCGCATTGTTATGCGAAATAAGCGCTTGCGGATGCCGATGTTGAGATTCCCATCAGTAGAACCTGCAATGCAATTGATGGTGGGGCTTGATGAAGGTGCATAGGTCGGTATCAGAGTCGGTGCCATGGTCGGCAGTGGAGTTGGTTTCGTCGAGGGCAGCGTCGATGGCACTGGCGATGGAGGCAGTGTGGGATTTGCCGATGGGAGAGGAATAGGTACCAGAGATGGTGCTGGCGATGGAATCAGCGACGGAAGAGGAGTTGGCTTCAAAGTTGGGAAGGGGCTTGGCGCTGGTACGGGTATTGAAGTAGGCTCAGGGACAAGCAAAACGGTTGGAATTGGGGTGGGCTCGAGGGTTGGTACCGAACTCGGAATGGGTGATGGAATAATGGTTGGGATTGGAGATGGAATCAGCGAGGGCGACTCCGAAGGGAAAGGCATGGGAATAGGTGACGGTAACAAAGAAAGCGTCGGCTGCCCTGTAGGCTCGATAACTAAATGGCAAACTTCGCAAGTATAATCACAAATGCCCGCATTGGGGCACTTACGGCAAAATGAAACTGAGCAGTAAGAGGTCACATACTCGCAAAACTCCCCAACGTCCACACATTGAGTTGGCAGCGGTGTTGGATACAACGTCACGGTCGGTAGCGCTGTTGGCGAAGGCGTAGGGGTCAGCGAAGGATTCCGAGTTCGAGCAACAGCAGCAATGGATGCTGTATCTACAGAGATCTCAAGGCTTTGGTCTGCAGCTGAAACAGCTGCTGTGAAGTCGTCTGAGGAGAGCACGGTTGAGACACTGGAGCCGAGCTCAGCTGGCGATGAAAGGTCGCCATCACCAGCACTCGAGAGCGACGTTGTCACTTCAAATGACACTTCCCAAGTCACGGAGAGCAAGTTCCGCCGCCTAGAGTCCTCTGAGGTGATAATCTGAAAATTCTTGATGGCAGTTACATCTACACCAGCTTGAGCTGCAATCACTGACATGAGAGTGAACTTCTGCTGGGTGCTGGGCCTTTCTTTTGCTAACATTTTCACGCTCAACGACACCGTTGCCGTGTCGGCTGCGGACGGAGCAGCAGTTGGTATGTGTGTAGGAAATGGAGAGTGACATTCGTAAACAGAAAAGCCGGTATCTACATCTTTGCACGCATATTCAAGGCCAGCCTGGACGGTGACCCGGTGCTCAGACACCTCATCGGCATATACCTGAGCGATGAGTTCTTCAGCTTTAACGTATGCATCTGCGATGCTGTGCGGTCGGTCTGCTAAAGTCCAGTAGTCTGCGTACGTATAGTTGTACGACTCATTTTTCTCGTAGGTGTACTCGCCATAGTCGGTCGTAAAGATGTATACCTGCGACGAGTTTCTATGAAAACAGTTCGCAGCAGCCGTGCAGTTGGAGTCTGAATAGTTTAGATGCGCCACATAGGCAGCCGTCTCAAAGAGCCCTGCGATGTAGGCATCTTCTTCTTTCCACTCATGCAACACGGCCCTAGCGACCAACGTCATGTTTACGAGGTCAGGATTCACATGGTTCACTCGGGTGTCTCGTGGGTCGCCAAACTCTGCGATGTCCAATTCTACTGCCAAGTCTAAGATTGTACTTTGACATTCTGCACTACCGCAGCAGTACGCTTCGCCCCCAAGCACATCATAGTCCGCGCTGCTGCTGAGAAAGAGCATGCGAGATTGGCACGCGCAGTGCACTTCGAGCTGCAAGTCGCTTGACACAGCATCCGACAAGCAGTAGCTGAAATTATACGCTGTAGAATTGCCGAGGTCACAAAATGCATCGAAGTCACCCATTGTGTCCTGCAGCTCATCAGTGCAAGTTGTAGTGCATGGAACTAAGGTCGGTGCCAAAGTGAGAGTTGGGCTTGGCGATGGCGCTGCCGTGGCACACATGTAGCGAAGTTCACCGCTGTCGTCATCGACATCGTCACACTGAGAAGCAAGCAGCTGCGTCATTTCTGCACCATCGAAGTTATTCTCATCCAGACTCATAGCAAGTGCTAGCACAGCAGCCTGGCATTCGTCGCCGCCTCCACCGACCCCGTACAGAGTCGGGCTGTCTGCACAGCAGTAGGCGTGGCTGAGTGCATCGAAGTCGCCCCACTCTTTCTCGTGAAAGAGCATGCCCGAGCGGCATG
>Ga0307930_1001133_pt1 | contig 21365 bp, 9 predicted proteins | sample OrgLakmetageno46_FD_203161 | JGI IMG/M metagenome (GOLD analysis project Ga0307930, IMG submission 203161) | Saline water microbial communities from Organic Lake, Antarctica - #46 | ecosystem: Environmental > Aquatic > Non-marine Saline and Alkaline > Saline | place: Antarctica: Organic Lake...
ATTTCAAAATTTTCTCGCCCCCGCGCTGACGCGTCAGGGGGCGATAGACTCTGGCTTCGCCAGAGCCTCTGAGCGCTGGCGCGCTGGCGAAATCAAGCCGCCAAGCCACTTTCAGGGCGGTTTTACCACCCTGGTATTAACAGACTAGACTAGACAATTCCTAATCTAATTCATTTGAAGATGACGTGTCCTCGAAGTCCAGTTTCGACACAGCCCTCCAGGGGCCGGACTTAGGTGCTTAACACGCAGAAAAGTAAAGCAAAGCAGCTCATATTAGGAGAGGGGCCAATACAAGAAGGGAAGCCAATCGATTCCTAAGGCAAAAGCCCGAAAAACCGTAGTCCTCTTGCTATTGGAACCAGTCATTCAGCTGACTAAGATTTCTCCCGTTAAATTCCTGCAGTGGAATCCGCCACAGCGTACTCTAGAGTTAGCTTCAATCTCTCCACCAAGCTCGCTGCTTCATCTGCGATCGGTGCATCTAAACCATTGAATTCACGGCAGTTGGCCACAATGCGATCCAAGTCGTCAAGAAGCGCTTCGAAGTGCCGATAGTAGCAACCATTGCCACCGCTGCCTTTGCTGCTGCTGCTGCCACTACTGCCATCGCTGCCAGGCTTGAGGCGAGCCAAGCACAGCGCCAGATGCGCTTGAGCAGGGACTTGGCGAGCGTAGCCCGGAGCCACCGTTTCAGTGATGAAGTCTCCGAAGAGATAGCCTGCAGGCTCCGTAGCGAGCGCTGTAGAAACACGCCGTGCTAGTTTGGCTGCCAGAGCAGGCGCCAGGCGCGGCGGCTCCGTGCCTGGTCCTCTCACAAGCGCGCTAGACGACGACAATGAAGCGGAGAGGCCTGGCGGCGGATGGATGTAGTCGGAAGGTCGTTCAAGCTCCCATTCGCTCACCATACTGATGGCGTCTGGCTCGGAATCAAATCGTACCGCAACACCTTCCCACAGTGGCAACATACCTCCACCACCATCTCCACTGCTGCTGCTAGCTGCATGGGCACAGCGCTGAGGTGCTGCGGCAATGACGCCATCTTCGTAAGCGCTGTCACCGTAAAGCACGCGGCAACGGTCGCCTTCCGTCCAACCCTCGGCGAGGGCTCGTTTCACTTTGTAAGCTGGCACCATGAAGTCTGGCAAATCAAAGAGGGGGCGAAAGAGCACTTCCACCGTGCCCGAGCGGCCGCTGCTGCTTTTCTTGCCTCCTCCTCCTCCTCCTCCTGCAAAGGAGGTGGGGCGCAGCACAGCGGCCATGCATACGGCAGGGCCTTGGTTTTCGAGCAGGCTCGCCGCAGCTTCATGGGGAAACTCGAAGCGCGTGGCTGCCACCATGCATTCGATAGGCTGCACTTGGGCATGAGCACCGTGGTTTGCCAGCCCCGCAGCAGCAGCGATCGCGCTCCAGGGGGCATCGCTTCGCCCGGCGTCGATGTAATGGAAGTCCGGGTAGGCGTTGGCCCATGACTGGTGGCCATCCCCGAAGTAAAACACGCAATCGCCGCGCTGCGGCACGAACGCATCCGTGGCCGCCACCGGTGCCTCTGCCCACGCGCGCTCGAGGCTTAGTGCCGTGGCTTTCGTCACTGGTCCCCCTGTAAAAGGTTTGCCCTTGCTAGGACTTGGTGAAGCAAGAGAAAGGCCTGAGTCCGCCTTCCGCCCGCCACCGCCACTGCTGCTGGCACCATTACTGCCGCCGCTGCTGCTGCTACTACTTTTACTCTGGCTACTGCTGCTGCTGCTGCTCTTCGTAGGCGAATGGCCGCCTCCTTCTCCGCTACTCATCTTGCGCTTTTTCTCGGGCAAAGGCGAGGGAGCAGCTGCAGCTTTCGCGGCCGCTGTGGCTGCAGCTATCCTAGCTGCTTCTTGTTTTGCTCGCGCCGCAGCTTCCTTCGCCTGTTCTTTGGCGTATTCCCTGGCCCGCTTCTCGTCTTCACGCTGCTGTTCCTTGGCCATTTTCTCCGCTTCTTTGGCTAGTCTCTCCATGGCGCGCTCCCTATCTTTGGCCTCTTTTTCTTGAGCCCGCTCCTTCTCTTTGGCCTCTTTTTCTTGAGCCCGCTCCCGTTCTTTGGCCTCTCTTTCTAACGCCCGCTCCTTCTCTTTGGCCAATCGCGCTTCTTCTCGGGCAGCTTCCCTCTCTGCGTCCTTGACCGCCTTCTCAAACGCCCGCTGCTCTTCCTTCTGCTCCCGTTCGCGCTGCTTTTGGGCTTCACGAGCCGCAGCAGCGGCCACCTTCTCTTCCTCTTTCGCCAGCCGGATCCGCTCTCGCTCTTCTTCCTTGGCCGCCAAGCGCGCCAGCTTTTCTTGCTCTTGCTGTTCCCGCAGCGCCTGCGCTTTCGCTGCTACTGCTTCGGCCTCCGCCTGCTGTTGCTTGCGCATGGCATAGCACCGCTTCACTTCGGCGGCCAGCCAGTCGCTCTCGTCCATGCTCAAGTTTTCGGGCGGCGCCTCGGAGAGCCGCTTCATCAGCTTGCGCCACCGTAACTTCACGTTGGGCGCGTTCCGCTCGGGAAACGCCGCGCACACGGCGCCTCCCTCCACCAACCCCGCCACACCGTGCTCTTGGTACAAGGCCATGAGCCGGCGGTCCGCTTCTGCTGACCACAAGTGTTTCTTCACCGCAGTGCTGCTACCACTTCCTTCGTCGCCGTTTCCACCGTCGTCGTCGGCCGTGTTCTGGTTACAACTGGTGGAAGATGAAGATGATGATGATGATGATGAAGAGCTACTCGACGGGCCCCCATCAGTGCTACTAGAAGAAGCGTCAGCAGCAGAGGCGTCTTGAGCGTTCCCCTCCGTGCGCCCTTCACCCAGCTCCGTTGCTTTACTGGATTGGTTGGCTAATTTCGAGGTCGGAACATTCCACACCAGGTATTTCATGCTCATCAGTTCGGCTTGGAGTTGCTTGCAGTGCGCAGCTCTTGCCATGTGCTGCCGCCGCGCGTCTTCGCGCCACGCCACCTCTTTCGCGTGCCTGACCGCGGCTTCGCGGGTCTCCCGCACGGCGCCCGCGGCCCGGTTCGCTTCGGCCGCGGCCCGGTCGGCTTCGGCCAGCTTCTGGGCGGCGGCTTCGGCGGCCCGGCGGGCGTGCTGCCGTCGCCGCTCGGTGGCCCCCGCGTGCAGGCGCGCAAGGGCCAGATGCAGGGCGCGCACCGTCGCCAAGTCTACCCCGCTTTCTTGCACCCAAACGCCCGGCCCCAGCAAAGCTCCATTGCTGCTGTTGCTGCTGCTGTGTCCTCGCTTCATGCTGTTGTTGGCGAATTTGGCGGCCCACCCTTTGGGGGCGCGGTGCAGCTTGTAGCAGACTTGAAGCTTCCCATCCAGCGCAATCCGGCTCGCCACCAGCTCGTTGGCATACGTCTGTGGGCGCCCACCTTCACTGCGATTCTTGGGAGCCAGAGTGCCAGCGCCGGCCCCCACGAATGCTGCTGCTTCCACCAAAGCGTCGGCTTCCAAGGTGGCTTCAGAGACTTGCGCTGTGTCGAGCGCGGTGGCCTCTGCTTGCTTGGCCATAGCAGCCGCTGCTTCTGCCGCTGACGAAGCCCGCATGGCATACGCAATGGCTTGGTCGACCAGCGCCATGTGAGCCGCGTTGATCACGGGCTGCACCGGAGCGGGGATCGCAATCGGCACGATGGGCGTCGGTGGAGGCAACGGCAAGGAACTCCCCTGAGAATGCGAGCTAGGCTGCTGGTGAAACAGCCTCAATTGCTGCAGCTGCTCGTGGTGCTGTTTTTTCAGCTGTTGGTGCTGCGACTGCAGCTGCTTCTGCTCCTGCACGTGCCGCTCCTGGAGCTGGTGCAACTGCTCTTGGTGGAACTGGTCCATTTGCTGCTCTTGTTGCCCCGGATTTTGTGGGAAGTTGTGCTGCAATTGAAAGCGCTGCTGTTGGTGCTGCTGCTGAACTTGCCGCCAGTGCTCCTGCTGCTGGTCCTGAAACTCCTGCACTTGCTCCTGAAACGTCGCTTCTTCCTGCTCTTGCCTGCGCCGCAATTCCTGCATTTCGTGCTGTTGCTGTTGTTGCCTTTGCTGGCGTTCCTGTTGCTGCTCTTGCAGCTGCTCTTGTTGCTGCTCTTGCAGCTGCAGCAGCTGCTCATGAGCACGTTGGCGCTGGTCGGCTGCCTGAGACCGCAGCCGCTGCTCTTCTTCGAGCAGCCGTTGCTGCCGGCCAAATTGCATGAGCTGTTGCTGTTGCTCGAGCGTCGGCAGCGGAAGGCGGTGCACTGAGGAAGAAGACGACGCAGACAAAGCAGACGAAGTTGGCGACGAAAAAGACGACGACGACGACGACGAAGGAGACGAAGGAGACATAGCTCCCATTGCTTGAAGAGCACTGCCACCGTAGTGCGCGCTGATAGGGTGCACGAGGTCGTCTGCTTCTTTGACTGTATCGTAGTCCACACAAGCGTCCAAGCACCGCACAAGCATCGTCAAGTCCTGGGAGGTCTTGCAAGATGCGATTCGCTCGAACCACTCTGCACCGAGCGCAGGGTCTCCGGGCAGACCACGCAACAGTGCACCACCTGGTGCGCGCCGCCTGCCGTTGCTGCCACTGCTGCTGCTCGTGCTCAGCACGGCAGAGGATGTCTCTAGACCATTTTGAGGCGTGTGCTCAACATCAAAGGTCCATAATCCGCCTGTACGCGCAGCACGCCGCAAAGTCTTGACATCCACAGTATGTGGCATCGCTTTTTGCGCCTTTGTCGACTTGTCTGTCCACACCACCAGTTCCGTCTCAGCAGCCACGAGGTCTTCACGCCGCATGGGACCTCCTCCGGGACTGCCGCGGCCAGAGCGTGAATTGCTGCCGCTGCCAACGCCATTACTACTACTGCTGCCAGTATCACTGCTGCTAATACTAACAACGGCCCCAGCTCCTAAACTGTCGCCACGGCTCATGCGAGGCCGTTTAGCAGGGGGCGGCTTCTCCTCAACGTTGCCATCCGCTTCCGAGGCACTAGCAGTAGCACTCGCACCGACCGCCGCTTGGCGCTTCACGAACGCGAGGTGGGCTGGTTTTCGGCCGTAGCCTTGGGGAAAGATCTCGGGGTGCACGACCTTGTAGCGCGCGAACAGGCGCCCCTGGAGCCAGCGCTTCACGCCCGAGTGGGCGCGCATGAAGGCTGCCCACGAATCAAGCTTCGCGCCTGCGCCTGCGGTGCCGCACAAATCTTCCTCGGTTAAGTCTTCGTCTGCTTTGAGCTCCAGCGGGTGCTTCTCTTCCTCTCGGCTTGCCTCAGCGGGCGCTTGGTTTTCTCCTCCGGCGACTTCCATTCTGGTGCTTCCGCTGGTCTCGCTACTGCTCTGAGCATTTGCGCTTACAGTCATTCCCGCCGATTTCACAGCAAGTGTTATCGCGTCTTCTTCTAAAATGATCGCTGACGGAGATTCCGTCTGGCATGCCATGGAATTCACCCATACCTCGACAGCTCTTGTTGCTGCTGGAGCTTCTCCTTCGTTCTGTTCAGCCGCGCTCTCAGCAGCTGCAGCCGCGGCCGCGGCCGCTGCTATGGCAGCTGCTTGGGTGGTCGCGTCAAGTGTGGCAAAAGCCACTTCTACAGAGGAGGCTGCCAAAGCTGGAGGCATTTCGAGCGCAGCTACTGCAGGCGAAGATGAAGACGAAGAGGAAGCGCTTGACGTTGGTACTTCTCCGACAAACATCTGCCGCCACCTTGCAAAAGGAAGCTCATTTGCCGCTGCACTTCCTCTTGCTGAAATAGTCGAGATCGTTGTGCTTTTACCTGGAGAAGCAAACTCTGCTGCTGTGCCTGTGTCTCCCGACTCGTTTGCACCGTTGCTTGTCTCATCTGTCTCCATCGCATCACTGCGAGGCCATTTCTTCTTCTTGCGTGTGCTGTGTTGACGGGCGTAGGCAGCTACCGCCGCCAATTGCAGTCGACTTCGGTCTACGGGCGACAGTAAACCTGCCAGTGCGGTAGGACCCGCACAACACGCTGCCACAGTCTTAGCGCCAGCACTGAGCTCGTTGCTGTTAGAGTCTTGGGAATTTTTTCCTCTTCCACCACCGCTTTTGCGACCTCCTTTGCTTGCACTCAGCCCACTCCTATTGCCACCTGCGACAACAGCTCCACTGGAGGCCACCCCACTGCTGCTACTGCTGCTGACGCCACTATTTACGGAATGGCTGCTCAGCGCTAGCTTCGCCTGCAGAGGCTTGTCACTGCCCCCGCGCACGTGCCAGCACCCTGCCAACAGCCGCGGGTGCAGCGCGCGCGCCAGTTCCGAAGCACACGCCGCCAGCTCAGGCACTGTAGTTGCGGCCGCCAGCCGGGAGCGCCACCGACCCCCCGCTCCAGCCGTGGCCTGAGTGGTCGCCAACAGGAGCGCAGCAGCCTTGGCCCGGGAAGGCGATGATGACGAAGACGCCGCCGCTAGTCCTCCTGGTGAGGTGATTGCTGCTCCTGCTGCTGTGTCTCTTGCCCCTGGTGACAATAGAGCAGATGATGATGAAGAAGAAGAGGAGGGTGACAGCGGCTGCGCTGCGGCAGCTCCAGCTGCCACCCCAGCAGAGGACGTTGGCACGAAGTCGAGCCAGCCGTAACCCAGTAAGCCAGCGCAGCGCTCTTCGAGGGCGGCGAGAAGCGTCGCGGCCGGCAACAGGGCAGCGCTCGTGGCGTGCTGCTGTTCGAGTTTGGCCCAATCTTCGGGGGTGGCGGATGCAGCCTGGCTCGCTTGTGCCGGGAACCCCCCGAAGTCGCTGCTGGCCCGATAGCCAATCTGAGCGATGGGGTAAGCGGCATGATGCCGCCCTCCGCTGCCTAGAGGCCAACGCTTGGCGGCGCCGAGTTGCATCAAGGGGCGCCCTGTGGGCACGCTTTCTCGGCTAGCCGCAGCGCGGTACCGGTTGAAGTACGCCCAAGGGTTCGCCGAATAGTCGGGGTTCGCGCTCGTCACCGTCGGCTGAGCTCGGCTAGCTGCTCGACGGTCTTCCATGGTCCACAAGTCCGGCGGCAAATTCATGGGGTCGTCCAAGGCGAGTGAAGCATGCGAAGAAGTGCTTGTTGAAGTTTTGCTCCCCCCGTTCTTGTGTGAGCTTGACCTGCCTGACTTCCTTCCGGCCTCAAAATCGACGTCGCTATCGCTGCCCTCATTGGATTGCTCTTCTTCGTCGTCGCTACTGCTGCTGTCGTCGTCGTCGTCACTTGAATCAGAGTCGCCTTCACTGTCACTGTCACTGCTGCTGCTGTCTGACGAGGCATGGCCCTTTTGCAAACGTGGTGTTCGTCGAGGCGTCCCTTTTTTCGCTTTGCTTTCCTTCTCACTTGACTCACTGCCGCTAGAGTCTCCCCCTTCAGAATCTTCCCCCTCCTTGCCCTTGCCATCTTCTCTCTTCTTCGCCTTGCGAGCCGCTTTTGCGTCTTGCAGCGCTTGTTCGGCATGGGCGCGGCAATACCTTGACAAGTTTTTCAAGTCCAGTGAGCCTTGAGCCACGCTACCGTCGGGGTCCTTCCACTTGAACTCCCAGCGGTGGAACGCGGGTATCGGGGCAGTACTCATGGCGCCAGAAGACGAAGAAGATGGAGAAGAAGAAGAGGTGGAAGACGAAGCACTGCCAGCAGAGGCACGGTCACGAGGCGAAGAGGCAGAAGAGGAAGAAGAAGAAGAGTCCCACGCGCTGCCAATCACAAACTTTTGCATAGTGCACGGCTGCGCGGTAAGGTTCCAAAGCGACTTCGCTGACTTGGCGTAGGACGCGCCCCACACTGCGCACGGGACCAGCGCTGGCTGCTTCGCCAAAGGTCGGGCCCAGTTGGTGAGCTCCCTTTCAGTGGCACTGGCAGCAGGCAGTGGCCGAGTCAGGAGCGCTTCGAGTTTCTTCAGCTTGTCCCGAGCCGTGGTGACGGCAGCAGAGGAAGGCGATTGACGCCCTTGGCTCCCTTTCTTGCCAGATGTCCGCTTTGCACCTTTGCCAGCTGCTGCTTTATGATTCCCCTGTTTGTGCCCTCCCCTCGCAGGGCTCATATCCTTTCCGAGACTGCCTTTTCCTTCGCTGCTCTTCGCAGAGGCACTTTCGTCACCGTGTTTGTCACTTTTCTTTCCGCTTTGCCTTGTCGAAGAGGAAGAATGTGTGGGCGTCACTGGAGTGGTGGCCCGGCTGCTTCGGCGGCGGTTGAACAATGCGACCTCATTACTGCCGGTGTCCTCTTCTGAGTCGTCACCACCGCGAGGGTCCTCGTCTTTCTTCGCTTTCGCGGAGCTCTTCTGCTTGCTTGCAGCTGCTGACGTTGCTGCTGGTTTCGCAGGAGTGCTCTTGGCGCTGCTGCCTTTCTCCTTTCGGGCGCTCTTGCGGTCTTCTTCCTCTTCTTCTGAACCGCTTTCCTCATCTGACGACGATGACGTCACTGCCGGTGGTGGCGGCCCTTTGAGCCAAATTCGGGTGCCTTGGTGAAGCTTGGCTGACTTGGTGAGGCCAGGCAGAGACGGCGAGTTGAACTTCATGAGGTCGCTCGCGTCGCACCCACGCAAAGTCGCAATCTGCGCCACCGTTTGGTTGTCCTTCGCCAAGTGCACCAAATTTTCGTCGATTTCATCGTCGTCGTCAACCATTTTATCACGGCTTCCTTCGCCATCTTCTGTGGTCTCAGGCTCGCTTCTATGCTGCTTGCTCGTGGAGCGGTCCTTGAGAGCAGCGGCAGCCGCCGCCATCACCTCCTCACAGGGGCGCGGCAAGAGGCTCAGAGGCCAACGGCTAGCCCGCTCGGGCCCCGCACGCAACAGCAACTCGGCGACTTCTCGTGCGCGCAGCACCCGGGCATCGCACGCATACGGCAAAGGCTCCTTGTGCTTCAATGCAACGAGTGGCCCCTGGCCATCCTCCTCCGAAGTAGAAGTCGCACTGGTAGAGTCCTGCAGCCGCGGCGTTTGCTGCACCACAAAACTCTCTACCACAAGGAACTTTTCAGTCTGTTGCGGCCTACCACGGGCGTTCCTGTTGCCGCTACTGCGCGACGACGACGACGACGACGATGAGGAGGAACTTGTGATAGGCAGCTGGAGAGGGACCAGGCGCGCACCCTGATTGGCTGGGTCCGGCACGCGGCACTCTGGGCACAGCCATTCGGGCAAACCGGCTGTGGCTGCACCCTGAGCTTGCGCTGCGGCCCCGCTACTAGTGCCGCGACTACCACCACCACCGCTCGCGGCCGAGGTCTGGTATGGCTGAGCCACGCACTTGTAGTGCCACGACGACGGGCACACGTCGCAGCACAGCAAGTTTCCGCCGACGCCACAGACGGCGCACTCATCTTCGTTGAAATCGTCTTCTTCTTCGTCGTCGGCATTGTCGTCTACTGCAGCTGCTGCGCCCGCGCTAGCAGTCTTCCTGCTACTGCCGTTGCTTGCAGCAGAGGAAGAAGCAGCAGCTTCCACTGCGGGAGGCGTGTATCCAGAGGCAAAGCCCCCAAGAATTATACTAGCGCTCGCCGGAGGTTGTTCAGCGCGCCACAATGCTTCACCCGCGAAAGCAGGCAAGCTCCAGCAGTGGCTCATGAGTGCTTCCAAGAGGGCTAATTTACCGCTCACGCTGAGGCAGTAATGCTCGGTGTACGCCAGCTCCTTCGCTGCACGGACGGCTTCAGGCTCGTCGGTAGTGGACGCATCCGACTTCGCCTCAACCTCGGCATGTTGGCTGCCACGGCTACCGAGCTCTGAGCCGCTGCCTTCCTCGACGTCCTCGTCGTCGTCTTCGTCGTGATCCTCCCTATTAAGAACGACGCGGCCGACATCGTCTTCGTTGTTGTCTTCTTCGAGATCGTGCGCATGCAAGCGCAGCAGCAAGTCGGCGCAAACAGGCGCCCACGTGGTCACGTCGAGCAGCGCCCAGTCCACCGCACTGCATCCCTGCGTCGCCAACCCGCCTTTCACAAAGGGTGCACCGAACAGCTCTGCCGCCATCTTTCAAGTTCGAGACGCACGAGGGTAGATACAATCAGGCATATTGTACAATTATAATGCTGCATGGGCGATGAATGTGCAATGCACTCTCTGAAGGCATAGTAGAGAGTACTGAATACTTCTTCTTCAATTTTCTTTCCGCCCTAGATTTAATCAAAGCGTCGCTTACAGGTTCGAGGGCGCGCAAGAGCGCAAAGTGGCACTCATCGAGGAGTAGCGATGGAATCTTGAGTCCAAGCGCCGTCAGAAATCCAGTGGCCTGAAGAAACCATCAAAATAAAAATCGATATGTCAGAGAGTCTCTTATGATATCGTGTCCATTTTGTAGACTTATGAACTCGAAGGGTAGTCGAGCATGTTCAGGCATGCAAAGGAAGGCACATGGCTCCACAGACATCCCCCATTAAACTCAGTTTATTACATAGTCGCTACTAATTAGGTAGTCGATAACTAGACAATTTCTCAAAACCAAGTTGACATTACCTTAAACGGCGACAAATGGAGCAAGCGGCCAAACGCGCGCAAAAATGCGTAGACCTCGAGGGCTCGTGGCACCAGCTCCTCTGGGAAACAAGACGGCAGGTCCAAGACTTGCTCCATGTTGGACATGAGAAAATCTCGCGTGTTGCCCGGGCACTACCTTCAATATCTTTTCTAAAACTTGAGTGTAAGACTCCTAGAATAAATCCTCTTTGAGCATTCACTTGAAATTGTGAGAAGGCGTCGACGTGGGATACATTTTGAGGCGAAGATAATGTGTCGTCACGATCGCCATGGTAATAAGTACTGCAGGAGGTGAGAGCTACTGTACGTGTACTGTAGGATAGGAGAGTAGGAGTCTTTTTTGTGTAACTCACGCCTGTAAACTTTTTAACTCCATCTCCCCTCCTGTTCTCTCTTGGAAACATTCCGCAACCAGTTCAGTTGGTTTGAGCAGCAGGAAGAAAGAGACCTTTGGGAAGGCTGTACGGTTGCTCGCTATCCGGCTATCATGAAAGCAACACGTCTAAACTATCCCCGTGTCTCCGAGACCATGGGAACGTCAGTCTTTTACGAGAGCGCTACGAGCAAGATGCGCGCAGCGAATGATGCCGAACGCCACAAACTAAACAACACTGTTCCTCCACCCATCGAAAACAAACCGCTTCCGATGCCCGGGGCTGCTGCGGCACGAGCTTTGAAACAGAAAACGACTCACTTCAAAGCGCCGTCAATAAGCGTCGCGCCCTCGGAGGCTGTGCTAAAGTCGGCTACCGTTCAATTTCGCGAGAACCGCCGTATGGCCCTAAACATTGCGGTGCGTCATGCGTTTTGTGCTATCTTCATTGTTAGCGTTTTGCTTACTTCAAACATCCAACTGCGTTTTGCAGAACACCAATGCAGTGGCACCTTCTCATGCTATTCCAACTATCCCGGAAGGCGGGCACGTACCGACTACGCCGGTTTCTCGGGTAAGGCGTCATCGTTCTTCCAATCTCTATTTTATTTTTTTTCCTCTATCCTAACCGTCGAAGCTTGTGTTGCCGCTTTGTCTTCAGCGACGGCCTAAAGCCAAGGCTGCGGGTGCCTCGGTTTCGCCAGCTGCATCTCAAGCTCCCAAGCCAAATTCAGGCCTAAGGATGGTGGCTGTGGGGCTGCTTGGCACTGTGGCAGTCGGTGGCTTCGCTTTTCCACAACACATGCCGATGCCTCCCTCGGATTTGAAAGACTTGGATATCAGCCTCGAAACTGCCACGTCAGCATTCAATCGATACTTTCCAGACGTTGACTTATCAAATTTGACCGTGCCAAAATTCAATGCGCCCAATTTCACCATGCCAAATTTTGCAGAGATCTTTAAAAGCTTCACTGCCGGGCCGCGCAGCTGATGCGCTGACTATGAGGATTTCAAAGTTGCACCACCTCGTAGAAATCCGGCATGTGTACAACCCATAAATTTGCTGGAGAAGGACTGAAAGAATTGTGTACTTTCAGTGAATTCCGTAGGAATTATTCGTATGTGGTGCTCTTCCCGCACCTGCACTGCATGAGCTTCAACTGAAACTGAAGCGAATGCCAAGTGCCAATTATCTAACAGCAGCGACATACCGCATACGGCCTATATTCATGCTTTTAAATCTAATCATCTTTTTATATCAACCTTGATGTCTCGCCATATATCGAAAGTGGGAAGTCCGAGTTATGAGCACTTCTTCGGCTTCTACTTCTGTAACCTATAACTTCCACTTGTTTTTGTTTTTTGGGACAGGCCCCAAAGGGCCGGAATTAGAAGGCTAACAGGTAGTGATAAAAATCAAAGCAACGTAAACTAAACCTTAGTCTTTTGTTTTTGATTTCGGTTTTCGATTATCATACTTCAGACCGCACTGAAATTTAATTCGATCTGGCTGGCTTCTGTTGGGTTGGAGCAAAAAAAATAGATATCCGCCTCGGCTCCACCGCACGAACTTAATAATTTTAGAGGTCCCAGGCTCCGAGGGCCAGCCCCTCTCCTCAAGCAGTTTTCGGTAAGGGCTCCCAATAGTGGCAGCAGGCCCACCAACACGCCCATTCCCGCGCAAACGGGTCGAAATAGACTCTGCATTCCCCCACGTGGGCTTGTCGCCTTTCACACAGCTCCTGCATGGCTTTTTGCTCAGCAGGGCAGGCTCGCGGGTGGGGGAACACGAGGGGCTCCTTCGGCAACCCACACGTGGAGCAGGCACAGCTAGAGCCAAGAGAAGGTGGAACTGTGCGGAATGCGCCGACCCCTTTCGCTTCAGCGCGGGCAGTGGCAGCAGCAGCGCGGGCAGCAGGGCCAAGGTGCGCATATGGGCTCCGCAACCTCGCCAACGGGTGGCTTGCGGATGATGGTCCAGCTGGTGGCGCAAAACGCCCAAACGCGCCTGTGACGAATTGCACCGCGGAGCCAGTGGCCGGCGCCTCCGAGGAGCCACTGCTGCTGCCGCTAGTATTTCTACTGCTGCTGCTGCTGCTGTCACTGCTACTGCTTTTGCTATCATCTGAAGCAGGCACCATAAAGGTGTTGGCCTTGGCCGCTGCACTGCGGCGGATTGGAGACAAAGGCGCAAAGAGGCTGATTTGGGCCGCGAACCTTCGCGCCACGCGAGAATGACCCACGTCTTCAAAGAAGCCTGTAGTATCGCTCCCAGCGTTGTCAAGGAGCGTCTCCGGGCTGCCTGGGTGCTGGTCTAAGAACTGCGACAAGTCGTAAATGCCACCGTGCAGCGCCACTAAGCACCGCTGCTGGGCACGGTCGACGGATGGTGCCTGCGGCATTGGAGTGGCTGCCACAGAAAAGGCTTCCGTGCCTGATTCTGTACCAGTACTTGTAGAAGGAGGAGGAGTAGACGCCAATGCAGTGGCGGCGGTGGCAGCTGAGATCGTGAGTCGGCGGTTGTGGCCTGCAAGCACCCAGTCCTGCCAGCATTCGTCAAACTCAAAGAACAGAGACCTCCACGTGTGCCCAGGCTTCACGCAGGACCTGTTGCTGACGTCGGTCACGGTGTCCGCGGCATCTCTGTTGGAGTTATTGCTGGTTTTACTGACGCCGCCTGCATTGTTATTGTCACAGTGGAAAGCGTCCCCAGTCAAAGGGTCCCAGTGCACATGATGCCGAGCTGCCGCGCTTTGCACCTCGGGGGTTAACCACAAGGCTCCAAACCGCGCACGCCAGCGGTCTCGCCACACGCAATCTATGGGGTCGTCTAAGGGCTTGTCGCAAGTGCGTGCCATGGCGCGGCACGCAGGAGCGAGGCGAAGCACGTCGCTGTAGTCCAAAAAGGCAAAGGTGGCACCCACCACGTCAGGCGGCAAGAGCTCGAGCAACGGTACCTCACACGACAGAGTCCGTGCCCTAGTTCGAATACCACCTTGTGTCTTGGCTGCCACTGAAGTTCCCGTGGCGTTAACTGAGGCTGCATCGCTGGAATCGTTAGCTACGAGGCGTTCTGATGCAGATGCATACAGCTGCCCCAGTTGATTTCGCGCTGCTGCTTGGGCGTCGCATGCAGCTTTGGCCACCTCTGAGGCGGCATGCCTAGCAGTGTCCGCATTCAATACGAAGTCATCGTCGGAATCGTCGTCATAATCGCTGTTCACTGAGAGCTCTTTACGGTAAAAAGTAACAGCGCATAGCCCAAGAAAGACGAGTAAGAAGGGCTCCCTCACCAACTCTAAAAGCTGCTCTGGTACCATGCTCTCGGAGCCTGCACAACTTCTAATAATTCTATCGAATTGGTTGAATAACTCTTCGTTCGCGTCGCACGTGCTAAGCTCGCTAAAGCATTGCTATTCCATGGGAACCCGGGGCTCAACAACGAAGCTCAAAAATTTCCTGGCATTTTTTGGAATAGTCTAGAGAGTCAGTAGTACTGCAGTACTGTACACAGCTTCACTTCTCACTTCTGACTTCAGGCCTCGCGACCTCACTCGTGGCTCGTGGCTCGTGGCTCGCGACATTTTATATTATCAGCCTATGCAGCGCAGAACTGCTCGCCGTGAGAATTCAAGAGCTTCTAGCATCAGGCTTCAGCATTCAGTGCCTCCCAATAACTTCAGCAAAATTTGAATCCACATTGCCAAAAGGCTGCTAGTAAACTCAAAGGAGTAGGAGTGCTGAATCGTCTGAGCACCTTTGCAAGTGTTCCATTTTCATATGGGTGACGACGCTCGGGAAGCTCGTTCGCAGGCCCTCGCACGCTTATACAATGAAGGTCGCTTGTCAACTGCTTGGAAATTTGAAGATCGTCCCCTATTTCCCCTATCATGTATTGTTGTTACTCTCTTCTTCTGCTTTTGTAGGCGCCCGGACTTCGATTACAGCTACAGGCACTTCTCAGGGTAACAGCTCGCAGCAGCAGCAGCCATCGAATTCTCGGCTTGCAACTGCAGCCGCCGCAAGTTCAGCTGCAGTCTACCCGCCGGCGTCAAATCCGCCCGAGCTAGCGGACACCCAGCAATGGTCTAAGACAAAGCTCGTCGAAGCTGTGCCGGGCTGGGCTCGAGGTCATGCGCGCGAAGTGAAGCATCTCGCTGCGTGGGCGGACAGTCTTTTCGACGATTCAACGTGCGTACCTCAGAAATACACTTCTTTGCTTTGACCTTTTGAATCTTTTAACTATGGTGACGTTGGTAATTGAGCATGGCCATAGAAGTGACAGGAACTTGACGTGTTCTGTGCTTTGACCTCACTTCCTAGCATTACCATGTTCTGTACTGTAGGCGTGCCACAAACCTGCAGCGACCGCCGCCGCCACCTCTAGGGGGTGGCCCATATGGCGCAGCGCTACGAGGGGTCTACTCCGAACTTCTTGCGCGCGAAGAGAGCAAGGGCCACCAGCAAGGGCTGCCGCAGCGGCTGTGGCAAGCGACCTATGAGTCCATTGAGCCACTTCTTCGCACGCTACGGCAAGCAAAGCAACAACAGCAACAGTCCCAACAGCAGCATCAGCAGCACCAATCGGGTGCTACGAGCATGGTGGCAGCTGGGGTGATTGCGGTTGCGGGACCGCAGTTGGCAGCGCTCCTTCGTGTGGCTGTAGCGGAGTACGTAGCACGCGTGCGCCGAGCTGTAGCACCTCCTCCTGCTTCGTCTTCTTCTCATGGAACTGGAGGACCCGACTCTAGAGCAGTGGGGGAGGCAGCCAAGGAGAAACCATCTGATGCATCGAGCTCGCGAGCGCGGACGGAAGTTCTGCACTGCTACTTCGTTGCCTTGGGTGACCTTCACCGCTACCTGGCCTCTTTGCCGCCCCAACCTGATGAACGAACCGATACTTTTGCTGGTGATGGTGCTCCTCCTGAAGATGGGCGAGCTTCTGCGCTGTGGGCGGCTGCGCGTTACTACTGGCAAGCTTTAGCCCTAGCGCCTTCAGGCGGCAAAGTGTGGAACCAACTTGCGGTGTGCGGCCTCGCAGAAGTGAGCTTGAGCCAAGAAATGGAATGGGCAGCAGCGTCCACAGAAGCCAATCGGAACAAGCATAACACCGCTCGCTTTGCTTCTGCTGCTCCTGCTGCTGGGAAGCCCTCTGCGGACACCGCCAGAGCGGAGGCTGCGCTGAGGTGCACGGCTGCGTACCGCTACCTCCGCGCTCTCACCAGCGTGAAGCCGTTTCCCGCGCGCGAAAACTACCTGAGCTGCGCGGCGGCCCTGCGCGCGTACTGCTTGTCACTGCCCCGCGTGAACGCCCTGTCGCTGATGAGTGGAGCTGCCCACGGCGAGCGCGCGCGGTTGCACTTGCACGACACCGTGGCGGCGCTGGTAACACGCGTGGAAATTGGCCGCGTGGTCGCAGCACCTTCTGCTGCGGCTGCATCGGCGCAGGGGCCATGGTCGAGCAGCAGCAACGGCGGAGGCAACGATGGAGATGATGCCACGTCGCTCTTCCGGCGGCACTTGCGCCTCTGGCTTCGAGCGGAAGGCTACGCCCCCAAGAGTAGCGCTACTAGCGGCCTTCACAGTGGTAGCAACAGCGGTACCGCTGGCGGGGACTCAAGCAGCGAACAAGTCGACTTCCGCGCTGAGAGTTCGTCGGTGCGGGTAAGCCTAGTGGAAGCAGCGCTTACTAGCCTCTCCGCTGCTCACGCGATTGGGTCAGACGCGTCACGCCGAGCGCGCACATCTGCGAGTGCTACCGCTGCTGCCTCCACTTGGTCATCGTCGTCAACCTTGGTCTCCTTTGGCAGTGACGAAGCCTGGAAAGGGGCTTGTGCGCTGGTGGAAGGCTTGCTGGAAGACCTCTTGAGCTTTGCAGTGCCGGAAGTTGGGCTTGGCGCCACCTGGCTGCTGGCGAGGTGGGCGCTGACACTTGACTCAAAGGCCTCGATCACTCCTTCAGCTGTAGCAGGAAGTGGTGGTAGAGCGCCGTCTTCAACGACAGCAGCGCCTCGAAGTGCATCAACTTCAGGAGCTAGAGCTGAGAATGGCCGCACTAAAACATCTGGTCAGTCATCTTCCTCTTCCTCGTCAGGGCAGAAGTTTGCGACAGCCGACGAACGAATCGACCGAGCATCTGCCCGAGCGGCGAGTGCTGCAGCAGGAAAGCACGCTGCGAAGCGACTCCGGAGTCTGATGGCCGATTACTTGAACAAACTCCTGACTGCGTCGCCAGAATTGGATGCTTTCTTGGTACATCTCGTCGACACTGCTTCCTCTGCTGAAGATGCTGCTGCTGCTGGCGATGATGCAGATGGATCAGCTTGGGAAGTGCAAGAAACTGCAGGTTTTGCCGGCTGGCCTGAGGCTGAAGGAAGCAACGGTACTGCTGCTGGTGATACTGCTACACCATCCTCTTCTTTAGCGACAGCGTGGCTTGAGCCTACTGTACAGGATTGGCAACCGTTAGCTCGTCGGCTCGTGCGCCTCGCCTATGCTGCTACCATCACCAACAACCAGACCCTCGATCAGTCGGATCAACCGCCTCTCCTGAGCCTCCGCCGCACGCAGCGGGAGCGGTGGCGGTTTGATGCACCTCTTCCACAACCGAGAGTCAGCAACGACGAGTACATGGTTAGTGGTCAGAACACGGATGAAGCAGCTGCAGCCGCCCTTCTGCCGTCTTTCTTTCAAGTCGATGACGTATTGGGCTTGCTTGGTGACGGTGCTGGAGCTCAGAAAACTTCGAGTGGCGCTGAAATGGGCGGGGCAAAGACAGGTAACATGGTTGAAGAAGACGATGATGATGGCGAAGAGTTTTTGTTGCAACCGCCAGGCCTAGGCGGCGGCGGTGGTGCTGGTGACAACAACAAGAGCAGTACTGCTTATGGTGATGCAGCAGGCTTGCCGTCTTTCTTTGCCAAAGGTGGTCACTTGCCAGATGGTGTGGACACCTTGTTTGGCGACATCGGCGGGCTTGAAGAGGACCATAACGACGGTGATCACAGCAATGAGGACGAAGCTCGACTGGGCAGCGACCTCATGGAGAGGCTCGAAAAAGCTACCTTAGAAGAAGAAGAAGAAGCAAATTCTAAGCAAGTATTTCCACCACCAGGGCTGCCAACACGTGGAGGCATGCTGCACGGTGTTCAATTGCCGAAACCACCTCTCAAGCCAAATTCTACTGGCGGCAGAAATTATCACGGAGACGTGTATGGCAGCGGCAGCAATGGTCATGGCAATGGTGGTAAAGGGCGGGGTGGGAAAGGCAGTCACGGAGGAGCTGCGGGCCGCAACAGCAAAGGCTACAACAGCAACAGTTACGGCAGCACCAGTGGTAGTCGTAACAGCGGTAGCGGTGGCGGTGGGTTCCGCCCTCTGATTGTGCTCGACTGCCCTAATATAGCGATGCGGCACGGGCAGCAGCGCGCCATGGCGCAAGGCAGCGAGCACGCGTCGCAGTTCTCGAGCCGGGGCATCGCCCTGGCCGCGGACTTCTTTCGCTTCGCGGGCCACCGAGTCGTGGGCTTCCTGCCCGACTTCTTGCTGGACTTGGACAAAGTGGCCGAGCGGAAGCGGGTGGCGCGGCTCGGTGGGGGGTTTGCGAGCGACGCGAAAGCAAGGCAACTCCCGGACGACGTGCAGCTGTTGCGAAGCTTGCAGGGCGCCGGCATCATCGTAGGCACCCCGCCGCAAGACTACGACGACGCGTACAGCATCAGGTAAACTCTATTTTCCTCCTGTTAAAGTTTTTTTCAAAGTGCGTGCCAAATTGCTCTCGAAGTTTGCTCATCTATTTTTAGTCTTGAGGTGGGAGGTGAAAGTCACTTCCTAACGGAATATTTGATCTGCTCTTGTTGTAAACAGGTACGCGCAGCAGCACGGTGGGTGCGTGGTGACCAACGACATGTTTCGCGACCACGTGGCGAGCTTCGACAAGCCGGGGGGTCGGATTGAGCGCGACGCCCAACGCGCCTGGACCAAGACGCACTTGATCTCGTACACGTTTGTGGGTGACGATTTCCTGCCCAATCCAACGTTCAGTTTTGAGAACGCTACGTGAAGAAGCATGAATCCTTTGCTTCATCTACAGTCTTTTTCTCTCATTGCGTCGATTTTGTGTCGCCTCATCGGAAGATAGTGCCTTTGGTGTACATGCCGCGCCGTATGTTACACCTTCCTACGGCAAGTTTTATCAAATTCTTCAACAATGCGCTGTCATGGTGAAGTGTGAGATAATGGCGAAGTCTTCGAGAAGTTGATTATTCGGTTTCCTTCGTATGAAGAGACCCACAAGCATTGTTCACGTGGCATTGCAATGGCAGTGCCTTGTCGAGCACGTGCCAGGATCTTCCGCGTGGGCATGAATCTTTGCGCATGAGGTCACTCACGACTGCTTCTACTTGCACAATGAGGCTGGAATGGAGTGGTATGTTGAGAAGAACATCTCATGGCGATTTCCTTTGAAATTGCTTAAATTTGCACTTGCAGAATACAGGACGAACTTTTGAATCAGAAATTGCGAAATGCGTAATGGCCTCGCTTAATTCAAAAAAAAATAAGACACCGCAGTTGCAAGTGCATTGCAGGTGACATTTTTTATCGAGCAAAAAAACTGATGTCCCTGTCCGCTGACATGATATTGGCATTTGATAATGACATAGATGATGCACCCCACATCGCATGCTATATGTATAGGTATAGGAGATATCCACCTAATATCCCCTATTATTTTCCCTTTCGGGCAATAGGGCAATGGGAGTTTAGATGCGCACAGTTAGGAATACAAGAGGCGGCAGTGCAGATATAGATATCAGCGCTTCTTGCGTTTCTTGCCACCACGCTTAGCTACACTTCTAGCGAGGTCGGCATAGCTCTCGGGCTCTTCTCCCTTACTCGCACCCCCATTGTTGCTGATGTTTCGCACGCGCCCTGCCAGGACCGCGGAGTTCTTTCGGTACACGTCATTGGCGAGGGTGCCTGACTGCCGCCACGCCAACCACGAAAACGGGTTGCGGGTTTGGGTCACTTTGGCGAGGCCAACGCAGTGGTCCGCGCTCAAGCACTCGCGGTCCAGCAAACTTTCCGTGACGGTGTTGGTCACCACTACAAAAGGTGTGTCTTCGCACGAGTGGCCCAGCTCGCCCACGGACCAATTGTAGTCCAAGCAGGTGAAACCTGGGTTGAAGCACACGATCGCGTCGACTTGCAGCACTTGCGCGTCGAATGCGAGCCACGTGGCCTTTTTGGGCTCCGCTTCGTCTTTGTGACTGCTGCTTTGGCTTGTTGCATGCTTCTTGGCTTGGGTGGCACTGCCAGCTGCACAAAACGCGTCAAAGGACCCTCGGAAGTAACGAAGCGACAAGGGCGGCGCTCGAGAACCAGCTCCTGAAGAAGGTGAAGAAGTCGGGGGAAGAGTCACTTCCTTGCCGGAGAGATGTTCGGGCACTTCCGGCCCAACAAAGGTTAAACGGAGGCCTGCACCTTCTGGAGCTCCTAACGCGCGTCGAGGTGCGGCGAGAGCCCACAATTCCGCTGGCTCTACGCAACACTCAGCCGCACTGGCTCCCAATATTAGTACGTCCACCCACGCCGCCGTGGCGGCCGAAGCTACACTTCCTGCAGGCTTACTCGGCGGGTCAACCTTGGGCGCTAAGGCCCGACGCAGCATCCGCAGGCCGGGTACATTCGCCAGGCACCAGCCTAGGCTCAGCGGGTAGCTCATGCGCGCCGAAAGCAGCCGCTGGCCTACCGGATCAGCCTCGTCGCCAAAGAGGGTTGCCCAATTTTCTGGCAGGCCACGCTGTTCTAATCGCTCAAGCGCTGCTGCCATCATCGCTGCATGTGCAGATTTACTCCCCTCACTAGTCATAGCGCTTCCACCAGTGTATTCTACGTCGCCCATCTTTTCGATGAGCTGCAGCAGCGGGCACACGCGTTTGTGAATCTCGCGGTCAGCATCCCGGCACGTAGCACCACAATACAAAACGCGGTCACATTTTGAGCATGGCTGGAGGCTCGACTGTCTGTTGCTGCCGCAGCGAGCGCAACAGTTGACGCCGGGGCACAACCTACAGCCTTCAGGTCCATCCAGAATTTCCCCCAGTTCCAGCGATATTACGTGGTTGGATTCTGGGGGCTCGGCTAATCCCGTTGTGCTCATTGTGGATTATTTTCAAACCTACGCCGCAGCGTGCATCCAACAAAATCTTCGGACTATCATGAAGGTATCTCTGCCGTCTGCTATCGCTTTTACTTTGCTGTGCGTTCGTGCGTTCTGTAGTCAGTCGTCTAGCTCTAGACTATCTATCATCTTCATCTGGGTACCGGTATTATGATTTTGTTGAATTTTGGGACAACTTCAAGACAGTCCCTATTTTTTAATAACGAATTCTTTTGAGCTGCACTCTCAGAGCATGGAGGAGCGTGCCACTTTGGACCGCTACCATCACTTCCATGGCCACTCGGGCATGTGCGCCTGATTAGCTTCTTAGGTCTAGTTTGCGCTGCTTTACTTTTCTTCTCTACCTGTTAGTCTTCTAATTCCGGCCCTTCGGGGCCTGTCTCAAAAA
>Ga0307930_1001139_pt1 | contig 21315 bp, 24 predicted proteins | sample OrgLakmetageno46_FD_203161 | JGI IMG/M metagenome (GOLD analysis project Ga0307930, IMG submission 203161) | Saline water microbial communities from Organic Lake, Antarctica - #46 | ecosystem: Environmental > Aquatic > Non-marine Saline and Alkaline > Saline | place: Antarctica: Organic Lake...
ACGTTTTTTAACGAACCTTTGATCTCCACCTGTTCAAGCTGTTTACGGTTTACGGTATTGACGTATTGATTGGGGTATTTGGGTCAAATTTCTGACGTATGTTTGTATGGCCTAATTCTACATACATCTCAACCGTTACCCTCGCATGAAAAATAGGGCGGCAACGGAGGGAGCGAAAGGTTGCCCAATTGTACAACCTTGATAAAAGTAGATTTCTTCTTACAACAAACTTGCATAGTATTTTCAGGTGTACAGACGCCCCCTCGGCTCGCAGTCGACTTCACTCATCATAGCCGCTTCGAACTCTCATGAAGCGCAGAGGAGGCCGCCGGACACCGTCACCGCCGAACCTAGACAGAAGCTCAGCCCTAGCTACTACCAATGCAAACAGAGACCAAGCTAGGAAAGTAGGCGATCCTCATAGCGGAGGTAGTGGAGTTTTGTCCCGGTTTCTCACGCCGCTGCTTGGTGGATCATCGATTGCGGCTTTTGCCGAGCCCAAATCCAGCAATGGGGCTGACACAACGAATGGACAGCCGCAAGCTACGGCTTCTGCACGGTCGAAAAGAAAGAATGAGGTGCCTGTGCTGCCAGGGCGAAGGCCGAAAGCGGCGCGCGTTGCGGATGGGGGCGTTACTAGTAGGGCTGATAGTGAGGGTAGTGCTGACACGATGGGAGGCGAAAATGTTGACAATGAGACTTCAAACGGCGCTTCTAATGATCAGAGCCGCGTCTTAAGCCCAAGCAAACGAGCTCGCTCGCAGCGGTTAGCGGGGCTTATGAAGGGCTCTTCGAAAGGCCGACGCAAAGTAGTCTTGCCTGGCCGCAATAACAGCAAGAAGAAGGCTGAAAAGGGACCACCACCAACTGAACCTGGACAGCTCACGTCGATCTTGAAGAAACCTAAGCCACCACCGCCACCTGAGCCACCGGTACAAATGCTGGTTGAATTTTTTTTTTTAAATTATTCTATTCTGTCTCCCGCTTATATCAATACCTTCACGATTTTGCACTTTAAACATGCCCTTGGCATTGTTTTCACGTTGCAGGTGTCAGTGGCGTACTACGAAACCATAGGCTTCGGCTTTCGGGTCTTCGGCCAAAAGCCTCCTCTAAACTCATTGAAAACCGGAAGTAGCTCTGGAGCGGCGAATGGAGCCCCAGAACCCAGTGGCAATGCTGCAGCAGCTGTCGAGGTAGAATCAGGAGGAAGGGGAGGTGGTGGTGGAGAATCAGAAACGGCAACAGGCGACGGCAACAACAGAAAGTATGATGAAACCGATGCCACATTGACGTCAGAGCCGGCACCCTTGCATGCGTCAGCACCGGGAGCCCCACTTCCTAATTTGTTGCCACTCCCACCGCCGCTTCCGCCCTTGCAGCGCTCTCTGTCTTGGCGGGACGACTCTTCTATGGGGTCAGTGGTCTAACATGTTGAAGATGTAGCACATTATGATTGAACCCTATTTTTGCTTATTTTCTCCTTCCTGTCGTTTTCTTTCCATTCATTTCCTTTCGTTTATCTTATTTCCATTTGATTTTCTGTTCTATCTGCAAAATTGATCAAGGTCGCCCCTTGCCGATTATGCCGAAGCTCCAGAGCACAGCAGAAGCCCAGACTCTTTAGAACATTCGCCGCCGAAATGCACTGAGTGGGCCGAAGGCGATTCGGACACTGATGATGAAGAGACTATTTCTTTGGCAGGTTCCTCCGATTCCGACGGCGATGGCAGCAACGGTGATAATACGAGCAGTAGCAACAGCAGCGACAGGAGTAGTGCGTCAAGGAGTAGCAGTGCCAGCAAAAGTAGGCACAGAGGCAGGACCACTACAAGCAACAGCAGCAGCAGCAGCGGCAGTAGTAGGAGAAGAAGTGCGAACGACCAAAGCAATCCTAGCAAACGAAATGGCCGCACGAGCAAACGCAATACAGGGAGTAAACGTTACCCTCATGGCGACAGCAGCACCAGTGGCAGGACAAGTTCATCGATCGCGTTGGTGCGTCTGACTGAAGACATATGTATCGTTCCTTCTTTTTTTTTAACTTTATTGTATCTTCCATTCTATGGGTTCATCATATTTTAGTTGATTTCATTATCTTACTTGAGCTTTTATTTTCACTTTTCCATTTGACACATGTATTTTTTTAAATCTATTTCTTGGCAGGTGATGCCTTTCTTGGGCGCTCTCGTAATGCTCACTTTACACCGCACCTTCCTCACAATCGATGACGTCGGCACCAGGCCTTCATCGCTAGCTCCGTTAGCTCCTACCGAAGGAGATTATACTTCGTTGGTTTCTTTGGAGTCATTGTCGGCACCTTCGACTCTCGATTCTTTGGTGCAACAAGAAACTGCATCAAGTGGATTAAGCGACCTGAGTTTCACAATTGAAACTCATCTTGGCAGTCCCCCCGCACTTAGGTCTGAAGATCTTTTGGCAGTCGCGTCTGTTGATCTGGATAGTGGAGTTGCCCCTGCTGATAATGAGGTATCTAGCATAGCTGCGCCTGATTTATCCATGCATTCTACAACCATGGACTCAGTGAGCAGCGACTCTGGCATTGCAATTACATCGGTGCCCAGTGCTGCAGGCAAGAACGAATTTGATAGCGATGATGTTGTTTCCAGCAACAGCCGTAACGGCGATCCTGGTCACGGCGCTGATGACGTTGGTGGTAGTGTCGATGACAGTGCTGGCTCCGACGATGAGGGTAGCAGCACCATGAAATCGGCTGACAGTTTAGTGAGCGGGTGGAGAAGGTTTGTGGCAGCAGCTACCGGCACTTCTTCGACACTCTCGTCATCAACTTCAAAGGATGACCTGAATGAGGAAGACGTGGTGAATGCCGTTCACGAGAGCGTGGAAAGTGAATCGACTGGCGCAGCAAAAGTAGGAGTAGAGCTGGGGATGGAAGTAGAAGATACCGAGGTTGAAGTGGATTCAGAAGAGGTGGCTGCCGCAGCTCAAGTCGAAAGTTGATGCCCAGGCCGTGTATTTTCTAGGAATCGCTTAAGATCCCATTATTTCAACTGTTCCAGAGGCAGGAAGTCGGTAATGAGGATAAAATTTAAGTGAAGATGAAGAAATACTGCCAGTGGCGTTACTGCCAAGTATTCCAGTCCAAGACATGAACATGTCGGCGGTTTTCTCAGCCGTATATATGCTCTTTTTTACTGGGCTTGAATAATTTCCTACCCGATTCTTGATTACTAATTGGCTTTTTACTACTAGGCCACAAGGTTCCGTGATATCATCATCAAAAGCCCTGAACTTGATCTGAGCTCACAGCCAATTCGGCTACAACACGAGGTATCAAAAGAAGCCAAGGAAGCCCCGCTAATATTTCCGTTAAAAGTTACAAACAGGTCTCAAGCAGCGCGGCACGAGCAGCAGCCACTTTTTCTCGGTCCGCTTGCCATTCCGACATAATTCGAGCTGCTTTTCTAGTCCAAGCATTGGCGTCACGACCATCGCCTTTCTTGGTTGCTTCCGTTTGCTCGTGCTTAACTTTATCCTTCTCGCTGGCTTCCTTCGCACCAAGACTGCTGCTGCCTTCTTTACCACTGCCAACACCAGCGGGAGCAGAAGCAGCTGTTGCGCGCAACTTATCAACCAGGCGATTCGTCAACCTCCGTAAAGCTCCGTTGCCATGCTGATGACTTGTCTGATCGTGATAATCATCATCGCTCTGACTACCCGATTCGTCTCTGTGATAGTCGACACCGCCATTGCCACTGCTGCTACCCTCGGAGTTGCTACTTTGCTTTTTCTTACTTCTGCTGCTGCTGCTTCCACTGACGTCTTCGTACAACGTCGCAAACACGGTCATTGGGCCGCCAACCCCAACTCCGACTGCACTTTCACCTCCTGATTGGCCCTTGCTTTTGTGGTGTTGCTTAGCATTACTAGTACGTGAAGATCGCGGAGATCGCGGAGAATGAGACGACGGCTTTAGCTGCTGCAATGGTAGTGCTTGTAATGGCAGTGATGCTGATGTAGGCTGATGATGTATTTTTACAACAACGCGATACGATAGGACTTGCCCGCGCATCCATGAATGAGCGTTGCTTAAAACAAAGGCATACCGCGACGATAACGATGACGACGATGACGACGATACCAGCTGTATTGGTGTTGCTAGTGTTGTTGTCGATAGCTGACCATCTGCCAATGTACTGGATGGAGAAGGAGAAGCTGTAAATTGAATCTGGCCTTTTGTGGGCGCAGTCGTACTAGCGCCGGTGGCCATGGTAAGAGGTCGAAGCTGTTCGAATAAGCCAGACGACTGCAAATAGCAGGGAGGTTTGGAAAAATTAAGGAGCAAATTTAAACAACGAATAAGCTACAAAGGAATGCACAAAAAGGCTGAACATGAATTGCTACAGGATCTAGAATTGCCACCACGACACATATTCGTTCCGTCACCAAGACATTCACTTTCATTGTTCTTCCCTTGTACCTTCTCCTGGGGCAAACTCTGCCCGAACAAGCACTATATGCATGCCTTTCATCAACTTATAAAACCTTTCTCAAATCGAACCTGCCGGCAAACGATTGCAACTCCAAATCCCAGCGCTGGCTTGCTCGAGGAAATCGACCACGATACTTCAACTTGCATACTCCGAAAGCCTTCATTTTCATTCGCTGACGATGGAGGGGAGTTGGTGGTTGGCATATCGAAGAAAACAAAGTGCTCGGTTCCTGCCGCCACCTGTATTATAATTTTTGGAAATAAAACAGGTACAGAGGCATTAGTATAGGAGGAGAGTGAAGCGAGAGGTCGCATGACCGAGCATAAAATCGTACAGCATGATTAAATGATACCCTATGCATAATCGCAACCAAGGAGAAGATGGCTTAAAAGGGCGTTTCTGTCACCTCTGCCTCTGCGCTCATGATTGCCACGTCTTCTTTTTTCGGCTCCTCCTCCTCTCCTACAATCTTCTCTATGGTTAGAGGCGGTGGCGGTGACAGTGAGATTTCAGGTGTGCGTTCGGTGCTGACAGCTGTGCTGTCACCAACTGCTTCTAGTGTTGTCTCAGTGTTTTCAATTGCAATTACTGCGGTTGAAGTAGTAGTAGTAGGAAGAAGAGAAGGAGAAGACAAGCCTTGTACTTGCGCAAGTATCCTTTCTGCTTGTGACCGATGCCATAACTCTAGTTCTTCCGATGATGCTGCCAGTTTTTGGTTCAGCGTTTCAACCCGTTTCCTTTGTGCATCTGCCTGGGTGGCTGCATCCCGTGCTTCCGAAACCGCAACTTCCGCGGTAACTACAACTTTCTCGACAGCAGCTGCAGTGGTTTTGATAGCATTGTCCGTGGCTGCCACAGCGACAGCTGCTGTTGCTGTTGCTGCTGCTGCGGCTGCTGCTGCTGCGGCTGCTTCCGTTTCCGCGTTCGTAGTCTCGCTGTTGTTGAGAGGAACTCCATTGTGATAAAAACTGGCTCCAAGTGGAGTCAAGCGTAAAGAATACCTACAGTACAGAGAGGGTCGACAAAGAGTCGACGAAATCAAAACATCGCGATTTATACAAACGCATAAGTTCATCATGCAGTGCATGCAGTATAAAGAAATTATATACGCATGTACAACCAATATGAGGAGAAAAGAAAAACGGCTTGTTGTGCTTATTCGTGCGCACCTCAGCAACAATTCCGGAGTGCCACTGACCCAGCCTGCTTTGGTGTAGTCGAGTTTCAAAGTGTGCATGCCAGCATGCACGGCTAAGCCACAGCCGTCTTCTATTGGGCCTCTTTCCCTCAACAAAGGCGTCTTACGCACGACCTAGTACGAGTGTGCCAATAAGCAACCATTTGTGAGCAGCAGCATAAAAATCATGAGGCTCTTAACCTCTAATCGACAGTTTCACATCATTAAAAAAAGACGTTTATCCCTGTGTTCATTTCAATCTTCTTTAACAACAACAACAACAACAACAACTTCTTCTCCTTCCTAAAGCATCCTTCGCAAAAGGTAGCTACATCTTGCCTACCTCAATCCCATCCACCCCCGGAGGTGGTGCAGGCCCTCGAAACAAAGTCATGTCCAGGCGGCCACCCACAGTACCACTGGACCCGTACACCACCGCCGTGCTTGACGACGAATCATCACGAGAGCTCGAAACCGCCTCAGAGAGTGGCCCTCCATCTGCTGCTCCTGATGCTGTTGTTGATGGTGTTGTTGTATTTGCTGACATGCCAGCCGCAGCTTCTGCTCCGGACAGGCTTGGGTCCAGTATTTCGAATCGCCAATCCAACTGCCGAGGAAGACAAAGGTAAAATCAGTGAAAATAAATCATACTGAAGAAATGAACATATGGGGCGAAAACAATGGCAATTAAAGAGCACACATTGCGCAAGAAATCTCAGCAACGAACCAGAGTGCGCGGATGCGACACGGGGAGTGGCAGCTCAAAAGATTTTCCAGGAACAAGGCGCACATGCGACGCCAGCACAAGGACATTTTCATCTTCTGTCAAACTTTCGCTTCCATTTTTGGCGCTGGGTTTGACTTCATTTTGAGCGTCTGCTGCAATAACAGCCGACGCAGCAGCAGCAGCGGCATCGGTAGCAGCTGCTCCGGCAGCTGTCGCCGCTCCCAACACCGCATGCATTGCGTCGGCAACAGATGCAGTAGCTGGCAAAGCTGGCGATGGTGCTGATGCAGTTAAAGCACGCGACGCGTCCATCACTTGCTCGAGTTGGCTCAAGAGAGTCTCTCGACGGGCACTGTGGTCGGCATCTTCTTGGTTGACTACATCTGGCGGCAGTAAACCCTTTTCATCAGCCCGCCAAGTCATTGACGTGCTTGTAAGCTTCGCAGCAGCAACCCGAACTGCACCATCACCATCACCACCCTCGCTACCAATTTCATGTTGCGCAGCGCCAGTCCCCAAGGGCTGAAGGAAAACATTAATAATGCTTTGAGCAGAGGCAATGTCATCACCCATGCGCTGACGGCGACGCATCAAATCTGTCGATGTAATAACGTGGATTGCTTCTTTCGCTAAAGCTTCCAAACATGCCTTGGCGTCTTTGATCGCAGCAGCTGTTTCTGCAGCAGCAGCAGCAGCAGAAGCAGCAGTCTTCAAGTCCTGAGAGTCAACTGCCACAACTGCTAAGTCCTTTGCATGGCTGTTGTTGTGACCGCCCTTGGTGGAGCGATGAGTTCCATTCGTGGCAGAAACTCCAGCTGCAATACCAAAAGGGCCAATTCCAAGCCCACTCTCTGATCTATTCTTTTGACTTCCATACGTACCGTTGCTCCTCCCTAGATTCATATTGCTCCCAGCGTTGTCTCCGTATGGCACGATTCCTCCTCCATGTGCTTTGGCAAGTGCCTGACGCAAAGCACGCGCAGTGTCTTGCGCATCTTCTAGCTCTTCGACGGTGTTGCGGTGCGTGGCTTCTCTTGAAGCTGCCAACTCGACCGAAGTGCGAGCCTCCTGCAGCTCTAACTGTGTAGAGGCCAAAGCAGCTTGAGCGGTCGTCAATTCAGTGCGAAGCGACTGAGTCGCAGCGTCTGCAGCGCGTTGGAAGTGATCTTGCAGCCCGCCTTTCACAACATCCTGGGAGGCCGCCACCGCCGCCAGCTCCGCTTCTAGATCACTGCAACGGCTCGTCGCTTCGCTGGCTTTGCGCTTCGCAGCAGTGGCTGCGACCAATAGCGTTTGCCGCTCTTGCTGGTGCGATTCCATAGCCGCTGTGGCGCGTTCTTGATCCGCTTTTGACCGCCTTTCCAACTCAGTGAGAGTGTTGCAGCTTTCCTCGAGGGACTCTTCAAGCACTTTTGCACGTGCCTCAGCCGCGTCACGCTCCATGCGAAGTTTGTCCAGCACCAAGCTTTGCTCGTACGCCAGAGCCATTCCATCTTCGTCATCTTCTGTTTCAGAAGGAATGTCGGTTGAGTGGGCGGTGCTTAGATTAGGCAAGCCATCTCGCTCTCTTCCGTATTTGTGGCCCAAATTGTCGTTGTGGTCATCATCGTGGTTGTCTGGCTGTGCCGCCGGGTGAAGCGTCGATTGTGCTTCCGATGAAGTCTGCTCGCCAAGCCGCCCTGGGTTCCCCCGCACAGATAAAGACGACGACGAAGCGGATGTTGTGGGCCACGGTATAGAGCTAGATCGTGTGTTGAAAGAGGAAACACGAGTTTTTGTGTTGCGCTTCGTGAGCGCCACGGTTTCGGCTTTTTGAAGCTGAAGTTCGTAGTCTTCGGCAAAGTCAGAGCTCAACGCCGCGGCACGGATGGCCGATTCTAGGCCCAGTTTTTCTTCGCGCAGAGCGTTGATTTCCGCCAAAAGTCTGCCTTCTCGCTCTACGGCGCCACTTCGCGCGCTTTCCAAATCTTCGCGCAACCGCCCGGCAATGTTTTGGCTCCGCGACAGAAGCCCCCGAAGCCGCGTGTTCTTGGCCGTGAGTTGCTCAATTTGCTGCGCAGGCGTGAGCACCTTCGTAGGCGCCTTGCCGTCTCCGCTGGCGGCGGCTTCTTGAGTAAAGGTTAGCCAAGCATGCCATCCTTGACGCAATCGCACCGAGTCAAAGCCCACGAGCCGCTGCCACGGCAACAACAACCCGCTGCTCACTGCACGCAGCGCCAGCCACCGTGGAGGGTGCTTCACCAAGCACGCTGGCAGCGGATTGGTCCGTTCATTCGCATCATCATCGCCAGGTGCAGAAACAGTCGCTGTGTCATTGCCGCCGAGGTCTTTTGAACCATTGGCTGCCTTCTTTGCAGCTGCTAGCTCCAGTTTTCGAATGGTCAGTTTCTGCTGTTTGATGTACGCCATCAATTTCTTTTCTTTCGCCGCAGACATTGTAACAGGAACAGTGGTAGTGGAACCTACGTCAGCCTCCCTCATTTCGGAGCTTTCGTGGAAGGATGAAGATATGGACAAGGCTGGTGCTGGAGCACTAGATTGTAGATCGTTTAACTCAGTAACTTCGTTTGCCGTCGTCATTGCGCTGCCTTCTTCAGGCTCAGGAGACTCCGATACTGCCACCGACGCCTCTGCAATAGTCATTGACTCACGGGCAACTTCTGCTGCACCAACTGATTCAATAGGGACATCTTCATCGTCTCCAGGGCCCGCAGAGGCAACAGGTGTTGCTTCGATATGATCCTGAATGCTACCATAGCTTTCAATCGGACCCGGGCTAGCTGACTCATGAAGCTGATCATCATCACTAGCATCATTGGACACATCGTTAGACTGAATGATCTTAGGAATGCCTGCAGAATCAGCTCCAACATTAAGGTCGGTTCGAATAGCTTCGTTCGTTGACAAATTATGCTCGATGGGAACAACGGGGTTATGTGGCGCTACCGGCTGAATACTGTCTCGACTTGAGCTGCCTAGCTCTTTGTTCATTTCATAGTCCTTGGCAGCAGCGCTCTTGGCGCCACAAGACGCTCCTCCTTTATTTTTTTTCTTTGGGCTTTTAGATGGCATTATGATCGAAACTCTATTTCAAGGAGGTTGACGCAGATCATACCACCATTGTCACCAGTGTCCGGTCCGTGTGTCCGTCGAATTTTCGTATTTTTAGTACATGCCATGCCAGTAAAATTACGTACTGTACAGGTAATAACAAGAAGTTCCCTGGCGGGGGGGACTTGGATGGTCATATCTTCTTTGGTGCGTGCTGTTTGGTATGAATTTGCATTTCAACTTACGGGCCCCGAAGAATAATTACATGGATAGATATACCTGCACTTTTCCAAGCCTTGCTGATGGCATGGCGATGGCATTTTCCTGCCGCGAATGAGCACTCCAACGCCGAGATATATGTACTGTAGATTCGTCTAATTTATATAGTTTTAAAGGAATCAAACTTTTGGAACATGCAACTTTTGATGATGAGCACCAATCAACGCGCGGATTTCCCTATCCCGACGGGAATGTTGTCCACATCGGGATAGGGGAATCCGCGCGTTGATTGGCGCTCATGATCAAAAGTTGCACGTTCCGAAAGTTTTGTTTCCTGCGCTTCAGATCGATTTTTTTTTTCTGGTGCGCTGTGGCACTCAACTTCGAGTTCGCTTTTCGAAGGGTTCCTCGGTGCCCCAGGCTCTGGCCTTTTGCATGCGCTTTTGAAACCCCTTGTTTGACAATCGTGGAAAGTTTCAGAGCAGTCGGTTGCTATTGCGATCATTTTTTTTTTCCAAGTATTTTCGATAGACGAACCTACAGTATATCATATTTGGGCAATTCATAAACCCGTTGGGCAGAAAACGAGAAGGGAAAATTTCGAGTTTGGAGCATTGTGTGCGCACAAATCTGTAACGCCTTGGTGACTGGGGAAAGGGGGATAAGCTTATCTTCGTGTAGCCTCGAGAGAAGCTAGTTCTGCCTTTTGGGAATTGAACTGCATGCAGTCGTGAGGTTTTTCCTTACCTATCACCCTACATCACCGCGGCCTTTGTCTACTCTTCATATCTTCCATTGCTGCATTGCTCATCCTGATAAGCTGCGAGCTTTTGCGAATCCAGCTGCCTAGAGCTGGTGACCATAGCCTTTTCCTTGCATAGCTCATACTTTAAACACGAAATAACCAATAAATTTATATTGCATCATAGAGCATGCGCTTCTGAGGAGAATGATCTTCTTGAATGTGATCGATCCCATGCTCTGTTGAAAAAAAAAAGGGTTTCTTTCTCACCTTTGCCTCGCTATTTCACTACTACTTGTCCTTGAATGCGCGGCTTTCACTTTAAGATACAGGCGTTGCAACGACACGAATCCTTGACTTTGGGGTGCATTCAGTGACCCGAATCGCAGAGATGGCAGCGTAATCACCGGTGAAGCAATCGAGGAATAAACTAGTCTACTAAGCGGAATAAGCAGCAAGAATGAGCTTTCGCAATTTCATGAGCGGAGGGAAGAAATCTAGCACCAGCAAAGCAAGCGGTAAATTGTTCAAATAGACATTTGTTGCACCCTTCTCAAGTGTTCCCCAGAGCCTACGCGTATTCCTTCATCTACGTGCGTGTGTGCGCTCGTGCTTACGCCATCCACACCTAAATCTGTGTTCGCAGCCAACGAAGAAGGGGTCGGAATGACTGTAAAGCCGGAGGCAGCCGAGAATTCACTCAACAAAACTAATGGCGGTGCCAACACGAGCATCGATTGCGATGAAGAGCCGCTGCGAGCCAACCTAACCACTAAGAAACAGTCGTATGCTGATTTCAAGAAAGAGCGCGATCAAGCTTCCTCAAAACTTCAGGTATAAGTTGGACAACCTAGGAAATGCACATGTGCTTGAACAACCATATTCAACGAACATACATATCCAATATCTATCTACACACGCGTGCGTGGGTGCGGGCTGTTCTGGCCTGTTTGAAATATCGAGTGGGGCTAACCCTTTTAAAGTCCACAAAAGCCTTTCATCTACGAAACGACTGTGCTTGTGCGCGTGAGCCACGTTGCGATAATACTTATTATTTTGTACTGGGTGCTCTCTGTAGGCGTTGCAACGAGGTAAAGCAGGTCGTGCCCAAGTCCAATCTGCTTCTCCTTCCTCCTCTGCCCCAGCAGCCGCCAATGTTAAGAGCGACAGCAGCAGCAGTGTCGATAACATCACGAACAGCACCAGCATCAAAGATAGCAGCAGTAGCAGGAATACCAATACTAGCAAGAGCCAAGGAAGTAAAGGAGGAGCGCCTGGAGATGGTGCTCCCAAAAAGCGTGCATCTTTTGCCGTCGCTTCTTCTGAGCATTCTGACGAGACACTCAGCAGGGACAGGTAGCATGTTTATTAAATACGCACAAATTTAATTAACTCCAATCGTGCTTTTACCGCAATCTTTTAGACCTGTTTTAGTATTTTCAGAATCTTTCTTTGATACCATTGGACCTTTTCCGCCATATTTACTTTGCTTTGATGGTGATGCTCCGATTTCTCCTCTTGCCAAGTCTAACACATCATGCACTACTTATACCACGCACGCGCGCTCTCCTAAACTCTACCATGTTTTTTGTTTCTTTGATTTCAATAGTTGGGGCGGCGGCGCTACCAGTGGCGATGGCAAGGGCGGTCTCAACTTAGCGCAGCAAGAAGCGAGGAAGTCGAGCGAGCATGCCGCGAAAGCATTTGCAGTGGACGAGTTCCTGGTAAGGGTTAGCAAGGGAATTGATTTTTCGCTCTCTTCAGTCCTCTATTGTTGTGATTTTCTTCCTTCATCTTCACCGGTGTGACGATTTCGCACAATAGCGAACTACTTTTTGAGAATTGTTACCATTTTCAGGTTTCCTATTGCTTTCTTTTGCTGTTGCGATTTTTCAACTGTTGACATGCTTGTATTACATTTTTAATCATATTAGGTGCGTCTGGCGCGTTCACCCGAAGTCCTTTTTTCCTTTTTGAGTGCATCGATGCCGCCTGAATTGAGCGAATTTCTACTTTCGGAGGTGCGTGACGAAGGATTATTGTAATCGTGCTGATGAGTATTATCTTTTGTATTCACTACTGATTCATTCGAGCATCATCTATTCTATAAACAACGCACCGTCAAACACCTTCAGTTATCAACCCCTTTCTTGAAGCTGTGGCATGCTTGGCGTTTGGCGACTACCATCTGCACATGTATACTTGGTGTGCACAGGCGTTTGAAGCGAGCTGCGCGCAAAAGTTCCAAGAATTGGTGGCCAGCGAAGAAAGGGAGGGCCGCAGCGCCCGCAGCATGAACGACGGCACCGTAGGTTTGACCTTAAACGCAATGCGGCCTGTGGTGGACAACTTGGCGGAGGGGAACCCAAAAGCTGTGAGTGCTTGTATATTTGAAGATAGAGAGAGAGAACCTGCGTGAGAGAGAACGAAAGAGAGAGAGAGAGAGAGCGCGCGCGTGAAAGTGATGTAGATGAAAGGACAGGTAGACAAGCAAAAACGCGATAAGGTAGGCGTTTTCATCTGAGGGCGCGTGCTTATGTGTCTATGCTCGTCTGTTGCTTATTTTATTATTTTTTTCAATGTATTTTACTGTAGGTAACCCGGATGACAAACAGTAGTAGCGGGAACAACGAAGATTGCAATGATAGTGCCAAAGACGAGAAAGACAAAAGCAACGAGCCTACTGGTTTAACAGCGCAGATTGCGGGACGTTTTTTGGACATTTTCGACCACGATGGAAACGGTACGAGGAAGGACTGCTCCTGTTGTACTGCATTTTCCTTTGTTATGGATTCTAATTTACCTGTAGTCTTCCTCATTATATGTATCAATATCGTGTTACCCCAAAACGCAATAAAAAGTCGTATTTTCTCATGCTTTATCTCGGCCTCTTCTTTAAATTTTGCCCGAACCCACTTTTCCCCAGGCGTGATCGACGTCAGCGAATTTGTGCACGTGAACCGTTTTTTCTTTACGGTCGCGAACCTCGAGGACCTTGCGGATGCTGAAGACAAACACCAGAGCACGAGTGGCAGCAGCGACAGCAGCAGCAGCAGCACTGGTGATAACGGCATCAGTAACAGCAGCAGTAGTGGTGGCAATCCAGGAGTCCTTGTTGCTCGTGGCGCTGCTGATACCTCTAGTGCTCTTCCTCTTGATGCTGCTGAGACTGCCGCTGTGACTGCCACTGCCAGATCTAGTCCTCCGCCAGTGTCGCCTGTGCTGCCGCCTCCCCCTTTGGCCGAAAGTGTTCTGCCTCCTCCCTTGGAGTTGCAACCCAGCGACAATGCCACTTCGTCCTCCTCGTCAGCTGCTGCTGCTGCTGCACCTGCTGTTGATGCTTCTGGCGATGCTATGACAAGCGCTAGCGCTACCACTGCTGGGGCAGCAGCAGTGCATGAGACTGCTGCCAGTCAAGATGGCACCAAGAACAATGACAACGACAACAATAACAATAAGGCATTGGAAGATGCACACGATGCTACAGCGGTTCGGTTGAGCGTGAAAGTGCAAGCACTCGCGCGGGGCCGCAGCGGCCGCCGGATTGCGGCGAGGAAGTTTGCAAGAAAAGCGCTGGCAGCAGAAGAGTGCATGCACGAACACGACGACGACGGACATGGAGGCAACGGTTTAGCTTCAGAAGTGCGTCGATAGCACTCACACAAAAAAAGTCAACACGTACATTTGCTGCCTGTATTTGTATGTGTCTCAATGGCTTACCTTCTCGCCGCCTCCTTGAAAGCACCAAAAGATGCACTCAATTCCATCTTGAACTTTGCTCTTGTCGTTGATGTGTACTGGTGTGTTGCACTCTTTTCGCTTATCTACCTGCTGTGTCAGGTATCCCCCGTGCAGATCAAGATTCAGCAGGCCAAAAAGATGGCGTCGGCTCGGCAAGCACTGGGAGAAGCCGTAAAAACGACGGGTTTAACTCCGGAGCTGGTGTGGCAACAGCTGAAGCGAAGCGGCCATTTGCGCACGAATGAGAGCACGGCGGCGTCTCTTGCGGTAAGAAACGAAGAGAGCACGTTTTTACACATGCTAGCATGCGTAGAAAATTCCCATTTGCACTACGCCTCATTTTTCAAAAAGCATTTATTTGCCATGGCATGTCGTTTTTCTTTTCGCCTCAATCCTCTTGTTTTCGCATTGTATTTTTTTTTTCACAATCCAACCCTGCCTAGGATCACCCCCCTGCTCCAGCCACCGCGGAGCTCGCACATGTAGCCAGCGCCATCAGCGCAGCTGTGGGTGGGGTTCTCGAGGCCAAGCACCCTGGCATGAAAGCCAACTTACTGAAGGTGGGTGCGCACCTGACTTGGCGCTTGTTTGGTTCTTTTCTTTCCCAGTTTGGAGTATGGCTCTGCTTCTAATCTTACACCTTGCCATACGCACCGAAATGAGTCGAAGTCTCTTCTGTTTCTTATTTTTCCTTCCCTTGTTGTGGATGTATGTCTCTTTTGGCCACTTTTTCTTTTTCGCTTTCTCTTCTGTGTTCAGGTCGATCGGAGCGTAGGCGAGGGCGAAGGCCGTATCACATTAGCGCAGTTCATCGGAGGTTGGGGCATTTTGACGGGCGTGGGTCCGTCCAGTGTCAGTGAAGCGAAAAGCTTAGCCGAATCGGAAGCGTTAAAACAGAAACAAGTTGCTGTGCAAAAGGTAGTGATACTATTGCATGCGTATTTGTTTTCGTCGATTCCCTTGTTGCGAAGTTGTATACTTGTGTTGTATCAATCAGATCGTTTTCATACGTAACCTTTGCCTCTTGTGCCATTTGTTTATCCGTTGAAATGTCATCCCTAACTTTCTTTCTTTCCATAATGTTATTCCTTGTGTTATTACTGCCCTAATATTTAGGCCCGCAAAGCTGCGCAAAAGAAGAAAGCAGCGGAAGAAGCAGCCAAACAAAAAGCACTGCGGGAAGCAAAATTGGCCGCCATTCAGGTGGATGAAAAACATAAACTACTATGATAAGAGTGATTATGCACCTACGTAAGTACTAGTAGGTGTACATGTGGGTTGTAAAAACTTGGGTGTATAAAAGAACAACAATATATTCTGCACTGCAGCTCTTCAGTATTTTTTTGGTGTAATTAGCGAATGCTTGTAAAATGTTTTCATACTTTCTTATTCTTTGCTCAGGAAAAGGCAGCTGCCAGAGCGGCGGCATTGGCAGAAAGTAAAACTTTAACCGGTACTGCAGCTAGCTCAAATGGCGACGGTGTTGAAACTTCATCTTCATCTTCTACGGATGCTGGTAGTGCGCCTCCGGCTGTAGCTGAAGCCATATCATTTCCAACTTTGTCTCCAGAAGAGCAATGGCAGGAGCTGCTGAAGTTGCTGCAACCGCAGCGGCTCATGGATGCGCCTACACTACAGGTACAGACAACTCTCTGCGTAGGTACTAGTACTTAAATGCTGTGTGTGATGGCAGTGGGCTTTGAGGCCTACTGCACACTTTCAAGAAGAGGCTTACTGCGCCTTTATACTGCCTCCTCTCATACTGACACATGCACTATGTTCTAAGCCCCATTCTTACATCTCTACTTCTCTACTAAACAGGCCCTCCAGGCAGCAGGCTACTTAACCAAAGAAGCGGTAGCATCTGGAGATGACACTCCTCTCCGCCAATCAGGCTTGAGCAAAATGAAGGCCACCAAATTGAAAAGCATCTGCGCAGCGGCAGTACAGGCTGAAGAAGAAGAACGCGCTTATCAATTGGCGAATCAAAAAACGAGTCAGAGCAAGCCAAAGAAGAACAGCAGCACAACCACTCGTAGCCCTGGCAGACGGTCTTCGTCTGTCTCCAATTCTTCATCTGCCCGTGGCAGGAGTCCGGGAAAGGTCCGCAGCAGCCGCACTCCTTCAACTTCGTCGTCGCGTGCGACCACGCCAACTCCGAGTGTTGCTGCTGCTGCGCGCGTTGTTACTCTGTCACCGGATGACGCTTGGAAGGAATTGATGAAAGTGTTGAAGAAACACAACGCTGCCGATGGGACCGTGCTAGAGGTAAGAGGCTTAATAAACAGGGAAGGTGAAGCATCTACATTATATTCTGGTGTGCAGAGCTTCAGCACAATGGATTTATGCAACGCACTCAAACGAAGTTCAGTTTTTTGTTTTCTTCTTCTTCTTCTTTTATTTGGTGTTATTCGACCATTTTGGCTCACTTTCGTGCCTGTGTCGGCATACACTTTAACTTTGTCTTTCTCTTCGTCGCAGGCACTCCAAGCAGCAGGCTACTTAACCAAAGAAGCAGTAGCATCTGGAGATGACACTCCTCTCCGCCAATCAGGCTTGAGCAAAATGAAGGCCACCAAACTGAAAAGCATCTGCGCAGCGGCAGTGCAGGCCGAGAGAGAAGAAGAAGGAGAAAAAGTCGCTCGTGATCGAAGTCAAAAAGAGCGTTCCACAACGCCATCCTCTTCACCGCAAGCCTCCAGCAACAACCCGCCAAAATTGGCCAATCAAAAACGCCGGCCGTCGGCGAAACCTCCTTCACTCATTGGTGGAGCAAACAACAACAACAACAACACCCCCACCGGCACTCCTACGAGCACCAAAACAACCACGAGCAACAACAACAGCGGCAGCATTGGCAGCAATAATAGCAGCAGAATCGGAGGGCCTACTGTGAAACGACCTCAACTGAAAGCTGCTCTTTTGAAATCGGCACAAGCGCAAAAGAACAGCAACAGCAGCAGTAGCAGTAATGGCCCTTCCGCGCGTACCAATCCGTTGCATTTGCCTCGCTCGAACAACCCTTCGGCAAACAATTCCCCTGCGAAACGAAGAACCAGCCGAAGTAGTTCAAGGTTCGCATAAACTTTTACATGTCTTCCATTTTTTCTCCATTGATTTATGTACTATTTCATTACTCGTGTATTTCAGAACTCGTATGGAATATGCTTCTATTCTTTTTGATTTTTTTCTACATGCTGTGTTATGAGCAGATCCTCTAGCGTTTCTCGACCACCCTCCCAGCGCTCGAACAGTTCTTCTCGTGCTCCTCCTCGCGCTAGCGGCTCTGCCAGCACTAGTAGTAGCAGTGCTTCCAGCAGCAGGACACCTCGCAGTGCTAGCACAAGCAGAAGCAATACCACAAACGGGAGCAGCAGCAGCAACAGCACTACAAAGAGCAGCCCCAGCGGACGCAGTGTTGAAAGCAAAAAAGACTGGTCAAAGGCAAGCACCAAAAAGCAAGCCTTGCTTCCTCCTCCTTCGCCTTCTCGCGGTGCCCTTTTTGCTGCGGCTGCCAGTGGAAATGGTGGTGCTGCTTTTGCTCATAGCAGTAGCGCGAACAATGCGACCAGCCAACCAGATGAGGATTATACTCATTTTGGGCATTCTGAACAAACCGACGAACTTCAGGAGCTTCCGTCACCTCCTCTTTCTTCTTCAACGCCTGTTTCTCCTATTTCTGGTGCTCGTCTTAGCAAAGCAAAAGTGCAAGCCATGACCGACGAAGAGCTGCTGAACCACCATGTAGGCGTGCCAGATTGGCTGTCAGCGCCCTCTCCACGAGTTGACCCTTATTCGTTGTTGTAGTCCTGTTAGTCCTGAGCAGAGGAGACGATAAACTTACAGAGAGAGAAGAAATCTATTTGTATTAGTAATTGACTTCAGCCATAAGACTACTAGTAGGGGAGCGCCCTCTACTCAGAGCTCGTTGCATATATCCATTCCCAAAACTCGACTACTTAGCACTAGGCTCCAAGCTGTTTAGTCCAAGCTCATAGACCCCCCGGACCGGGCATACAGGGGGTTTGGTTCACACGTTTTGTTTCACAAAACGAAAAGAGCTCGTGCTCTTTTTTTCAGTTGAGGAGCTCGTTTGATTTAGTGGCGTTTGGGGCAGTGCATTCAAAACAATTTCCGCATCGATATTTTCGCTGCATCGCCTTTAAAGTGAGCATAATCAAAAGTAGAGATCTTCCCAAGTCGCTCTGTTTGCTGCCCCGCTTCTTCCGTGGCCATTTGATCACGATTTGGGGGTTGTGATATAGGTGTTTGTAGTGCCGTCTCAAATGCCCACAAAGTACGCGCCCTAGCCCGATGTAGTGAGTACGGGCAGCTGGGCAGCTCCAAAATGCTAGTTTATTGCATTATTTATCAATTGGTATACTCAGGAGAGCCCAAAGAGATCTCATGCCTTGCGGAACTCCGGAGATATCCTCACTAACTCAGCTCTGATCTCCCTTCCGTTTACCCTTTAGGCGCTACCAGAGGGACCACCGCGTAGACTCTCGCGCATCCAAGTGCCTGAACAACTTCAGTTGATATATATTAACAATTCTAGCAACTGTTTTTAGCTTAGCATCGCTTCAATCCCCTAGCGCCGACGTCAACTGCTACCACGCTACGCACACTCACACCCGATATTCGTACAAGTTGCGGCTAATTCCGATGTTTCGACCGTGACAATGACAAATGCAATAGCTGACTGAAGCTCAAATATTTACATGCGTTGATTCTGCTTTAGCACGCTGTTGCGAGCTCGATTTTCAGGCCCAGAGGCTTGTGCGCTTATGATGCCCATTGGTACTGTCCTGGAGCTCAATCAGCACAACGATGGCCAAAAGCCAAAGAAAATCGGCGCAAGGAACTTCAACTCTTCGCCTGACATCTCAACGAATGCTAGCGTATACCACAGTGAGGCTGCGAGCTGGGGGGGGGGGTCTGGGTGATTAGTTGCCGCCGATAAAGCAATGCTGTGGCAGTACATGGTTGCAGACAGGGCAACTCCTACGGCCAAGACTGAGACTACGATGGCGCCGGTAGACACCTCAAATTTGCATCTCAAAGATTATTTGATCAAAATTGCGATGCTTTTGAGGGAAGCTGCCAGTGTTCAACTCTGTCTTCGATTTTTTGGGAGTGGCGGAGTGATCCTGATATTTCTCCAAACGTCAGTCGAGATCAACCATGTGCGTGCAGCTTTATCTACCACCAATGCTCCAAAGAAAGTAGTAGCCCTTCAAACCTGCTCTATTGTCGCCATTTCGACGCGATGGTGGAGCAGCAAGGTGGTGTACACCCGTGAACGAGCTGGCGGAAGGTAGGAAGCCTTGGGGGATTGGTGCCCCAGGTTCAAGGTTCAAGAAAACCGCCGTTGGATGATTATCTCACACGCGCATTGTAGAATTCTCGCAATTCGAGACAGTTCAGCGATTTGTGTAAAATCTGCGGCATCATTTTGCTTCCTTTTAAGCAACCGTGGCAACATTTTCCTAAGAATTCGCCACCTCCCAAAAGTATTTCGCTCCAAGTAAAGAAGGCGATTGAGCTTTCCCAATGGAATCGCCCGCTGTATACATCTATTTTTCTACATCTAGACGGGAGCTGGCAAAAGGGCATTGCGCAACAACCAAAACCGGGCATTTGGCTTTGGGATATCTGGATATTTTCCTGTGATTGGGAAGTTGCGATATCGATATTTTTTAACTGCAATCCACTTGCCATTTACTACAGTGCCATGGCCGGTGATTAAAACTTTAAAACTAGCAAGCACACGAGTGGAGTGCTTGCAATAAGGTTTTGGTGCTTAAGGTTTCGCGGCCGCTTCAGGATTACACTTCAGGATATAACGGGCAAAGGTTCTGCGGAAGTGCATGCATGAACACTAGAACTAGAAAAAAAGTGTACGGCAAGAATTGCAAGTAGCCTTTAACTAATTTCGATTCAGCATAACCGTGATACCGCAACAGCTCGCTCCTTCATACACCATTGAATTCTAGCAACCACGAATTCGCCGCCAAGCCCACGCAGCCCACGCAGGGAATTGCACTGCCAAGCGCCGCACGTGTGTGCTTCTTTGGAACTGCGTGCTGCGTGTTCAATTGCGATTTATCTGCGCAGTGGACTCTCACACCTGACAACGCACTACAAGGCAGCTAACCACACTGCAGTAGTAACGTAGAAATACATAAAGCTTTTGTCGCACCTAGACTGCTGCAGTAGGAGCATGGGCGCAGTCTTGGCACTTCGGCCTCCTTGCTTGCCGTCGATCAAGCGAAAGCTGTGTTATGCGTTAGCGTCATGAGCTCCTGCTAGCTAGACAAGACTTGCGACAGTAAAGGTAGCGACAAGAGATAGCCGCTAATGAGACTAAGAATTCTGTGCTCAAATCCAGCAGCCTTCGGTCCCGTGCGCCCTATCTTGATAGCAGCCAACCTACGGAATTTTCAGACAGAAATATCAGCAACAACAACACGCTTCAAGGCCTTGCATGCACGCTTTAATACGCAAACCGAGCCTAACAAAATATCAAATATCAATCTACATATAGTATCGTTAGCATTTTCGCCTTCATGTTCAGGAAGAACCTCTGCTGCTGACTACCGCGAGGACGGTGAGCCCATGCGACAGTGTTCACGCAGGCTTCGACTTGCGCTTAGACCCCCTCATCTCGCCATAAATAAGGTTTTCAACAGCGAAACACCTGGCGAGTAATTAAGGCTGTCTTTAGGTCAATTTTCATATGTGCACCTTGACTTTGAAAGCAGCTGTATCGGCCGCTATCTTGAATTTTGCTTGGAGCTAGCTTGAAAACGCTATGAATATATTTTTTAAGGCATTGTAAATTCATTATATTAGAGCTAATTATTTCAAAACCCCAACTCAAGAGTTTTTTTTGCACATATCGCGCTCTTAAGGTGCCAATACAGGCCGTTTTTGCCCAAACCACGCCGGTTTGCCTCTTTCCGTCACCCAAATATGACATAGAAACCATTCAATTGCCGTTAGAAGACACCTGAAAAATGGACCTATCTGGGTCCGGGGGGTCTAAAGCTCAAGCTCCGAACTCGAACTAATACAAACCCAAATGGCACAGAAGCCAATGCTGCGGGCAGAAGTGGGAATGCGCGTGCGTTGCGCAAACAAAGCAAGTGCGGAATGATTCAGGAGGGAGAGGGGCATTGGC